>Ga0308161_1000517_pt1 | contig 59660 bp, 76 predicted proteins | sample PhyFR2_FD_201034 | JGI IMG/M metagenome (GOLD analysis project Ga0308161, IMG submission 201034) | Phyllosphere microbial communities from UC Gill Tract Community Farm, Albany, California, United States - DLSLF.R2 | ecosystem: Host-associated > Plants > Phyllosphere > Unclassified | place: USA...
ATCCCGGTCTGCAGATCGAAACGGCCATTGGCGTCGACGGCCAGTCGCTGACCGTCCCCAACCACTTCGAGTACGGCTTCGATGCGGCGGATATCGTCGTCCAGAGGCACCGCACCGATCTTCATTTTGACGACGTCGTAACCGCGGTCCAGATAGCTTTGCATTTCTGCCTTGAGCTTGGTCTGGTCCTTGCCGGGGTAGTAGTAACCGCCCGCTGCATAGACCCAGACCTTGTCGTCGGCGACGCCGTTGCGGTAACGGTCAGCCAGCAGGCGATACAGCGGCTTGCCCTCGATCTTGGCCACGGCATCCCACACCGCCATGTCGATGGTGCCGACGGCGACAGAGCGCTCGCCGTGGCCACCCGGCTTTTCGTTGGTCATCAACGCTTTCCAGACGGCAAACGGGTCCAGGTTGTTGTTCTCATGGTCTATCAGGGACTCAGGATCGGCCTCGCTGATGCGGGCCAGAAACCGATCGCGCATCAACGCCCCCTGACCGTAGCGACCATTGGAATTGAACCCGTAGCCAATAACAGGCTTGCCGTCGCGGATCACATCAGTGATGACCGCGACGACCGAGCAGGTCATCTTGGAAAAGTCGATGTAGGCGTTGGCAATCGGGGAGGCAATCGATACGGTTTTTTCACGGATCTCAACAATGCGCATGGCGGGTTCCTCTTGTTGTCAGTGGCCCCACGTTATGCGGCGCATCGCCCCGCGCCCAATGCTGTTAATGCCGCACCCTATGCACAAGATGCATGGCGGCTGCCTCGCCTGGCGCCTGTCAGCTTGAACGCATAATTATTAGCCGCTCGTCGCGGCGCCAACGGAACCCTCGTCGCAGGCCGCTACTCCTAAGTGGGCAAGCCTTCAATAAGGAGCAACACCATGGGTTCTACCTTCAACGGTCTGATTGGCCTGATCATTCTGGCCTTGGATATCTGGGCCATCATCAACGTGCTGAAAAGCGGTGCGGAAACCGGGAAGAAAATTCTCTGGATCTTGCTGATTGTCATCTTGCCGGTACTCGGCCTGATCATCTGGGCAATCGCCGGCCCGCGTGGCAACGTTCGCATCTAGTGCGACGACAAGGCTGCAGAACAAATAACGCCTGACGGGCTTGGCCGGTCAGGCGTTTTTCGTTGCCTGTCTCTTTGCCGCTGTCCGTTGAGGTCGTCGTTGCACCGAGGGTTTGCGCAGCCCTGCACGACATTCGACCTGTCATGCTCCGCGACGTAGAATGCGCGCCTTCTTGTGGGCGGCCTGCCGTCCTGTCATCAGTCATTATCGGGGACTCCATCCATGAGCGATTATCAAGAGACGTTGTACGAAGGCTACGGCCAGCGCTTTCGCATGGAAAAACTGCTGCATGAGGTGCGCACCGAACACCAGCACCTGGTGATCTTCCAGAACCCGCGCATGGGCCGCGTGATGGCGCTGGACGGCGTGATCCAGACCACCGAAGCCGACGAATTCATCTACCACGAGATGCTCACTCACGTGCCGATCCTCGCCCACGGCACCGCCAAGCGCGTGCTGATCATCGGTGGCGGTGACGGCGGTATGCTACGCGAAGTGACCAAGCACGCCGGCGTCGAGCACATCACCATGGTTGAAATCGACGGCACCGTGGTCGACATGTGCAAGGAATTCCTGCCGAACCATTCCGCCGGTGCCTACGACGATCCGCGCCTGAACCTGGTGATCGATGACGGCATGCGTTTCGTCGCCACCACTACTGAAAAATTCGACGTGATCATCTCCGACTCCACCGACCCGATCGGCCCGGGCGAAGTGCTGTTCTCCGAGAACTTCTACCAGGCATGCCACCGCTGCCTGAACGAAGGCGGCATTCTCGTGACTCAGAACGGCACGCCGTTCATGCAGATCGACGAAGTCAAAACCACCGCCGGTCGCCTGCGCAGCCTGTTCCCGGACTGGCATTTCTATCAGGCCGCCGTGCCGACCTACATCGGCGGTTCGATGACCTTCGCCTGGGGCTCGACCAACCCGGCGTACCGCAAGCTCAGCCGTGAAACCCTGCAACAGCGCTTCATCGGCAGCGGCATCGTCACCCGCTACTACAACCCGGAAATCCACATCGGCGCGTTTGCCTTGCCGCAATACGTGCTGCAAGCGGTCAATAAGCCGAGCAACGACTGATCACGCTAACGTCGCTCTGCAAGGGAGCTTTTGTGACGAGGGGATTTATCCCCGTTGGGATGCGCAGCATCCCTGAACCGGCCTGCGCGGTGTCTCCGTCAAACCGCAATGGACGGTCTTACGACTGCTGCGCAGCCGGACGGGGATAAATCCCCTCGCCACAGAGTCCGCCCTATCGATCGGATGGTTATTTTCACCGTTGTCGGCTGTAATCCTTTTGAACCAACTATCGCGGAAAAAAGTCGAGATAGAGGTAAGCCCATTTACGGGTTGATCGAGGAGGCACTGATGCAAAAGTGGAAAGTCACTTTCGTGGATGATCACGGTGAAATTGTCGATGAAGTCTTCGAACGTGAGGAATGCCCGTCCGATGATGAAGCCGCACGGCTCGTCAAAGAGCGGCTTCTTCCGGTCGCCGCCCAGCTGGATCTCAACGATCTGGAAGGGCGCACCGCCGATGCCGGGGTGAAAAACCTCAAGACCCAGAACGGCATCGAAATCCGCAGCATCACCCCTGTCTGAACACTTCCTGTCATCTCGTAAACCAGGCCTTGGCAGCGGCGCTCTCTTGGGGCTACTCTGCAAGCGAGATCAGCGAATGGATCGCTAAGGTCTGGTCTTGTCAGCTACATGCTTGTTTCCCGCGCGCAACCACGTTGCCGTAGTACTTAGGCCAAAAGGCCCGGGGCGGGAATACGGAAAGTCTATCCATCAATCGAGGGGGACGATTCATGAGCACAGCCTATCAAGAAGACATCAGCAGCAACGTTCTGCGCCGCATGAAAGAAGGCGGTTTCGATTTTTCCCGGTTCCATCCCATCGAGTTCTACGCTATTTTCCCGGACGAGGAGCGGGCGCGCAGGGCAGCAGGCAAATTTCGCGGTGAATCCATCAATGCCCAGGTCAGTGCGCGCGACGACGGCGCCTGGTCGCTGGAATTGAGCAAAGTGATGTACGCAACCTATGACGACATCGGCGATTTCGAGCAAGGCTTTTCAGCCGTGGTCGAACCGCTGGGCGGCATTATCGAGGGTTGGGGCGTGAAGCAGGAGGTGCGCAATCGTTACCGGTTGAATTGATATTGCGCATTGTCTGTCGGGCAACGGCTGACCTTCGGGTCGGCCGTTGTCGTTTCTGGCTTCTGCACATCGCAGTGGCAAAACCCTGAAACAAGAATCCCGGGCAAAAAAAAGCCACCGGAGAGGGTGGCTAAAAGGGAAGACGGGTATGCAATAAAGTCCTGTCGGGACGGGGCTGCCAAGGCAGTTCAGATCAGTTGAGCTGTCTACTTCGCGGCGGCGTGCCGGGGAAGTTTTGCAGCGAATGCGCGGATTATCCGCAGTCGTGGCCGGGCAGTGAAATCAACTCTGACTATGCTGGTGATAGGCGATGCAGTGCGTCGCAATGAAGCGGGGGCAATCGGGCCGGGGCATTTGCCGCACAGGAATGGTGCGCAGCCTTCGGCGTGGATCTACAACCGATTGAAATCAAAGCGTTTATGCCGATGGCACGGGCCTTGCGAAGGCCTGTATGTCCGGAGTGACAAGGAGTACGGCATGATCCGCACCTATTTTGACGAGATGTACGATGCCGGCGGCCTGGTCCGCCCGCATTACCGGGAATTTGCCCGCTGGCTGGCCGAGACGCCCGACGAGCTGCTCGCGCAGCGCCGCCGCGAGGCCGATCTGCTGTTCCACCGTGCCGGGATCACCTTCACGCTCTATGGCGACGAGCAGGGCACCGAGCGCCTGATTCCGTTCGATACCATTCCCCGCAGCATCCCCGCCAGTGAATGGCGGATTGTCGAGCGCGGCTGCATCCAGCGGGTCAAGGCGTTGAACATGTTTCTCGCCGACCTCTACCACGAGCAGCGCATCATCAAGGCCGGGATCATTCCCGCCGAACAGGTGCTGGCCAACGAGCAATACCAATTGGCGATGCAAGGTCTGGATCTGCACCGCGATATCTATTCGCACATCTCCGGCGTCGATCTGGTGCGCGATGGCGATGGCACTTATTACGTTCTCGAAGACAACCTGCGCACACCCAGCGGCGTCAGCTACATGCTCGAGGACCGCAAGATGATGATGCGCCTGTTCCCCGAACTGTTCTCCGCCCAGCGCATCGCCCCGATCGATCACTATCCCAATCTGCTGCTCGACACCCTGAAAAGCTCAAGCCCGATCGACAACCCGAGCGTGGTGGTGTTGACGCCGGGACGCTTCAACAGCGCGTTCTTCGAACATGCGTTTCTGGCGCGGGAGATGGGCGTGGAACTGGTCGAAGGTGCGGATCTGTTCGTGCGTGACGACAAAGTCTTCATGCGCACCACTGACGGCCCGAAAGCGGTCGACGTGATCTACCGCCGGCTCGACGACGCCTTCCTCGACCCGCTGGCATTCAACCCGGACTCAATGCTCGGCGTGCCGGGGCTGCTGTCGTCCTATCGTTCCGGCAACGTGGTGCTGGCCAACGCCATCGGCACCGGCGTGGCGGACGATAAATCGGTGTACCCGTTTGTCACCGACATGATCCGTTTCTACCTCGACGAAGAGCCGATTCTGAAAAACGTGCCGACCTGGCAGTGTCGCAACCCGTCTGAACTTTCCCACGTGCTGGCCAATCTTCCGGAACTGGTGGTCAAGGAAACCCAAGGCTCCGGCGGTTACGGGATGCTCGTTGGGCCGGCCGCGACGACGGCGGAAATCGATGCCTTTCGTGAGCGCATCAAAGCCAAACCCCATGCCTACATCGCGCAGCCGACGCTGTCGCTGTCGACCTGTCCGACCTTTGTCGAAAACGGCATTGCACCGCGCCATATCGATTTGCGTCCGTTCGTGTTGTCCGGTCGCGAAACCCGTGTGGTGCCTGGGGGGTTGACCCGTGTCGCGTTGCGTGAAGGCTCCCTGGTGGTGAATTCCTCCCAGGGCGGCGGCACCAAGGACACCTGGGTAGTCGAGGATTGAAGGAAGCTTGCCATGTTAAGTAGAACTGCCTCGGATCTGTACTGGATGTCGCGTTACCTGGAGCGTGCGGAGAATCTCGCGCGCATGCTCGACATCAGTTATTCGCTGTCGCTGATGCCGCAGGACGGGCGCGGCGATGGTCTGCATGAACTCGCCATGCCGTTGCTGATCACCGGCACCCTGGACGATTACCTTGAACGCCACGGCGACCTGCACGCCGAGCGCCTGCTGCATTTCTTCGCACTGGATGCGGCCAACCCGGCCAGTATCTACAGCTGCCTTGGTGCAGCGCGGGCCAGTGCTCATGCGGTACGCGGGCGAATCACTGCGGACATGTGGGAAAACATCAACGCGACCTGGCTGGAAATTCGCGGCATCGCCGAACAGGGCTTGAGCCGCTATGGCATGAGCCGTTTCTGCGAATGGATCAAGGAGCGTTCGCACCTGTTTCGTGGCGCCTCATACGGCACGATCATGCGCAACGACGCGTTTCGCTTCATTCGTCTGGGCACGTTTATCGAGCGCGCGGACAACACGCTGCGCCTGCTCGATGCCCGTTACGAAATGGCCGGTGATCAGGCCGAAGCAGTCAGCGATGGCACGGCGCACGCCTATTACCAATGGAGTGCGCTGCTGCGCGCCTTGTCCTCATTCGAGGCCTACACCGAAATCTACCGCGACGCGCCCGGCGCCCGGCATGTCGCCGAACTGCTGCTGTTACGCGCCGATGTGCCGCGTTCGCTGCGTGCCTGTACCGAAGAGATCGACCAGATCCTCGCGCAACTGCCAGGCGCCAACGGCCGACCGGCACAACGCCTGGCGGCGGAAATGGACGCGCGCCTGCGCTACACCGGCATCAACGAAATCCTCGACGAAGGCCTGCACGCCTGGCTGACAGAATTCATCCCGCTGGTGCGCCAGTTGGGCAACGCCATTCACAGTTCCTATCTGGAGGCTGCATGAGACTTTCCATAAGCCACGAGACCACCTATCACTACGAAGATCAGGTGCGCGCGAGCATCCAGTACCTGCGCCTGACGCCCCACGACAGCGAGCGCCAGCATGTCCTCAGTTGGCAACTCGACCTGCCGCGTCCGGTGCGTGCGCAGCTCGATCCGTTCGGCAACATCCTGCATGTGCTGACCATGGACGAGCCCCACGAAGCGATCATCATCGGCGCCCGTGGTCAGGTCGATATCGATGAATTGCGCGAGGCCGAACATGAGAGCCAGTCGGCGCTGCCGTTCCTGCGCTTCACGCGCCTGACCGAAGCCGACGAAGCCTTGCGCGAGTTTGCCGCGAAGAACTGCAAGCAACGGCGTGATCGCACCGCGCTGATCGACTTGATGCACGGTCTGAATCAGCACATGACCTACACGCCGGGCTCAACCGAAGTCGACACCAGCGCCGCCGAAGCTTTCGCCGGTCGCGGCGGGGTTTGTCAGGATCATACCCATGCGTTTCTGGCCTGCGCGCGCAGCCTCGGCGTGCCGTCGCGTTACGTGTCGGGTTATCTGTACAGCGAAGATTGCGAGCATCTGGCCAGTCATGCCTGGGCAGAAGCGTGGCTGGATGACGCGTGGTACAGCTTCGACGTGACCAACCAACTGGCGCGCCCGGAGCGACACTTGAAGCTGGCGGTCGGCCTGGATTATCTCGATGCCTGCCCGGTCCGCGGCATGCGCCGGGGCGGCGGTTGCGAGCAGATGCACGCCAAGGTATTCGTCTCGCCGACGCCGGTTATTTCCGTGCAGCAACAATAGCTCGACGCACGCAAAGCCCTGTGGGAGCGAGCCTGCTCGCGAAAGCGGTTCATCAGCCAGCCAACCAGCGACTGACACTCCGCCTTCGCGAGCAGGCTCGCTCCCACAAGGGAGACTGCATCAAGGCTTGGCTTTGCGGCCGGCCATGTGCTTGAGATAGCCCACCAGCATTTCAAGGTCTCCATCCGGCAACACCTGCGCGGAAAACCCCGGCATCTTCGCCTGCGGCCACTGACGCAAACTCTGCGGATCGCGGATGTAGCGCTTCAAGAAATCCGCCCCGAAATACTCGGTCGGGCTATACGGAATATTCAGATCCGGACCGAACTGCGCGTCTCCGGCACCATTCAACCGGTGACAGGCCAGGCAGTTTTTCTGAAACAGGGCAAAACCCTTGTTCACCGGATCATCGGCCTTCAAGGCAGGATCGGGCAGCAGGGCAGGGAAGCGTTGGGCCACCGGCGCCATCAGCTTGATGCTGGCGACTTCGAACGGCCACTGTTCGGGGCTGATATTGCCGGCCTGCGGATCGGTCCAGACCAGATAGAACGGCCCGGCGCTGTGCTTGCCGGCAGACAGCGGTGGCCACGGCCGCGCCGGGTCCTCGATTGCCAGCCATGCTCGTGCGCCGTCCTTGTTCAGCAAGGGCGCGGCGGCCAACTCTGCGGCAAAGCCATCCAGCGCCACCGCTTGCAAGTGATCCTCCGGCTTGACCCCCTTCAGCAATGCGGCCAGAGGCACAGCCTGATAGGTCATGTCCTTCTTGTAGGAAACATCATTGTTGATCGTGAGAGTTTGCAGCTGAGGATGTTTGAGCAGCTCTTCGGTCTGCCAGGTGCGGCTGTTTGCGCCCAACTGCAGATCCAGTTGTGCGGCGAACAAGGGCAAGCTCAGTAGCAAGGCACCGAGCGCAGTGAGCGTTTTCAAATGATCGCCGTCCATGTCGAGGAAGTGCGCAAAGGTTGGCACAACCACGCTGGCCCGGGTAGCGGGCCAGTCACATTTTCAGTGGCGATATACAGCACGCGACGTTTGAATCAGCCGATGACCTTGGTCAGATTCGGCAAGATCAACAACAGCGTCGTGGCGAAAAGAATGAGTCCTGCTTGACGTACTTTCGGTTGTTTGAACATGGCTTGACCGCCTTTATTGTTATTTCCTGATGCATGCCTGAGTGCATATCCCTGACGGCACGCGTTGCACTTCCTGTTGAAGGACGCCCGTCTCGGCAAAACCCGACGACGATGGCGTACATCTTCACCTTAGAGCCCGCGTCTGCCTTCGCTTAGATCCATTTCATATGGAGTTCTTTGCAAAAGCTCTTAAAACGGCATGAGGCGTATTGCCAGCTTCTTTGCCGCCCGCTGGCTAGACAACTCGGTGACCTGAACCGGTTCACCTGATGACGGATGACCGTCCGTCTGAGCGTGTGCGTCAAGCGCTTTGAGCAATGTGGTCATTGCTTGCCAGTCGGCGCAGGGCGAAAGTGAAGTGACAATAAATCAGGTTCGAGGACGTCATGACTGAAGCTTTGATTTTCGATGCGTTGCGCACCCCGCGTGGCAAAGGCAAGGCCGATGGCGCGCTGCACAGCGTGAAGCCGGTCAACCTGGTGGCCGGTTTGCTGAGCGCCTTGCAGGCGCGCACCGCGCTGGACACCAGTCAGGTCGATGATGTCGTCCTCGGCTGCGTCACGCCGATCGGCGATCAAGGCTCGGACATCGCCAAGACGGCGGTGCAAGTGGCCGGCTGGGACGTCTGCGTCGCCGGTGTGCAGATCAACCGTTTCTGCGCTTCCGGTCTGGAAGCCGTCAATCTTGGCGCGATGAAAGTGCGCTCGGGCTTCGAGGATCTGGTCGTGGTTGGCGGCGTCGAGTCGATGTCGCGGGTGCCAATGGGCAGCGATGGCGGCGCCTGGGCGCTGGACCCGCAGACCAACCTGCACAGCCATTTCACCCCGCAAGGTGTTGGCGCCGATCTCATCGCTACCCTCGAAGGCTTCAGCCGGCAGGACGTCGATGCCTACGCGCTGCACTCGCAGCAAAAAGCCGCACGAGCGCGGGCCGACGGCTCCTTCAACAAGTCGCTGGTGCCAGTGCAGGATCAGAACGGCATCATCCTGCTTGATCACGATGAGTTCATCCGCGCCGAATCGACCCTCGAAGGCCTGGGCAAGCTCAAGCCAAGTTTCGAAATGATCGGGCAGATGGGCTTTGACGCCACGGCGCTGCGGGTCTACAGCCATGTCGAGCGGATCAACCATGTGCACACGCCGGGCAACAGTTCCGGAATTGTCGACGGTGCGGCGCTGATGCTCATCGGCTCCGAAGCCAAGGGCCGCGCGCTGGGGCTGCAGCCACGCGCGCGTATCGTTGCCACGGCCGTCACCAGTACCGACCCGACCATCATGCTCACCGGCCCGGCGCCGGCGACCCGCAAAGCGCTGGCCAAGGCCGGACTGCGGGTGGAGGACATCGATCTGTTCGAGGTCAACGAAGCGTTTGCTTCGGTGGTGTTGAAATTCATCAAGGACATGGCCGTCGATCCCGGCAAGGTCAACGTCAACGGCGGCTCGATCGCCATGGGCCACCCGCTGGGCGCCACCGGTTGCGCGATCCTCGGCACCCTGCTTGATGAACTGGAGGCGCGCAACCTGCGCTACGGCCTGGCGACGCTGTGTGTCGGCGGCGGCATGGGCATTGCCACCATCATCGAACGCCTCTGAGCCCCGACTTCAAGGAACCCTGTCATGAGCGAAGCCATTCGTTACGAAAAAGGCCAGGACGGTATCGTCGTGCTGACCATGGACATGCCGGGCCAGAGCGCCAACACCATGAACGCCGTGTACCGCGAGGCCATGGCCGCTTGCGTTGCCCGCTTGCTGGCCGAGAAAGACAGCATTGCCGGAGTGATCATCACCTCGGCGAAGAAAACCTTTTTTGCCGGCGGCGACCTCAATGAACTGATCAAGGTCGGCAAGCCCGAAGCCAAAGCCTTCTACGACATGGTGCTGACCCTCAAGGCGCAATTGCGCAGTCTGGAAACCCTCGGCAAACCGGTGGTCGCGGCGATCAACGGCGCTGCGCTGGGCGGCGGCTGGGAGATCTGTCTGGCCTGTCACCACCGCATTGCTGTTGATGACGCCTCGGTGCAACTCGGTCTACCGGAAGTGACCTTGGGTCTTTTGCCGGGCGGCGGCGGGGTGGTGCGCATGGTGCGCATGCTCGGCATCGAAAAAGCCCTGCCGTACTTGCTTGAAGGCAAAAAAGTGCGCCCGCAACAGGCATTGCAGGCCGGGCTGATTGATGAATTGGCAGCGGATCCAGATGAATTGCTGGCCAAGGCGCGTGCTTGGATTTTGGCCAATCCGGCGGCAGTGCAGCGCTGGGACGTCAAGGGGTACCAGATTCCCGGCGGCACGCCATCGAACCCGAAAGTAGCGCAGATGCTGGCGATTGCGCCGTCGATCCTGCGCGCGAAAACCCAAGGCACTCTGCCGGCGCCGGAGAAGATTCTGTGCGCGGCGGTGGAGGGCGCCCAGGTCGATTTCGACACCGCGCACCTGATCGAAACCCGCTACTTCACCGAGCTGACGACCGGGCAAATCTCGAAAAACCTGATCGGTACGTTCTGGTTCCAGTTGAACGAGATCAACGCCGGCGGTTCAAGACCGCAAGGTTTTGCGCCCTATAAAACCCGCAAAGTCGGTGTGCTCGGCGCCGGAATGATGGGCGCAGGCATCGCGTTCGTCAGCGCCTCGGCCGGTATCGACGTCGTCCTCAAGGACATCAACCTTGCCGCTGCCGAGAAGGGCAAAGCGCATTCCGCAGCGCTGCTGGACAAGAAAGTTGCCCGTGGCCAAATGACTGCCGAACAACGTGAAGCGGTGCTGGCGCGAATCGTTGCCAGCGAAAGTGATGCCGATCTGGCCGGTTGCGATCTGATCATCGAAGCGGTGTTCGAGGATCGCCAACTCAAAGCCAGGGTGTCCGCCGCCGCTCAACAGGTGGTGGGCGGCGAAGCGGTCATTGCTTCCAATACGTCGACGCTGCCGATCACCGGTCTGGCGACGGCGGTGGCCGATCAAAGCAAATTCATCGGCCTGCATTTCTTCAGTCCGGTAGAAAAAATGCCGCTGGTGGAAATCATCAAAGGTGCGCAGACCAGCGCCGAAACTCTCGCTCGCGGTTTCGATTTCGTGCTGCAAATCAAGAAAACCCCGATCGTGGTCAACGACAGTCGCGGCTTCTTTACCTCGCGGGTGTTCGGCACGTTCACCAACGAGGGCATTGCCATGCTCGGCGAGGGCGTCAGTGCGCCGATGATCGAGACCGAAGCGCGCAAGGCCGGGATGCCGGTCGGGCCTCTGGCAATCTCCGACGAAGTTTCCCTCAGCCTGATGAGCCATATCCGTCAACAGACGGCCAAGGACCTACAGGCTGAAGGGAAACCGCTGATTGAGCACCCGGCCTTTGCCGTGATTGACTTGATGCTCAATGAATTCAAGCGACCGGGCAAAGCTGCCGGAGGCGGTTTTTATGAGTATCCAGCCGGTGCCCAGAAGCATTTATGGCCGGAGCTGAAAACGCGCTTCGAGAAGGCCGACGGACAGATCTCTGCGAAGGATGTGCGTGATCGGCTGTTGTTTGTGCAGGCCATCGAAACCGTGCGCTGTGTGGAGGAGGGCGTGCTGACCTCGACGGCGGATGCCAACGTCGGCTCGATCTTCGGCATCGGTTTCGCCGCATGGACCGGCGGGGCGCTGCAGTTCATCAATCAGTATGGCCTGAAGGACTTCATCGCCCGCGCGCAGTATCTGGCCGAGCAATACGGCGAGCGCTTTACCCCGCCAGCGCTGTTGCTGGACAAAGCGGCGAAAGGTGAAATGTTCTAGGGCCAGCGAGCATTTCGGGGCTTGCCTTGGCCACGTGTTTCAAGGCAGGCTCTGGGGTGTTCATTATTCCCATCACGTGTCAGGTATTTTTTATGTCGCTGCGCATCTGCATTCTCGAAACCGACATCCTGCGGCCCGAATTGATTGACCAATATCAGGGCTATGGGCAGATGTTCCAGCGCCTGTTCTCGCAGCAACCGATTGCCGCTGAGTTCACTGTCTATAACGTGGTGAAGGGTGAGTATCCAAGTGACGATGAGACTTTCGATGCGTACCTGGTCACTGGCAGCAAGGCCGATTCGTTCGGCACGGATCCGTGGATCCAGACTCTCAAGACTTATCTTCTGACTCGCTACGAACGCGGCGACAAATTGCTCGGCGTGTGCTTCGGCCATCAATTGCTGGCGCTATTGCTTGGTGGCAAGAGTGAGCGTGCGTCCCAAGGCTGGGGCGTCGGCACTCACAGCTACCAGCTGGCAGCCAAGGCGCCGTGGATGAGCCCGGTGCGCGAAGAGCTGACACTGCTGATCAGTCATCAGGATCAGGTAACCGAGCTACCGGAAAACGCCACGGTCATCGCGTCCAGCGATTTCTGCCCGTTCGCGGCTTATCACATCAACGATCAAGTGCTGTGCTTCCAGGGCCACCCGGAATTCATTCACGATTATTCGCGCGCGCTGCTCGATCTGCGCCAGGAAGCGCTGGGCTCGCAGATCTACAGCAAGGGGGTCGCGAGCCTTGAGCAGGAGCATCATGGCGCTACCGTTGCAGAGTGGATGATGCGCTTCGTGGCGTACAAACCAGAAACGGCTCAACGCTAAAAGGGCCTGCTCCCACAATCCCTGTGGGAGCGAGCCTGCTCGCGAATATCCGGGGCAACGCGGTCCCGGCTACAGCCACCCGGACCGCTTGAAGCTCGCCCACAAACTCACACACCCCACCGCAATAAACCCCAGCACCGCAAAATAACCGTAGTGCCAGGTCAATTCCGGCATGTTCTGGAAATTCATCCCGTAGATCCCCGCTACCGCAGTCGGGAACGCCAGAATCGCCGCCCACGCCGCAAACTTGCGCTGCACCACGCTCTGCCGTGATGCCTCGAGCAACACGCCAATCTCGATGGTCTGGCTGGCAATGTCCGCCAGCGTACTGAGGTCTTCCATCTGCCGCGTTACATGAATCTGCACATCGCGGAAGTACGGACGCATGTTCTTGTCGATGAACGGGAAACTGAGCTTTTGCAGCTCTTCGCCAATTTCCACCATTGGCGCCGCATACCGGCGCAAGCGCACCACGTCACGGCGCAAACCGTGCAGCTTCTGGATGTCTCGCTCGTTGAGGGCGCTGCACAGCACGTTGCGCTCCAACTCATCGATCTCGGCGTGGATCGCTTCGCCCACCGGCTGATAGTTCTCGATAACGAAATCGAGCAGCGCATACAGGACGAAATCTTCCCCGTGCTCGAGCAACAAAGGGCGCGCTTCACAGCGTTGCCGCACATAGGCGTACGACGCGGAATGGCCGTTTCGTGCAGTGATGATGTAACCCCTGCCGGCGAAGATGTGCGTTTCGATAAATTGCAAGACGCCGTTTTCGCGAACCGGTGAGTAGGTGACGATAAACAGAGCGTCACCAAAGGTTTCCAGTTTCGGTCGGCTGTGTTTTTCCAGCGCGTCTTCGATGGCCAGTTCATGCAAGTTGAACTGACGTTGCAGGTTGGATAATTCCTGTGCGTCCGGTTCTTCCAGGCCGATCCACACGAAGTGGCCGGGTTTGGCCGCCCAGGCAGCACCTTCGTCCAGCGCAATATTGGTGACTTTCTTACCCTCGCTGTACACCGCAGCAGCAACAACTCGACCCATGGTGGTGATTCACTTCTTCTTGGCAGATGGCAGGGAAACTAGGCTTCAGCTTAGCCGTGTCGCTGCTTGAGAGTCAGTGAAACTTCTACAGTTCACCCGGCAAAAGAAAACCCGCACAGGGCGGGTCTTGTTTCACGCGGCTTGCAGTTGCCGATCCATCGATTCGATGCACTCGCGCATCTGCTCGCGGCATCGCTCGATCAGCATGGGCATGTCGTCCATGGTCAATCCGACTGTAGGAATCGCCGGCAAGGAACGTATGAGAACGTTGCCACTGCGCCAGCGATTCAGGCGCATGTGCTTTATATAGCTGCTCACGCACACCGGAACGATCGGCACGCCGGCGGCAATCGCCATCTGGAACGCGCCTTTCTTGAACGGCAACAAATCTTCACCGAGGTTGCGGGTGCCTTCCGGAAACACCCAGATCGAGGTGTCTTCATTCTGCAAGGTGTGGGTGGTCGTCAGCATCGACTGCCGCGCCTTGTGCGCATTGCCACGGTCGATCAACACATTGCCGGCCAGCCAGAACAACTGGCCGAACAACGGCACCCACTTCAGGCTTTTCTTGCCGATACACACGGTACGGCGCGGGACGACATTGCCGAAGACGAACAGATCGTAGTTGGACTGATGGTTGGCGATGATCACGCAACTGTCGGGCTTGTTCATCAAGCCGTTGACCTCGGACCTGACCCGCAAACGCAAGATACACATCGCCGGCAAAGCGTAGAGGCGGGCGCAGAGTCGGCTGTTGTCCGGGTTGAACGGGCGGCATAATCCAAGGATCACGCCGAGCACGCCGGCCAGAATAAAGTGCAGGCCCATCAACAACATACGAAACACAAACAGCATTTTTGCAGGCCCACCGGGACAAAAGGTGGCGCAGTGTACGGATGTGCACTGTTTTCGGCAATTGCCGCTATAGAGTCCGGAGATGGCCGATGTTTAAGCGCATGTTTCAGTCTTGCCTGTCAGGCGCGTCCTAGAGCTTTCCGCGAATCTTCGACGTGTTACGTAAGAAAAAGCCCGACACGAGGGTCGGGCTATTCACTTACCGGCAGATCCTGGACGAGTCAGCCCAGATGTTGCTGATCCTGCAGGATGGCGTCGTCAAGAGTTTCCAGCAGTTGCTTGCGCACTTTCAGCTTGGTGTTCTTGTGCGCGAGCATGTTGATCTTCTTCAACTGCCGCGCGGCAGCCAGCGCGGCGCCCTGCAATTCTTCGGCAGCGACGACTTTGTCGAGGAAGCCTGCATCAACGGCACTTTGCGGATCGAACATCTCGCCATTGATCACCGAGCGATGGAAAGCCGAACGCCGCAAGCGATCACGCGCCAGCTCGATACCGGCGTGGTGCATGGTCATGCCGATCTGCACTTCGTTCAGGCCGATGCTGAACGGGCCATCGACACCGATACGGTAATCGGCGGACAACAGCAGGAAAGCGCCCTTGGCCACAGCGTGCCCCGGGCAAGCAACGATCACCGGGAACGGGTGAGAGAGCAGGCGGCGGGCCAGGGTCGAACCGGCCGTCACCAGCGCAACCGCCTCTTTCGGGCCGGCGGTCATCACCTTCAGGTCATACCCGCCCGAGAGGATCCCCGGCTGCCCGGTGATGATCACCACGGCGCGATCCGCCACCGCCTGATCCAGCGCCGCGTTAAACGCCGCAATCACATCCGGAGAAATCGCGTTGACCTTGCCATTGTTCAGGGTCAGGGTCGCGATACCGTCTTCGAGGTGGTAGGCAATCAACTCGCTCATGACGCTATTCCTTATTAGAAAGATGGGCAGACGTTACCCACCGCCGCAGGCCAGGTAAAGCGCCGTGACTGACCTGCCAGTCACCGTTTTGCGCTTCGGCCAGCGTCGCGCCCGTGTTGCCTGCTATAAAGGAAGCGCACGGCTCACCCGAGATTGGCCGGTTTGCCATCGTCCGCTTTGGCAGAATGAAGCGTGCTCTCTTAAGCGCATGAAAATTCTGAAAAAAAGTTTGCCATCGGAAAAGCTTTCGACTACATTAGCGCGCCTCGACAGACAGAACATGTCTGCAGAGATACGGTGAAGTGTCCGAGTGGCTTAAGGAGCACGCCTGGAAAGTGTGTATACAGGAAACTGTATCGAGAGTTCGAATCTCTCCTTCACCGCCACATTCAGTAAACGCAAACCCCTGATTTTCCTAGAGAAATTCGGGGGTTTGTGGTTTTTGGCATGCGGAAAAAGGCCTTATGGGACTGAGATGGGACTGGGGCGCTATTTTGGTGCAAAAATGGCCGCCACCGAATGGGTGGCTAACCTTCGCCAGCGATTCGATGAGCTAGGCTTCTGCGAACCAAACTCCAAGGAAGGCTGCTATGCCAAATAACTCAGATTCCAACATTGCCACTGCGGATGCACTCACATTGCTACTGCACAATCAGTATGCGCTTGGGGCGGCGATAGAGGAGGTCACCAAGTGGCTTTCGGAGAATGGCGTAGGGACAGTTGCAGAGAACGCAGTCGCGGCCATGGAAACCCTGGATGAAAACGCGAAAGCGATTACAGACGCGATCAAGCGACTCCGTCAGCTTTAGGGAGTCGTCCTGATAGGCAGCAATCGGCCAATAGCGGACGTTTGCACGCGACCGCGTCCGGCCAAGAGTGGCCATTTGCTGATGTGATTTTTTCGAAGCCTAGAAAATGTCAATCGAGCCGGTTAGGCGCGCTTATTCAGCATTCGCAACTTTACTACCTTCTTTCGCACGATGGTGATCTATCAATCAGCGGCGGACCAACGCGGGTTCAGGCGTAAACCACTAAGCTAGGAGCTCGGTAATTGCGCTATGCAATGCGTCTAAATCCACAGGCTTGGGAAGAAAACGCGCTTTAGAAGGTAAGGATTCGAGAGGCAATACCGTGTCTCCTGACATGAGTATCACTGGCAATTCGGGCCATTGCGACCAGATAGCACGGGCTAGATCTAAGCCGTCGAGCCGTCCGGGCATGCGAACATCGCTGACTACGAGACAGAAGGGCATCGCACCCTGCAACGCTATCAAAGCCTGATCCGCGCTTGGGCATTCTGTGACCTGGTAGCCAAGGATTGCTACCGCTTCCACCATTACTGCACGCAGAAACATATCATCTTCCACGAGAAGTACATTTTGCGACACTTTCGGGCTCCCCTAATGTCCACAATGGGTCTGAAACAGTTTTGCAAACTGTGTTGGCAATGGCCCCGCACGCCTCAGCTCGCTTTATCGGCCTAATACAGGGACAACAATGAGACTGCACAAGTTTATCCTTAATAACGTTGAGCTCATTTTGTCCGCTTGGACGCGTTTCGCCCGCACTGTGGATACGGGGAAGCCAACGATGGATGAGAAGGGGCTGCGGAATCACGCGCAGCACATACTGAAAACGGTTGCCCAGGACATGCAATCGTGTCAGTCCGAGTCGCAGCAGATCGCAAAATCCGAGGGGCGCGGCCCTTCTGCGGACGACAACGCGCCCTCCCAAACGCATGCGATGACACGGTTCGTTGCTGGGTTCACTATGGATCAGATGGTGTCGGAATATCGCGCTCTCCGATCCACTGTGCTGCGCTTGTGGCTCGCCGACAAACGCGTAAGCGATGACCATGATATTCAGGACATGATTCGCTTCAACGAGGCCATTGATCAGGCGTTGATAGAGTCTATAGCGACGTATGGTGAAGCGGCAGAGTCAACTCGTAAGACGGTGCTGGGGGTGCTGGGTCACGATCTCCGCTCGCCACTCGGGGCCGTGCTTATGGCAAGCGACCTACTTTGTGAAAGTGGGGACATTTCAGTCAGAAACAGAAAGCTGGCGAACCAGATAAGGGGCAGTTGTCGCAGAGCGAACCAGATGGTCGGTGATTTGTTAGATCTAGCGCGGTGCAATCTGGGCAACGGTCTGCCAGTACATCTGGAAGAAGCGGATCTGAAAGTCTTGTGCGAATCGGTGGTAGAAGAGCTCCGCACGGGGTACCCGAAAGCGAATATCGACTTACATACTATCGAAGCCACAGGGACATTTGACCCTTCTCGAATCGAGCAGGTCTTCACCAACCTGATCAGCAATGCCATTCTCCACGGGGATCTGGATCACCCTATCTGCGTCACCTTGTGCCGGAATGACAAATGGTGGGAGTTCAGCGTTCAAAATCGGGGCGAATTGATTCCCGAAAGCGTCATGCCTCATCTTTTCAATCCGCAGGCGCGCTACTCAACATACGCGGCGAATGAAAAGGGAGCATCTGCTGGTCTGGGATTAGGCTTGTTCATTGCTGCGGAAATCGTTCAGGCCCATGGCGGGACGATTGACGTTGTTTCCACAACCGAGCGTGGAACCTTGTTTACCGTCCGACTTCCCCTCATCCGCTGATCGATCCAGTGTTGCGTGAACGAAAGTGCGCCATATGATTACCTACAGTGAGGCAATTGCCCTCCTCGAATAGCTTAATTCCGCAGGAGGATAGTTACATGCTTCGCTTGCCGTCAGGGACTACCGATCAGGATCAAAGCGAGCCAACGACTACCTTCGAACAGGCAATGTTAAACGCTGCTCGATTCGATCAGGTACGCCGAGATTTCCTAGAAGCGTTGATGGTGAACCATGAACGGTTGGCGAGGCTGAAACACTTAATGGCTAAGCTGGACGGGCCGACACGTAATCGTCATCTGCCCGGATGGCCGACTTCCTTACCGGAGGTCGACGCGCCTCAGTTGCGAGATAACCATCGATCGCCAAAATAGCTGACTGGGCGACGTATCTGCGACATGGGTCTTTATCATCTGTAAATCAAAAGCTTAGTCATCGCCCCATACGATGGCGGCGGATTCCCGCCATTTCACTTCACTGATGCCATATCTTTCAGCCAGCGGTTTGGAAAACCGTTTTAAGGGCGGTCGTCCAGGTTTCGGTATTGGCGTGAGCCCCGCGTCGCAGCTTGCCCATTGCCAAGCTTCGGCGTTGCTCATTTCCTGAAGACGAATGACAAATGATTTGGGCTTCCCGTGGAGCAGATACTCGACGAAATATGTAGCACTCATGAGTATTTCTCCTTTGCTCATGAGTATGTGAGTTACGCGTGCTGCTCGGAATTCAACTATTCGTCGGACTTTTTCGGAAGTGACAACATGACCATGAAATTCGTGAATCTATGGCCATTCAGGCCGGTAAGCCTTCAAGCGTAGTAAGGTTCGCGGTCAGTAGGCGCCCCGATCAAGGATTTTCCTAGAAGTAGCGCTTGAGGCTAATGAGGCCTGGTCTGCGGAGTACCAGCGTTCAGCGCTTTTTTCTAAATACGGCCCTCGCTCGATCCCAGGCTTTTTTGCCTTCAAGGCTTTTAGCGTCGGCTGCGGCTCGCGCTTTTTTGAAATCTTCCATGGCTTCAGGCGAGTCTGCAGCATGTGCTAGCAACTCGTAGGCGATGGCATTGAGACGGTCTGCTTCTTGGAAGAGTTCGTTGCTGCGATCGGTAGCCTCATGCCAGGCAGAAGAAGTAACCGGTTTATTTTTCATCTGGTCCTCGCGTGGTCTTATGCCTCGACATGTGGCGTACAGGCTCTGTCGTTCCTTGCAATCCACCTGTTATGAACCCTATGTCGCGCAAGGACAAGCAAAAGCGTTTGCCATTTTTTGGTTCAACACTCGTGCCTGCTCTCGCATGGAGTGTCTGTTTGCAGACGTGATGTCCCTCAGTCATGGAAGTCATAGCCTGCAACAGCGCGCAGATAGGCTTCGTCAGCTTCACGCCGCAGCCCTCGCCATTCTCGCCAATCGATGAGTCCGAGTCTGTCCATTTCATCCGCTTGGCGCAAAAGTTCATCGTGGTAAGCGTCCGGACACTCTTTTCGGAGCGTGCAGTTCTCCAACGCTTTGTGCCAAGAAGCATAGGCAATGAGCTTAGCTTCCTCGTCTGAAGAAAAAAGATCCTTGCAAGTTTTCATAGCGGTCACTTATCGGGAGTTTGTTTGTGGAGCAAAGTTACGCGACAACAGTTCAAAAGCGTCGACAGGAGGCAGGCAAGGACAACGTTTGCCAATGATAAGGGGCAGTCGTTTGTGAGCGTCCGCTCCGGTCCGATAGGGGCCATACATGACTGGTTCATTTGATTCCAGGCTATATCCAATCGCCCCCATACCTGGCGCGAGTGCGGGGGCCTTTTTGTAAAGCACGGCGACCAGTCCCACCTACACCGGATGACCGGGCTCAGGCAGTCTGGATTTGCCTTCTTGTTCATCCATGGCAGTCATCGGCGACAGTTTCAAGGCCATTTGCAGCATTCCGACCACATCGGGTCCGTCTTCATTGATCCACGTTCCGTAGTGCTGTCGAATCATGTTGCCGTTTGTGTGGCCCATCTGCTCAGCAATCCAGTCGATCGACGCCACGCCCGTGGTCAGCAACTGACTGGCGTACGTATGCCGGCATTGACCAGGGCCGCGGTAACGAACGCCGGCGGCCAGCAAATGCGCTTTGAAGAAGCGATCGCGCACCACAAAGTCGTTGGCATGCGGGAGGCCGGTCTTGGTGTTCAAGAACACAAAGTGCAGTTTGTGTTTCCGTACCGTCTTGTTGTCCCGCTCGACCACCTCTACAGTCTCAGCTTTTCGTTTGCGGGTCAGCGCGTCAATTTTCAGCAGGGCCTCCCATGCCGGTGCCAGCAGGCGCACCCGCCGCGTCGATCGGCGGGTTTTCGTCACCCGGTAGGCGCCGCGGACCTTGGACCGACGAAAGGTCACCGTACCATTCGCTAGGTCGACATCCTCCCAGGCCAAGGCGATCGTCTCCGACACCCGCGGGCCGGCCCATAACATGAACTGCACCATCAGCAGTTCCTGCGTGCGGTGGGTTGGAGTGTCGAGGATCTGGCGGATTTCGGCGCGGGTAAACGGGTCCGGCGCTTCGGGATCGGGCAGACGCACCATCAGCCCTTCGGTCGGGTCATGTGCGACTTTCATCCGCGTGCGGTACAGGCGGAACACCTGGCGCACGTTGCTGATGATGTCGCGGATGGTCTTGTTCTTGAGCGTTTTCGACAGCGTGTCTTGAATCCACTCCTGCAGGTCCAGATGGTCGATCTGGTTTATCTGGACTTTGCCCCAGCGCGGGCGCACATGCACCTCCGCTTTGTTGGCGTAGCCGCGATAGCTGGAGGCGGCGACGCTGTTGGCCTTGATCTTCAGCCACAGGTCCAGGTAATGGCCAAAGGTGTTCTCTACCAACCTGGGGGAGTGCGGGAAGTGCCGCGCATAGTCAAATGTGCCGGTCTGGATTTCGTACTCGATGATGTCGGCCAGGCGCTTGGCTTGGGCCACGGTAGCCGGTGTGTTGCTGCCCGGGACCGTTTCCCGGCATTTCTCCCCTTTGTATTGAAAATAGATTCTCACGGACTTGCCGCGAGCTTCGACCCCACTCATGTAAACCCCTAAAGCTGTACTCATATTTCGACAGTCTGACGATCGGAAACAAAAAGGCCCGTTTCCGGGCCAAGTATCTGCAAGCGCGTTTTCTGGTGGACGCGGCTTATGGTTTGGGCTTGTGCCGGCGCAGGTGGGCATTCAACAGCTGACGCCGCCGGCTGCAGGCGCGGTGATTGCCCTGGACGCGCCACTTGCCGCACTGGTCGCACACGCTGGTGTGATCCATGTTCCAAGGAAAGCGGCGCACCGGTGTTGCGGCAGAATCATTGGTCATGGCGTGACGCTCCCAGAGTGGCCGGGGTGGCCAGCAGTTGGCTGATCACGGCGACATCCGTTTCGCTCAGGTCGCCCAGGGTGCTGGCCATCTGGCTGAGGCTTTCCAGGCGCGTTCGGGCTTCAGGGGTTTTATGCACCAGGTAGGCGATGACGGCGGCGCCGATGATCGCGGTCGCCACCAGGTGCCGCGCCGGTGTGGTAGCCTTCGTGCCGCTGCTGCTGGGGTTCTGTGCTTGCATGGTATGGTCCTCGTAAGTGGTCGGGTGTCGAGGAGCTGCAACTCCTCGGCACTGTTTTCAAGCTCAGTCCTTTCGTGCCAGGTGGATCACCAGGCCGTCAAAATCCGGCTCATGCTCAACACATGATTGCCATTCCAGTACCCGCAAGATCTGTTGCCTGCTGCAGTCGTCCACGAGGATTTCGCGCTGGCCAGCGGCTACCCGCACTTCCAGAATCTGCAGCAAACCATCCTCTCCGTAAGCATCGGCCTGAATGATCGGCGCGCTTTGCCAGGTGAATTCCAGGCGGCTTTGTACCCACTGCAGCTTGCTCGTATTGCCGTCGCCGGCATTGCCCATAAACACTTGGATCTGCATCGGTGTTGCTCTCCTTTACGCCTTGAATGTCCAGCACTTGACCGTGGTCGGCCGGGGTTGTGAAACGGGGTTGCGGTGGTTGAAGGCGGCGCGTACGGCGCTGTGCACGGCCTTGTTGCTGTCGAGGAATTTGCGCGATCGCGATTCTTTGAGCAGGTCGCGCAACGTGGCCACGTCGGCTAGCTTCTGTTTGTGTTCGGCGGCGCGCTCGCAGAATTCGTTGAGGTTGATGGCGATCACGGCCGTGTCACTGCTGTGGTCGACCACAGGGTCCTCACTCAAGGATTCGAGGTAGTCGTAGACCTCCCAGAATTCGGCGACGGCCGGGTGGTCAGAACTGATCGAGGCCTGGCGCTCGATCGCCATGCGGACGATTTGCCGTTGCGTGGCGGCGACTTGCGGATCACTCATTTTCAGCACCAGGCGCAGCGCGTCCAGCAGCGAGAGCAGTTGGGCGTGGTTCTTGCTGATGCGCTCTACGCGGATGTAGCCGCGCAGGTCATAACCGCAACTGCTGCAGTTGCCCTGGTCGCTGACATAGGCCGTACTGCAGGCAAAACAATGGGTGTGCAGGCGGCGCAGCTTCGTTTCGTGTTCGGGCATGCGCTGGGCGAACAGATCCAGTACCACGGACTCCTTACCCACGGCGCGCAACAGGAAGTGGCTGAGGGTGCCGCCGTCCAGTGCGTTCAACTGGTCAGCGGCCGCACGGCTCTCCGGGGTCACGGTCGGGCGTACGAAGTGCAGTTTGACGATGCGCGTCATGATCGCTTCGTGGGCAATCACCGCCGCGTTCTGGCTGATGGCGATCGTTCCTCGAAAGGGTGGTTCGTACGTCTCATTGCCTGCTGTCTTGACGCCTTTGGTGGCCAGCGTGCCGCCGCCGTAGAAGTCTTTCAGCTCATCCCATTCGAAGGTTTTCGCGTGTGCCCGATCGTCGCTATGGCGATCGGCTTCTAGAAACACCACCGGCATACCTGAGACTTGGCCCATCAGGCGCGAGCGTCCGGCCTTGGTCGATTTCATCGGGTCGAAGCCTTCATAGCCTTCGCGTCCGAGCAGTTTCCACAGCAGGTTGAGCAAAGTGGTTTTGCCGGCACCTGCTTCACCGGTGGCTTCCAGAAACGGGAAGGACTGGTAACGCGCGCGGATCTGTTCGCAGAACAGCGAGCCGAAAAAGAACACCAGCGCAACAAAGCCCTGGGCGCCGAAGCAGGTCCACAGCAACCGCACCCACTGCTCGTTGAAGTCTTTGCCGTCCCGCTGCAGCTTGATCGGGACGCCTTTCTGCAGGGTTTTCAGGCGCAGCTTGCCGAACTCGAAATAGTCTTCGCTGTTGACCTTGTAGGTGGTGCCGTCCTTGATTGCGATATCGCCATACACGTAGCAGGCGTATTCCTTGCTGTAGCCCACGTAGTCAATGGTCGACACGGTTTTGATGCCGAACAGCTGGTCCTTCATCAGCTTGTCGAGCTGCTGGCCGCTGCCCGTGAACATGGCGCCGGCGGCCATGCCGAGTAGGCGCTTTTTGAATTCACTGGCGGCGGACAGCTGGCCGCTGGTGAACGTGTTTTTCACACTTTCGGAGTCGTGGGGGAAGTCCACGCGCAGGTAATACCAGGACTCGTCGGTGACTTCGTTGCGCTGAAAGTACAAGGCTTGCGGATAGCAGTTGGCAATCTCCACGACGCTACCGGACTGCTGCAGCGCCTTCTCGCGCTGTTGCGCCTGGTTAAGCAGCTGGTCGTCGTGGTTCTCGCTGTCCTCTATGTCGGACATGGCCCGGTTGAATTTCTCCATGTCCAGCTTGAACCAGTACAGACGGTTGCCAAAACCCAGGTGAAATTCCCCGCGCTTGTTCCAGTCGTACATGAGCAGGGCTTTTTCCGCTGCGCTTTCTGCCAGCAGCAGGGCGCCCTGGTGCCGGGCCTGTTTGAGGTCCGTTGCGATCTGTTCGGCGCGCTTGGTGTCGTCCTGAATAAAACTCCAGCGCTGGTGCAGGTCGTTCCAATCAGACTTGCGGCCGTCACGTTGCGGGATCTGTGCTGACTCGCAGACAAAACCCAGGGCACGGGCTTCGCGGACCCAGCGCCGGGTATAGGCGTTGGCGCTCGGTTCGTTGTCCAGCGCCCAGACCAACTTGGGCAGCTTGCCGCCCTCACGGGTTTTGATCAGTGCCTTGAGCGAGTCGCCAGGGAACGCGTTGGACGACATGGCCGATACGGCCGCGATGTCGTTGTGCACCAGGGCGATGGCGTCAAAGATCCCCTCGACAATCCAGATTTCCTTGACCTCGAGCAGGTCGACGCAAGGGGGGCACCACCAGACGCCGCGATAGCTGTCCTTGGATTTGAAGCGCGCCTTCATCTTGCCGAAACGGTGCGGCTGATCGATCAGTCGTTCCCACCAGCCGCCTTTTTCCAAGGCGAAACGCACTGTGGCGCTGCCGGCGTTGTGGTCTGGCGAGTAGAAGCTTTCCTGGGTGAACCAACCTTGGATCAGCTCAAACCGAAAGCCCCTGGCGAACTCCAGATAAGCCCGCGCGGTGGCGTTAGGGTGTTGGTCCGTCGCCGGTGCACGCTTACTCCAATCCTCAAACAGATCGTCGTACAGCTCTTTGACGTGCAAGGTGTGGCCACATTTTTCCGGGCGGCCGCAGATCACCATCCAAGGGGTATCGAAACGCGAGTACAGCTCCTTTTTCTTGCATTTGGGGCAGGTGCCCCCGCGCATGTAATCGGTGCCTACGCGGTGCTTCAGTCCGAAGTCGAACTGGAGGCGTTGCAACACGTCGTGGCGGAGATCTTCTTTCATGATTACTTCACTGCTTTGAGGCTGAGGGAGAGGGCCGCCATCAGGCGTTTCTGAGCAGCCATCACCGGAGTTCTTTCGAGGATCGAGCTGTGCCGTTTTTCTTGCGGGACGTACCGGTATTCATCTGCGTACCAGTAGTCGTTGAGGCTCAAGCGGTACTGCTCGCGCATCGCAGCCAGTAGTGCTTCGGCCTCCGCTGGCGGCAGCTGAGTGGTCAGAATTACGGCGTTTCCCATCTTGAAACCTCGATTTCGGGCGCAGCTCACCCAAACCCACGAAGTGCGGGACAGGCATTTGTCTGAGGGTTGGTGTTACGAGTTGGCTAAGCGAAAGCGGCCAATGTCTGGCGCGTTGATGATCCGCTCGTAAATGAGGCTGACCGGTACGGCCCATTGCATGCCGGTGGCCGGATCAACGATTACGGTATGCGTCGACGTGCTGCTCAGCATGTTCAGACGCTGCCGATCGCGTACAGCGACCATCGTGGTGCCAGCCAGGTGAACGATCTTTTCAGCCACCTGCGTTGTCACGTCGTAGTCGGCAACCAGATACTGAACGGCGCGGCTGAACAGTTGCTGATCATCGCTTAGGTGTTCGCAGTGGTGACGCTCGAGGAACGACAGCGCAGCGCTCTGCAGAACATCTTGATATTCCGGTGCTGCAGACAAATTGATCATTGAATTTTCCCTGCGCGGTAAAGGGCGATGGCAGCCAGCACTTCTGCATGCCTTGCTGCTACGTGGAGGTTATGCGCGTCCATAATGAATTCGGCTTCTTCATCACTGATCGAACCGTCCTCAAGAGCGGCGGCGATTGCTTGATCAACACAGCCTCGCTTTGCGGAAACCTGCACGGAGCGGGCGTAAAGCTCGACATTGTCGAGGGTTTCAGGATCAGCCATCGGAACGAACAGTCCCCCATACATCGAGGCAATGTAATTGGGTAAGTGATGTGTTCCGCAGTCCTGCTCGAGCAGGAAAACATGGGTATCGCTGAGAGGACTGCAACCGGCGTTTTCATAGGCATGGTTGTCGAATTTTTTGAGCTTCAGTCCCAGGCGTGCTGCTGCAGCCTCACGTCCGCCGTTATAGCTGCGGATGATCTCGCTCATGACTTCTTTACGGGTGTCTAGGATTGGACTTTTCAACTTCTACTTTTCCCTGTGGAGCGCCGCTATTACTGTTCAATCACGCCGTCTTTTATCCCCAGTAAAACGGCGGCTCGATGTGCCTCCCCTCGGCGACCTTTGATCCGACCGTTCAACAGGTCGCTGACTAAATTTTTGTTCAGCCCATGCTTCCGACTGAATTCCGCGATGCTTAGTCCCTTTCGATCGAGAGCCGCCCGGGCTTGCTCGTGCGTAACGGTGGCGGGCATAGTGTTCCCCCTGTTCGTTTGTGTTTGTTTGCGTTTGTCTGTGGTGATTCTTGGTCAAAAAAATGATCAAGTCAATGGTGGTGACTAAAAAAATGCTCATAGCGGATCGTGTCGGTGAACGCCTCAGGGAAGAGCGCGAGCGCTTGGGGTTGAATCAAACAGATTTTGGCGTCCTACTTGGTGTTAGTAGGGGTACGCAAAAAAACTACGAATTGGGAGCGAGTTCCTTAGATCTTCGGTATGTAACCGCTCTAGAAGAGAAGGGCGTAGACGCGGCGTATGTACTCACTGGAAGGCGTTCCACTCCGCTGGGTCAGCTCTTTAGTCCCACCGAAGAACTGTTAATCAAGCAATTCAGAACGATTTCTGACGATGACCAAAAAGCGATTCGTCGATTTCTAGAAGCCATGGCAGACGACGCAGCTCGGCATCGGTCTTAACTCGCAACAATCCCGCACAGTCATTGGGGTAACTCTTATTCCAATGCACCTGCTCACCCCCCATAAAGTCCGTTCAGCAATGCACTTTATGGAGTAGTTAGAATGTTGGATCGCAAGAAGAACGATCACATCGCCCTCGAAAACGCCGAGTCGGAAGCTGCCGTACTCACGGAAATCGAGCGTCGACTGATCGATCTGTATCGCCGGCTCACCCGCGTAGAACAACAGCAAGTTCGCCGAGTGGCCGAGATACTGGCAATCAACCCAAAGGAGAAAGTAGAGGGCTGACCGTCATTCTTTGAATGATCCCGATCGCCGGCGCTCGTACGTCGGCGGTTTGTAATTACGCCACCGCCTGCGATCCCAACTGCTCGAAAAGCTCCCGCTGCTTCGCTCTGGGCATTTCTCGTAAGCGGTCGATCAGCATCCGCTCGAACGTCTGCGACGACGGACTGAGCGTGTGCGAGAACGTTAGATTGGCCACCCATGTATGCCCGCACGTTGCGTCCAGGCACTGGCAGTATAGTTTTACGAAGGCTGTCGTTACCTCTTCCCGCGAGGCAATCCGGCCCTTGTGTCCGCAGTTGCATACAACTCTCATTATGTCCCTCCCCAGGGGCAGCTGATCGCCACCATTTTGCCACAATCTGTAGTGGTTTTCTTTCTGGTTGGCACTTCATGTAGTGATATCCGCTGGTTCTGGCGCAGCTTTCCAGCTGAATCTCCTATCCTCTCTGAGCCTGTCATTTAGCTGATTGAACAACTGACAAATCGGCCGAATCTCGTTGCTCGTGTAAACGCGATCGATCTTCTCGATGTCGCCGAAACCACCGGTGTTTTCTGGAATGATGCCGGCCAGCGCCGGGTTCATTCGCCAGGCGGCGATGACGTCGTTGCGGGTGATGTTTTTTACCTTCTCCAGCTCGTCTTTGGCTTGGAAGTCCCCCACAGGGATAATCTGAATCGCGTTTTCCTTGCCGTTGGGGATGTTGACGAACATGGAGCGGAAGTTGCCCACGCCCTTGCTCGCGCTGATCTGCGCGCGCAGCTCGTCTTCGTCCTCTTCAGTCAAGTCGGGATCGTTGGTGTAGAAGATGTAACCAGCGTGCGCGCCGTTGCTGTAGTAGCGCCGGCGGAAGAGGGTAGCCGCCTCATTAAGCAGCAGCGCCTGCAGGCCGCCCAGGTAATCCGGGATCCCGTAGATGTTCTGTTCCACGTCGTAGTCCAGGACATGAGAGATCTCGTGCTGTTCGAACTCCATTTCTTTGTTGTCGGGCATCAACATCACGTAACCGCCGTCGACCTTTACCCGCATATTGATGGCCGGTAGGTGCTGCAGCTCGAGCACCTGGCCGAATGCGTTGGTGTCGTTATAAAAATACGCTTCGCCAAACACCATGTAGTCCAGCCCGGCGCGGCCCATTGTTTCCGTGCTGCAGCCGGCCGAGGGGATGAACTCACGCAGCAGTAGGTTGCGTTTGAACTTCGGAATGGCGCCGTGGTGGGCATTGGCGCGCAGCAGCTTGGCCAGGCCAACCCGCGAAACTGGCGGCTTGTAAATCTTCCCGTCGTCGCTGGGGAACACACCCACGTACTCGCCGATGTTGCCGGATAACACCTGTTCCGGCTCCCCGAACGTAAACGAGCGCATGGGCTGCTGCGGTGGTTGGGTTATGTGTTGCTTTCTGCGTTTGCGGTTGGCCATGGCTGGTCTGGTTACTCGTGACGTAGCGGCTACGACGCCGCTTGTTGGTGTTCAAAGGTTCGTTTGCGAGCGCGTGCATCACGGCCCAGGCAATGTCGGCGTGGCCGGTGGCGTCGGTGCGTGATGCGCTGTAGGTGATCTGGCCGCTGTTGGTGGCGCCGCGCTTGATCGTCAGGAACGCCTGGGCGATGTCCGTCCAGCCGGCGTCCCACTCGATGCGACTGCCTTGGATCGTGTCCTGGGCTTTGAGCACCAGGGCGTTTTTCGCCTCGAGGCTGTAGTGAATTGGCGTCGCTTTGGCGTAGAAGTCGCGCACCAGGTCGAACACGCCGTAACCCACGCCGGTGACATCGATGCCGATGTGCTGGACGTTGAAACGCTCCGTCAGCTTCTTGACCTGAGCGGCCTGATAGGTGAACGAATGGCCACGCCAGCTGTGCTTCTCCAAGATCCGGAACTTCGCCCCGGGTTTGAGCGGCGGCGCGATGACCACGCAGGTGGCGTCGTCGCGGGTGCGACTCGGGTCGTAGCCCAGCCAGACCGGACTGTTGCCGAACGGCCGATCCAGCTCTGCGTTGTAGTCCTCCCACAAGGACAGATCCGAGTAGCAGCGCTCGAGATCCTTGAGGCTGAATGCGCTTTGGGTGCTGTCGATGAACTTGCAGTAGAACAGCTGCTGAAATTTGTCCTCGTCGTACTCCAGCTGCAGCTGCTCCAAGTCGAACAGATCGCAGCCGCCGGCGATCGCATCGTCCAGGGTGATCGTCTTGCGCCATTGGCCGTCTGGACACAGCGCACCCTGCGTATACGCCGCTTCGCTTGGCCATACACCGCCGGCCTTCTTGCCGCGTTTGCTGTTGCGAAATTCCTCACCCGACCAGAATGGGTACGCCTGGTGCGACACGGCGCTGGGCGTTGAGAAGTAGGTTTTGCGCCACTTCTTGTGTGTGCCCATGGCGCTGGCCACGGTGCTGAGTTTTTCGAAGTCACGGATCCAGAAATATTCGTCCACGTAGACGTGGCCGTGATAGCCCTGGGCGGTACTGCTGTTGGTGCTGAGAAAGCGCAGTTCGGCGCCGTTGCTGAGCGTGATCGGGTTGCCGGTCAGCTCGATATCAAACCATTGCTTGGCGAATTGGATGATGTAGCTGCGGAAGATCTCAGACTGCGATCGGCTGGCAGACAGAAACACCTGGTTGTCGCCGCTCAACACAGCGTCCATGAACGCTTCGCCGGCGAAGTAGTAGGTCAGGCCCACCTGCCGGCTTTTGAGAATGTTCCGGACACGGCGCGTCAGAGGGTTCTGTTTCGCCTCGAACAGCTCTTTCTGATAGCCGTACATCTTCGAAATGAATTTATTGAGGAAATCCACTTCGGTCAGGCCGCTGATGTCGTTCTTGGCTTTCTTTTCCCGCTTATTGGCGCCGCCTTCGCCTCGCTCACGGCGTTGACCAGGTTGCCGTCCGCGAGACTCGTCCGGACGATCTGACGACGCCGCCGGTGAAGATTTCGCGGCCAGTTTTTTCAGGCGCTCAAGTAGGCGCGTCAGCCGCTCCAGTTCGTCCAGTTCGGCTGTCGTCAGCGGCTCGATCTTTTCCAGAATTAGTGTGATGCGCCGATTGACCGCGCTTAATGGTTCTTCATCCGTCAGCATCTCGTCCCAGCCGCCTTGGCGGATCCAGTAATAGACGATTCGGATGTTGGGCAGCTTCAAATGCGCCTGTATTTCCTTCACCGAACAGCGGCGCAGGTAAAGGCGTTTTGCGGCTTCTTTAACTTCGGTCGGGTAGTTCATGCGCCGCAGTCTATGCGGCGAAAACCCTGGAAACGCGGGGTTAAATACTGCGACTCGCCTATCTGGTTCAAATAGGAGAATGCTGAATTTCAACCGTTTGTTTGGCGGCAAACGGCTCCCTATCGTGGCGGCTCATTCAACGATTGAGCGCAGTCACCCCTCATGCCCCGTTCCCTTGTCTCCTACTGGAAACGTGTTGCCACCAGCGGCCCGACTGTCGATGGCCGCGAGATCCTTCCCCAGGAACTGCGCGATATCGCCGAGACCTACACACCAACCAAATACACCGCTGTGATCTGGTGCGACCACGAGCGCTGGCCTGGCTCGCACGGCACCGTATTCGCTGTGCGCCTGGTTGAAGAGGGCGAGGATCTGGAGCCAGGTCAAATTGCGCTGGAAGCTCAGTTAAAACCGAACGATCGCCTGCTGTATCTCAACGATCAGGGCCAGAAGCTGTTTACCAGCATTGAAATCACTCCGAATTTTGCCGGTAGCGGCAAGGCCTATCTGACCGGTCTGGCGGTGACCGATTCGCCCGCAAGCCTCGGCACTCAGGAACTCTATTTGTCTAACCGAACCAGTCGCGCCGCTTACTACGCCGCGTCGCTGGAGCTTGGTCCGCTGCGCGAATCCGAGCCGCAGGGCGAGATCGGCCGTCTGGCTGCAATGTTTACCCGCCTGTTCAAGCGTTTCGGCATTGACGACACCGCCGCCGAAACCACTCCGCAAACCCCAACCGAGAGCAAACCCCCAATGGATGAAGCTACCGCCACGGCTTTAAAAGCCCTGCTGGCCCAGCTGCTGGTCGTCGCCGCCGGCATTCAGGCCGTGATCGAGCCTGCCGCCGAAGACGCACCGGAACCCGATCAAGCCCCGATCGATGATGTCACTGACGCGGTGGACGAAATCGTGATCACGGCCGAAGAGGAACGCGAATTCAAGCGCACCGGCGGCGGAAACAAAGCTGTGCTGGCGGCATTGGCCAACCTGCAGAAGCAGTTCACCGAACTGAAAAACACCAGCAACGGCCGTCAGTTGCCACGCAATGCTGGCCCCGCTGAAAAATCCAAAGCGCGGGTACTCTGACTATGGCCCGTTCCCTGAGCGCCTACGGCGCCAAGATGTATGCCGAAATGCAGCTGGCGATCGCCGAGACTTACGGCGTCCCGTTGTCCAGCAAGATGTTTTCCGTTGAACCGTCGATCGCCCAGGAGCTGAACGACGCCATCACCGCGAAAGCTGATTTCCTGCAGCGCATCAACGTCATTCCGGTGACCGAGATCAAAGGCGAGAAAGTGTTCATTGGCGTGTCCGGTCCTGTCACCGGCCGCACTAACACCAAGACCACCGATCGCGAAGCCAAGGATGCGTCGGAGCTGGAAAACAGCACCTACGAGTTGTCGTCAACCGAATCCGATGTGGGTCTGCCGTACGCAAAAATCGACGCCTGGGCGAAGTTTCCAGACTTCCATCAGCGCTATTCCGCCGCGGTGCAGAAACAGATCGCCCTCGATCGCATCATGGTCGGCTTCCACGGCTTGAAAGCAGCTGCACAGACGGATATCGAAACGTATCCAATGCTGCAGGACGTGAACAAAGGCTGGCTGCAGCAGCTGCGCGAGCAAGCCCCGCAACAGGTGCTGAAGGAAGGCAAGGAAGCGGGCAAGGTGACCTTGGGGCCGAATGGCGATTACGCCAACCTGGACGCCCTGGTCCATGACACCAAGCAAATGGTGGATGAACGTCTGCGCGACGGCGGCGATTTGATCGCCATCATCGGCACCGACCTGTTGGCGGCTGACAAAGCGAAGCTGTACGCCAAGCAGGGCGATACGCCAACCGAAAAAGAACGCATCGAAGATGCTCAAGTGATCGCCACCTACGGCGGCTTGCCGAGCTTCAGCGTACCGTTCTTTCCGGTCAATGGTGTGCTGGTCACCAGTTGGGACAACCTGTCGATCTACTTCCAGGATTCCAGCTGGCGCAAGCAAACCGTGGACAACCCGAAACGCTCCCGCGTCGAGGATTACAACAGCCGCAATGAGGGCTATGTGATCGAGCAGCTGGAGAAAATCGCGCTGACCGAGAACGTGGAGCTGCTGAAGTGAGCCTGGCTCTCGCGCACAAGCGCCGCACCCTTGCCCAAGGCAGCGCTGCAGTAATTGCTGCGGCCGCGGCACCGCTGGCGTACTCGCCGGCGGAAGCCTTGAGCAGTCCAGCCAACGCGAAAAAGCATCTGCTGCTGATGGAAGCCTCGCTGGATCAAGATCTGCAGCGCCTGAGCGACATCAAGGGGCTCGCCGGGCGTCAGGCACTCAAGCGCGAGGAGCTGTTGCCCAAGTACCAGGATTTCATCCAGCGCTACATGGATTCGGGTCTGGTCATGCCGAACCGTGTTCTTGTCCAGGTCATGGTCTGGCTGTTCGACACCGAGCAATTTGAGGATGGCCTGGCGCTGGCTGACTTTGCGATCGAGCAGGGGCAAGAGATGCCCGAGCGGTTCAAGCGCCGTGATGTGCAGACCTTCGTCGCGGACGCCGTGATCGACTGGGCTTATGCCGAATACAACGCGCAGCGCAGCCCGGAGCCGTACCTGTCCAATCTGCTGCCACGTGTCGACGGTGAATGGGAGCTGACCGAACAGATCCCGAGCAAGTACCACAAGTTAATCGGCATGCGCGCCATGGAGGCCGAGCAGTGGGAAACCGCGCTCCAGCACCTGGAACGTTCCACCGAGCTGTACGCGAAAGCCGGCAATGAAACGCGCATTGCGAAGTGCCGCAAGGCGATCGCAAAACAAACACCCGCCGTGACCGGCGCCCAATAACCGACTACCCCCCCCAGCGGGGAACTGTGGACGTGTGTCTGCCATTCATGGCTAGCCCCACGAAAAACAGTCTCCCCGCCCTATTCGAGCGGTCAGCAATGAGCTTTTCCGGGAAACCCACCACCTTTGTGGAACAGATCATCGAGAACGACGGCTTCTGGCCGGATCTCTCCGTGTCTGAGTTTCAGAAAGGCTATCGCCTGCCGGCGGAGTTCCTGGGCGACTTGCTGACCGACGCGCTGAGCATCGCCATGGCTGAGGTCAACGACGACCTGGCCACGCTCAAATCCAGCTGGCTCACGGCGGGCATTGCGACGGTGGAAAAGGCCGATCCGATGCTGCTGCCGGAGCGTGCCTGGAAAGCGAAGTTGTACAAACGCGCCGTTTATTGCCGTGCGAAGGCCAGCGCGCTGCAGCAGTTCGCCACCGTGACCCGCCGCGAAAGCGCGGAAAACACCGGAAAGGAAGCACCAGAGCGTGAGGATACGTTTCTAGCCTTCAGTCAGTCCGCTGTACGCGCCCTGCAGGGCCGTGGCCGCATCACGGCGAAGTTGCTATGACCAAGCTGCAGACGCTGACCGCGTATCTGTTGGAACGCCGCCTGGTTGAGCCTGAACAACTCGACAGTTTCACCGAGCAGGTGAAGCTTGCACTGATCTGGAAACCCGACGTCGACGGGATGCACCTGGGCGACATGCACTATCGCGCCGCGATCGTGCTGGAGCGCTTCGCCGACCATCCGGCGCGCTTGATGGCACTGGTGGGCAGTTGGTTGGAAAACAACGATGCCAACCGGGACCGCCACGAACTGCCGGCACCGGAATTTCTCGTGGAGCCGGTGGATAGCGACCTTTTCGACGTGGAAATCACGTTGGAGTTTGTCGAGCCGCAGTATCTGGCCGAAGACCCTGCCGGGGAGATCGAAGCCTTCGGCAAGAGCTGGGCCTTTGTCCCGTTTGATCTGTGGATTGCAGAGCGCGGCGAGGTGGCCACCGATGGCGGGGCGTAGCACGTTCGAACTCGACATTCGCGGTCGCTTGGGCGTACGCGAACAGTTGGCGTTGCTGAGCCTGCCGCCGCAATTGCGCCGCCGCTTGCTGAACCAAGTCACCAAACGCGTGCGGACAATGAGCCGCAAGCGAGTACGTGAACAAAAGAACCTGAACGGCACGCCCTTCGCTCCACGCAAGGGCGACAGCAAAGGCAAAAAGAAGATGGAAGCCGGCCTGGCCAAGTTGATGGTGGTCACCCGAGTGTCCGCTGATGAAGCGGAATTGGGCTGGAAAAACGCCCTGACCCGATGGGTGGCCGCGCAGCAGCACAACGGCGTCAGTGAGCGCCGCACCGCCCAGCAGATGCGCCGATGGAACAAGACCCCACCGGGTTTGGCAGCAACCGAAAAGCAAGCCAAGCGCTTACGCCGGTTGGGATTCCGTGTGCGCCAAGCGGGAAAAAAGACGCTGACCCGGCCCTCGGTAGCGTGGATTCAGGAGCATGTGAACTACGCCAAGGCGGGGCTGCTGATCCGGATCCTGGACGACCAGCGCCGCGAAAGCACCGGAGCGCAGAGCTGGGAAATCACGCTACCGAAACGCCAATTCATCGGCGCCGAAACTGAACGCGACACCAACCTGCTGATTAACCAGGTGTTGCAACAAATTCTGAACTCACCCCGCTAACGAGGCACTGCATGGCACTCGGTCAAGTCACCGTCGACAATCTCAATCTAGGCCAGGGCGCCGTGACAGAGGTTGAGCGTTACTTTCTTTTCATCGGCCCCGCCGCCAAAAACGTCGGCCAGATCATTCCGTTGAACACCGACAGCGATCTGGACGCCGCCCTGGGCGTCCCGGCGAGCGATCTGAAAACCCAAATCACCGCCGCACGTTTGAACGGTGGCCAGCGCTGGGCCTGCATGGCGGCCCCGATCGGCCCCGAAGGCGACTGGGCCACCGCTCTGGAGAAAACCCAGCAACAAGGGGTGTCGGTGGAAGCGGTAATCGTCACCAAGCCTGTCACCAAGGGTGACGAACTATCGGCCATGAATGACGCGGCCGTCGCCCTGAACAACACCTACGGCCGTCGTGTTTTCTTTCTGGCAAGCACCGCCGGCATCGCCGTCGACCAGACCTGGGCACAGTACCTTAGCGAGCAAAAAGCGTTGGTAGCGGGTCTGGCAGCGCCGCGCGTTTCACCGGTGCCGCAACTGCACGGTAATGACTTGGGCGTGCTGGCTGGCCGCTTGGCCAATTCGGCAGTCAGCATCGCTGATAGTCCGATGCGCGTGGCCACCGGCCCGGTGTTGGGACTTGGCGACGTGCCTATCGATATGGAGCTGATCCCGCTGCCGTCCGCTGTGCGCAGTGAACTGGATCGTGCGCGGTTCTCCGTCACCCAGACCTACCCCGACTACCCGGGCGTGTACTGGGGCGACTGCAACATGTTGGACACCCCGGGCAGTGACTTTCAGGTCGTGGAATACCTGCGCATCACCGACAAAGCCGCTCGCCTGATTCGCCCGCTGCTGATCCGCCGTGTAGCCGATCGCCGCTTGAACAGCACGCCCAACAGCATGGCGGTGAACACCAACCAACTGATGGCGCCACTACGCGCCATGGCCAAGTCCATCAAGTTCAACGGCGAGGTGTTCCCCGGTGACATCGAGCCGCCGAAAGACGGTGACCTGGTGCTGGAATGGCTCAGCAAAACCAAGGTTGCGGCTTACATCAAGCTCAAACCCCTCAACTGCCCGAAAGACCTCACGGCGAACATCGCTCTGGATCTTTCTACTGACAAAACGGAGTAACGCCCCATGGCAAAGATTGGCGGCAAGAACTTCGACGTGAGCCTGGGCGATCTGTCGCTGCACGTCGAGAGCTGCACCCTGGACATTACCGACAACTCGGCTGTGGCCCAAACCCGGGGCGTGCCTGACGGCTACGTGGAGGGTGACGTGGCCGCTGCCGGCGAACTTGAACTGGACAGCTCCAACTTTCAGTTGCTGATCGACGCGGCGCGATCGGCGGGCAGCTTCCGCAAGCTCAAGGCGTTTGACGCGGTGTTCTTCGCCAAGGCCGGCGAAGACGAGGAACTGCGCGTGGAAGCCTTCGGCTGCAAGGTGAAGATCTCCAGCCTGTTGTCGATCGACCCGAAAGGTGGCGAGAAGACCAAACACAAGGTGCCGTTTGACGTCACCAGTCCGGACTTCATTCACATCAACGGCGTTCCGTACCTCGACGCTACCGAGATCGAGGGGATCCGTTAATGGTGGACTGGTTCGACCGCGCCCAGGAGCTGGAGCAACGCCAACGTGACCAGGCGATCAAGGCCCAGCTGCTGACGCCTGTGCCGGTCGGGCCAAGCCTGACCCATTGCCAGGACTGCGATAACGAGATCCCGCCGGCGCGCCAGGCACTGGGCGGTAAAACGCGGTGTGTCCCGTGCCAGACGGGCTTTGAGCAGAGTAAACGCTGATGACGACTGACGCCGCACGCCTCGGAACGCTGGAGCAGAGATTCGCCGTATTTGAACACCGGCTGAGCGAGTTGGAAGACCGCCACGAAACCGTGCCTACCCGCGTGACCAAGTTGGAACAGGGGTTCGAACACATGGCCGGGCAGCTGTCGGAACTGAACGCTGGCCAGCAGACCCTGACGGTCGCGGTGAATGACATCGGCGCCAAGGTCGGCCGCTTGCTGACCATTCTCACGGTGGTCGCTTCTGTGCTGCAGATGGTTGTGCCGGCACTGTTGCGGGTGTGGTTCCCATGAGCCTGCGCGGCAGGATTCAAGCCGGTGTGATTGCGCTGGCCAGCGCTCCGTTGGTGATCTTCCTGGGCACTTGGGAAGGCCGTGGCCAGAACACCGTTTATGCCGACAAGTTGGCCAGCGGACTGCCCACTGTCTGCAAGGGCATCACCCGACACACCAGCCCGTTCCCGGTGGTGGTCGGTGACTACTGGTCGCCCGATCGTTGCGCGGAGGTGGAGCAGCTGGTGATCCGCAAAACCCAGCTGCAGTTGGCCGACTGCATCACCAACCCGGACGTGAGCCAGAACACTTTCGACGCGCTGACCAGCCATGCCCACAACGTCGGTGTGCCCAGCACTTGCGCCAGTCGTGCGGTGGCGTTGATCAACGCCGGCCGCATTGCTGACGGCTGCAGGGCGTTGGCCTGGGCACCGGACGGCAAGACACCTATATGGGCGTATGTGACCGACGCGCAGGGTCGCAAGCGCTTCGTTCAAGGCCTGCACAACCGTCGGCTGGCTGAAATGGAGCTGTGCCTGCAATGAGCCTTTCCCCGTTGCGCCTGGCATCTTTCGTACTGCTGGTGGCCCTGCTGGTGTGGGTGGCGTTCGATCGGGTAACCGATCAGCGCGACGACGCCAGGCGCGAGCGCGACAGCGCGCAATGGGAAGTGAGCGGCCTGCGGGAAGCGGCCCGAATCAGCGGTGAAATGCTCGCCGAGCGGGACGCGATTGACGAACGAAACACCCAGGAATTGACCGATGCACTCATTGAAAACGAGCGCCTGCGCCGCTCTGTTGGCGATGGCACTGGCCGGTTGCATATCCGCGCCAACTGTCCCGCCGCCGGATCTGTGTCCGCCACCGCCGGCACCGCCCGCATGGCTGATGCAGGACGCGCCGAACTCGCAGCAGACGCTCGACCGGATTATTTCACCCTCCGTAATCAGCTCGCCCTAAGCCGGCAAATGATTCTCGGACTACAGCAATACGTCCGTGGGGTGTGCCAGCGATCGCCAGCGCACCAGGACACCACTTTTCCCAACCTCAACAAGAGATCTACCCAATGAGCCAACAGAACAACACCGAAATCACCCTGGAAGTCGGCGAACAGGAATTCACCTTCAACCTGACCCCGGCCGACGTCACCAAGTATTTCAACGCCCTGACCCAAACCAACAAGGTCGCCCCGGGCAACAACCTGTTGATGACCACTGTGCTGCAGGAGCAAAAAACCGTGCTGAAACCGCTGCTGGGCAACCCGGTGATGGTGATGCAGATCGCCGGCGCGCTGCTCGAGGAGTACGCGCCCAACGTTGAGGTGATCGTAAAAAAGCGCACGAGCACGCTGAGCGCTTAAGCGAAAACGGCTTGGGCCAGCTCATGGCCCTGACGAGCCGCTGGCTACCTGGTGCCGAACCCACGCCCGAGGCGATGGGAACCGCCAAGTGGCTGGAGGACGAATACTGGAAACGCATGGAGTTTGCCGTGGCTAACGGCATCGCTCTTGCGCTGAACGGGTAACGACTTTGGCAGACCGTAGCGCCAGCCTGGCTTTCATTCTCAGCTTGCAGGACAAGGTCACCGCGCCCTTGGGCAAGGTGAAAATGGGCTTTTCCGAGCTGGCTGATCAGAGCGAAAAGCACATCAAGACCATCGGGTTGGGCATCGGCGGCGTGACGGCGGCTGTGGTCGGGATCCGTGAGTCCATGGAACCGGCGCTGGAGGTCAATCGCGCCTTGGGCGACGTCCGATCGTTGGGCGTTGCCGAGGATGCGTTGTCTGCACTCAATGCCAAGTCGCTGCAGTTCGCGGTGAGCTATGGCGAGAACGCCAAGGATTTTGTGGCCTCGGCTTACTTGATCGAGGGCGCCATCAAGGGGCTTGCCGGCAATCAACTCGCCACGTTTACCAACACCAGCAACTTGTTGGCGAAGGCCACCAAGTCCGACGCCGAAACCATGGGCGAATACGTCGGCACGCTCTACAACCTGCAGAAGTCCCAAGCGGATGCGATGGGGAAGGGCGCCTGGGTGGAAAAGCTTGGCGGGCAGACGGCGTTGGCCGTGCAGTTGTTTCGCTCCAGCGGCGCCGCGATGAAAGACGCCTTCAAGGAGGCCGGCGCGATCGCCACCACATCGGGCGTCGACCTTGCCGAACAGATGGCGGTGATTGGCACGCTGAGCAGCACCATGGAGGGCGGTGACGCCGGCGGACGCTACAAAGCGTTTTTCGAGAACATCGGCGCCGCATCGGAAAAGCTCGGCATGCAGTTCACCGACCAGCAGGGCAAAGTCCTGCCGATGATGGCGATTCTGGACAAGCTGCAGGCCAAGTTCGGTGACCTGACCAGCGCCTCGGCCGGCGCCAAGTTAATGGAGGCTTTCGGCGGCGAAGGTGCCCAGGTGATCGGCGCGCTGGCCAAGGACACCGATCGGCTGCGCAACGGCATCGAGCAGTTGGGCAAGGTGCGCGGTCTGGAAAATGCCGAGCAGATGGCCAGGGCGATGGTCGATCCGTGGCAGCAGTGGGCGTCTCTGGTTGAGGTTATGCGTGTGGTGTTTGGCCAGGTGCTGATCCCGGTGCTGACGCCGTTCATGAACAAGATGGTCGACATCGGCAAAACCCTGGTGCGTTGGTCGCAGCTGTTTCCCAACATCACCCGGGTGATCGGCATCACCGCACTGACCATCATGGCGATCGTCGGCGCCATGTCGTTGCTGACCGTCGTGGTCGGTGTTGCACGAATGACCTGGCTGGGCCTGGTATCAGTGTGGAAGGTCATCCAGTTGTTGAACCTACGCACGGTCGCCGGCTTCGTCCTGCAGAAACTGGCGATCCTGGCGTACATGGCCGTGATCTATACGCTCAGTGCCGGCCTTGCCCTGGTGCGCGGCGCCATGTTGCTGTGGCAGGGCGCGATCTGGCTGGTTAACGCGGCGCTGTTGGCCAACCCGATGGTGTGGATTGTGGTCGGTGTTCTCGCTCTGGTGGCCGTCATTGTTGCGGCGGTCTACTACTGGGCCGAATGGACATCTGCGCTGATGAACACGGCCGCGTTCCAGTTCGTCGCCGACAAGCTCCAGAAACTGTCCGACTGGTTTAACGCAATGGGCGGCTGGTCAGGCATGGCCAAGGCCGCATGGGACAGCATCGTTGGCATTTTCACCAAGGCCGTAAACGGCGTGATCGAGCTGCTGAACAGCATCCCGGGCGTGAATATCGAAGCGCGCTTCGGCGGTATGCCTGAAGTGCCCGGCGTCGATGCCGCGACCAATGCCGCCGACACCGCCAACGCCGCGCAGAAAGCCCAGCAAACCATTAACGCGGCAATCCCCAGCCTTTCACCGGCGCGCCCTTCAGCGGTGCCGCCCGGCGGCTTGCTGACCAGCATCCAGAACAACAACAGCAGCCAGAACAAGGGCACGCATGTGGAGAACGTGAACATTCACACGGGCAAGACCATGACGCCGCTGGAGATGGAAAACATGGTCGCTATGGCGGTCGGCGGATGAGCGAATACATAGACCTGTTGATCGTCGACAACGACCTGGCACTGGATCCGTCGCATCAACCTTTGCTCATCGATGACCGCGCCTGCATCGCCCAGGACATCGCTCACATGATCCGCGACAGCGGGTTGTTGGTGACGTTGGTGGCCGAGCGCGATCGGCTGCGGCAGCGCGACTGCATCCAGCAACTGGAATTGCTGGTCGAGAACGATCAGCGCCTGGTGCCCGGCACGGCACGCATCACCCAGCAAGAACCAGGCGTGTACCTGGTGACTGCGAAAACCCTGAAATTCGGTTCGATTGAGGTAAGTCTGTGAGCCAGGTCGATTTTAAAAAGGTGATCGCCGACGCCGGCATCCCGACCACCGAGGCCGGTTTGAAGGCTGCGTGGGAAAAGGAGGTTGAGGCCCAGGGCGCGAAGGTGGCGAACACCAGCAGTTATTCGCCGTTCTGGCGGGTGATGACCGCGCTGGTGACCAAACCGGTGTTGTGGCTGTTGGACTTTCTGTGCCTGACGGTGCTGCCGAACTTCTTTGTGAAAACGGCGGTGGACGCCTGGCTGGACATGCTCGCTTGGGCGGTCAACGTCGAGCGTAAAGGCGCCACCAAAGCCCGCGGTAAATTGCTGTTCACCCGCGCCTTACCGGACGGCGTCATGGAGCTGGAAAAAGGCATTGTGGTGCAGTCGGCCGCCATCAACGGCAACGTGTACCAATTGATTACCACGGCGCCGGCGACGTTCGTCGCGGGCCAGCTGCAGCTGGAAGTCCCGGTGGAGGCGATCGAATCTGGCAGTGGCTTCAATCTCGCCCCGGGTTACTTCGCGATTTTGCCAGTGCCGATACCGGGCATCATCCAGGTAGTGAACAAGGACGGTTGGCTGGAATCACCTGGTGCGGATCCGGAGCCGAACGACCAACTGCGTTTGCGCGTGCGCAACCAGTTCTCGGCGGTGAACCAGTGGCACACCGACGCGGTGTATCGCGCCATGATTTCCGCCTTCCCAGGCGTGCGTCCGGACGGCGTCTACTTCGAACACGGCGCACCCCGTGGGCCGGGCAGTGCGAACGCCTTCGTGTTGTTTGACGCTGGCGTGCCGGCGACGACTTACCTGGAGCAAATCAATTCGCACATCCGCGACCAGGGCAACCATGGCCACGGCGATGATCTGCTGGCCATGGTCATGCCCGAAGTGCCTGTGAGTGTTGCGATGACGCTTTGGCCGCAACCGAATCTGAGCGCTGAGCAGATCGACACGCTGAAAAGTGAGATCGAGCTATTCATCCGGGCCGCGTTTCGGGAAAGCACGCCCCGCGATTATCAGCCGACGCTGACTTATCCCCAGTCGCGTTTCAGCTTTAGTCGACTGGCTGAGGAACTGCATCAGCAGTTTGCCGATATCGCGTCACTGCGGTTTACCCCAGGCGTCGACATCACCAGCGGGTTAGACATCCCGCGCCTGACGTCGCTAAAGGTGAACGTGCAATGAACAAACTCAAACTGCCGTTCTGGCTTGGCGGTACCGAGCTTTCCAAACTCGTCGCGGCTGCACAGGCGTGGTGGGAAACCGTGACTGGTTGGCTGCGCTGGCCTTATTCGCAGATTGATCCCGACACCTGCCACATGAGCATCCTTGAACTGTGGGCCTGGCAGCGGGACGTGACGCGCTTCAAAGGTGAACCCGAGACCCTGTTTCGGCTGCGCGTGAAGTACGCGTTTATCAACTCAGTCGACGCCGGCAGCACGGCCGGGTTGAAACGCATTTTCGAGCGACTGGGCGTGGGTTACGTCGAGATCGAGGAACGTCAGCCCGACCGCGATTGGGACGTGGTGCTGCTGAAGTTCAGCAACGCTCAACTGTCGCTCAATCCCGAGCTTCTGCGCGTGCTGATTCAGCAATACGGCCGCACGTGCCGGCGCTACGACTTCGTCACCATCACCCCCGTGGGGCTGCAAATTGCCCTGATCGACTTCAACGACGACCAGCAAACGCTGGTTGCTAGCCTGTAGGAGCGCACCGTGAGCGCCAGTATTACCTTGGCCGGCGAAAGCCAAATCGCCCTTAAACAAAGCCAGCAAAAGCCGCTAATCGTCAGCCAATTCATCTTTGCGAATGTGCCCGGGCTTGATCCGACCGCGCCGCTCGATCGCGCTGCCGGCAAGCCACCGGCTGCGCAGATCGTTCACGTCTACACGATCCCGGAAAAGAACGCGGGTTACGTGAACCCGAACCAGGTGGTGTACAGCGCACAGTTGGGGTCTGACGTTGGCGACTGGGACTTTAACTGGGTCGGCCTCGAGGACGCCGACGGCATCTTGTTCGCCGCGTCGTCGGTGCCTCTGCAACAGAAGCGCAGGAACATTCCGCCGGAGCAGATCGGCAACAACGTCACCCGCAATTTTCTGGTGGCCTTCGACGGAGCCATGAAACTGACCGGCATCAAGATCGATGCCAGCACCTGGCAGCATGACTTCACGGTGCGCCTTGCCGGCATCGATGAGCGCGAGCGTCTGAGCAATCGCAACCTCTACGGGCGTGCGTTCTTTTTCAGTAACTCGCTGATGTTCGAAAAGACAGACACTGGCTACCAGATCAATGGTGGCACGGCCTACGTCGAAGGCATCCGCGTGGCAATTGCGAAGTCAGAAGCGGTCTCCGGCGCCATTCCAGTAGGCAAGGTCTGGCTGGACGTTTGTCTTGAGCGTCAGTTGAACGATCGGGTGGCTGTGTGGAAAGTGGTATTCGGTGAACAGGCCGATTACACCGATGCTGCCGGCGTACGCCATTACTGCGTGCCGATCGCTGATTTCATTTCACCCAGCAATATCGTGGATTTGCGGGACGCCGAGCCAGTCGGCGGTGCGTTGATCAAATATCTCGCATCCCGTACCGGCGACTATCCGCTGCTGCGCGCCCGGGCAACCACCAAAGAAGACGTCGGACTGGGCAATCTGCCCAACGCAATCAGCGACGATCCAGCAACCAACAGCAGCCAGATCGTGGCGTCGACCGCCGCCCTGAACAAGCTACAAAAGCAGGTTGGCGATTCGATGACTGGGATGGTTGCGGCGTTCGCCATGTCCTGGGCGCCGCAGGGGTGGCTGAAGTGCAACGGGGCGGCTGTGTCCCGTACCACATACGCACAACTCTTTGCCTGGCTTGGAACGCACTACGGCGCTGGCGACGGCTCCACCACGTTCAACTTGCCTGACATGCGCGGCTTGTTCCCTCGTGGCTGGGACGACGGGCGCGGTCTGGATCCTGGCCGTGCATTCGGCGTCTATCAGGACATGATGATCCACTCGCACGCGCACGGCGCCTCGGCCGCAGCCGTGGGCGATCACGTGCACGGCGCCTGGACAGATGCGCAGGGCAACCACGTGCACAGCGCCTGGACGGATGCGCAAGGCAACCACGACCACGGTTTTCGCGTAGTCGATAACGGCGCCGGTGTGAACGTCGGTTATCCGGCTGGCGGCAGCGTATGGACAGAACTTGAGATCGGCGGCGGTAAAAACGCCGACGGTCGACCTATGCGCACTGACTACCAAGGAAACCATGCTCACAACGTCGGTATCGGCGCTGCTGGCCAGCACGCGCACAACGTCGGCGTAGGTGGCGCAGGTAACCACACCCACGGTGTAACCGTCGCCGCTGCCGGCGGTGCTGAAACCCGGCCGCGAAACTTGGCCCTTCTTTTCTGCATCAAGTATTGAGATCGAGCATGACTGACAAACTCGTATTCCAGACCGACCACCTCGGTATTTTCATTGGTGCCGTGAAGGCTGAAGAATCGCCGCTGGAGCCAGGCGTCTATTTGATTCCTGGTGGATGCGTCGAAGCGGAGCCGCCCGCGATTCCGGAACACAAAGCCGCGTGGTGGAACGGTAAGGCTTGGCAGTTGGTGGATTACTTCGGCGGCGTTGTGGTGTACAGCACCGACACCGGCGAGCCGCGAACATTGGAAGGCTTCGAAGGGGTGCCGGCGGGTTTCACCATGAAGAAGCCCGGGCCTAGTCAGGTCTGGAAGAATGGCGAATGGGCTGATGACATCGACGCCGTGTTGGCTGCACTTCGGGACAAGAAACTGCAAGCGATCGCCGCCGGCAGCACGGCTTATATCGCCGGTGGCTTTACCTCCAGCGCACTGGGTGAGCCATACCGCTACAGCAGCGCGATCGATGACCAGGTAAATTTGAATGGCCAGGTGCTGCTGGGACTGGACGACGTTTACCCGTGCTATGACGCCGACCAGGTGCTGGCCTTCCGGCCGCATACCATCGAACAGTTGCAGAAAGTCAGCCTTGACCTGGTGCGCTTCCGGCAAGCGGCGCAGCAACACGCGGAAACACTGCGCCAAGCTGTGGCGAAGGCTAAGAAAGACAAAAATCTGAAGGCACTGAAAGCCATTACCTGGATGCCGCCGGCATGACTTGGGCACCGGTGACGATGCGCTGGCCGGAGCAGGCCACGCAGTGGATGAGCGGGCTGTCAGCGGCCAAGGACTTAGCCGGCGGCGAACTGGCCAGTACCGCCCAGCGCCTGGCTGGCCTGAGTGGACTGGCCAACACCAACCCGGGGCCGGTCGGTGATGCTGCCAAAAGCGCGATCGCGGCCGGACGTGCAGCGCTGGCCGAGCAGATGGGGCAGGTTCCGGCGTGCCTGGTCGTGACGCCATTTCAAAGCGGCGTTGGCCAGGGCGCGGGCTATCAGCGCTTTCTGTCCGCGCCCAACGCGCTGGAACATCTCGCCAAGAAACTGGAAGACGCCAGCGACAGTGGGCGCCCGACTGGGCCGCAATACGCGTTGTCGATCCTGTTCCTGGGCACGCGCCTGGAACAGTTGGCCAGCAGCTTGGCGCGCTTCAATGCACTGCTGCCGATCCCTGACCTGGTGCGCACCGAGCGCCGGGTGCAACACCTGGTGAAACTGGAGAGTGAAAAGTGGGAGATCCCCGGCGCCGGAACTCTACCGCGCTGGCAGGGTTTGCCGCTGGAGCGTTGCACGGTAGTCAAAGCTGCCAAACAGTCGATGGCGGGGCAGATAGCCGTGCTGGAAGGCTACGCTGCTGACAGCTCGCCGTTGGCCGATCTGGCAGCGCTGGCTGCTCGCAAGAGCGCCCAGCAGCAGGGGCGAGATAAGCAATTGGCTGACCTGAAAGACCTGCTGGCCGGGGGAAACCCTGACGTCAGCGTGCGCGCGCGGCTGATCGGCCCGGGCACTGCCGGCGAACTACGTCGCGAACTGTTGGCCGGCGATGCCCCCGGCCACGAATGGATTCAATGCGCCGGGGTTCTGTTGGTCGGCAGCAAAGAAGGACTGAGCTTTGTGCGTGAACTGGTGGGCCTATGATGCTGTTACTCGACGGGCAAAAAGTCCAGGGCAAGAACCTCAAAGTCACGGCCAACCTGCGAATCGAAAGCGGCGATATGTCCGGCCAGACCAGCAACACCGACAAGGCTCACAAAGGCTTCAAGCCTAAGACGCTGGCCGTCTCGCTGATGATTCCCTTTGTGGATAAAACCCAGCTGACGGAACTGTTGCGCATGGCTGAAGCCACCGCCGGCGGCGGTCAGTTGCATCTGTATCGGATCGTGAACGACACGGCCGAAACCTTCGGTGTGCGTCAGGTGGAATTTTCCGACGGCGTCAGTGCGCGGGAAGCTGACACCCTGAAAGCCTGGCTTGTGCAATTCACGCTGAGCGAACGCGAATCGAACCCGGAGAAAGTCGAAGGCCGGCGCGCCGGCAACAAGGTAGACGCTCAGGGCGCCCCGGGCAGTACGGTCGGCGAAGGCGGCGCCGGTGACGCAACCAACGAAAACCCCGCGCTGAGCGGCTTTGAAAAGGTGCTGGGACGTGTGGATAAGTGGCTCGGGAGTGAGCAGACGTGAAGCTGCACAAGATACTTTCCATCAACGGCGCCCCGATCGCTCTCATCAAGGAGGACGTCAGGCTGGACGCTACCAGCCCCGGCCGGGCGAACTTCACAGTTCAATCCTCTGTGCCGCTGAAAGGACTGGTGACGCTGGATATCGGCTACAACGAGGGCACGCTGCAACGGCACTTTATCGGCTACGTCGAGCGCTGCACGGCCGCCAACGCGGTCGAACAGGTGTTGTTTTGTCGTGAGCTGGCCGCCGTGCTGGCCAACCCGTTGCCGTTGAACCTGCGTCATGTGGATCTGCGCGCAGTGTTGACCCAGGTCAGCGAACAGACCGGGCTGCGCTTTCGTGTGCCCGATCGGCCTTATGCCAGCGTGAAGGCGCCGTATTTCTACAGCCTTGCTGCCGGTTATCAGGCGATGGACAGTTTGGCCCGAGTGTTCAGCATTCCTGACTTCACCTGGCACCAGTTGGGCAACGGTGAAGTGTTCGCCGGCAGCTGGGCCGACAGTTTTTTCGGCGCGCGCGCGCCGCTGCAAATTCCCACGGAGCTGTTCGACGGCTACCAGGGCAACCAGAGCGCGATGGTCGCGGCCCTTCCGGGGTTGCGACCAGGTGCAACGATCAACAATGGCGAGCGCATCACTACGGTAGCGCTCGCCAACGACCAGATGGCCATCCGATGGACGACGCAATCCGCCGCGCTGTAGAGCGCCAATTCCCCGAACTCACCGGTGGTTATCACCTGCCGCGATTTGCCCGGGTGGTCGCCGTGGCCGACGCGCCGGCGGACGCCGGACTGTGCGACGACTTCCGCCCGCGCTACGCCGTGGACATCGAAGTACTTGGCGCCGAAGATGAACCAGACCCGGCCATGCCGCCGCTCACTGGCGTTCCATTACCGCTGCCCACTGGTGGCGAGGAAATGGGCATTTATGCCTTTCCGGAGGAGGGCACGCGAGTGGTGGTGTGCTTTGCCTACGGCCTGCCGAACAAGCCCTACATTCAATCGATCTTGCCGCACGGGTTAAGCATGCCCAAGGTGCCTAAAGGTGATCAGGTGTGGCAGCACAGCGAAGCCGCCCAGCAGCGCGTCGACGCTGACGGTAACTGGCTACGCCAGACCGATGGCAAGATCCGTGACCAAGCGATCGAGCGCGAGGTTGAAGCCCTGGACAACCGCGAGCAGTTCCAGAGCCACACGCAAACGATCGATGACCACTCGACCGAGACAGTGGGTGGGGTGAAAGAGATCGAGGCGTTGGGCGCGCTCAAGCTGATGTCGGGTGGATCCGCGAGCTTGGCGGCGGTGGATGATCTGCACCAAGCTACCGGTCGTGATCTGAACCTGGTTGTGGGGCAGAAGCTCAATACCACGGTGGGTGGTGATATGCAGGAGCGGATAGAAGGCTTACGCCGCAGCGTTGCAGGAATCAGCCAGCGATTTCAGGCACCGAAAAACTGGATTGGCTCCGGAGAAGTCAATTTGTTCAAAGTTGTCGGGGATGTTCTCGACCTACTGCAACAAATGAACTTAGAAATCGCCATTCATACGCACGGGCCTACACCAGTGCCTGCTAATGCGACGAATTTCGAGCAATGCGCCGCGCAATCTAAAGCTGCTTCGATATCAGTTAAAAAAATCACTCTTTAGGTTGGTCCCTAAGTGGGGTTGTCGCAGCTAACCTTTACAAGAGAGCGATAACTAATCTCTTTTGTTGATGGGTCATGATGGGCTTGATATATATTGAATTCGGATCTTTTGTGTTTGTCACAAAGCGCTTCGACAACTTGAATAATTTTATATTTCTGAACTTCCGGCGTGCGAATTCCGAAAATTATACCTTCAAGCGATTCGAAATCATATTTTAAGCACCGATTTTTGAATTCTTCGTAATCTGGCATTCCGTTTTGCAAGATTAAACGATATTCACTTTCATTTTCCCAGTCCCGCATTTTACTAGTAATGCTCAGTTGTCGGCTTTTCCAGTAGTTTTCTATCCACGCCTCCTGATTATCAAGAGCTGAATAGCATGCACTCCGATCACCGGCATCGTTCAAATACCAGTTTTTTAACAGCGTGTTTTTTGGATAGATTCCGATAGATCTAAAAAAATCAAGATCACTTATTTCGGTCACGTAATTTACTTTCTCAAACGTAAGCTTTGCATGATCCCACAATGACCCACTGGATGATAATGCGACAGCCATATGGAAAGATAACTGCGCTTTGCCCCCAGCCTTGTCGGTCTTGAATTTTAAACACACGCCCTTGTGGTTATCACCGTAGGTTCCCCATATGGATGAGTTGCTGCAACTTTCCATAAAACACGCTGTGTACCACTCCCTATGACTTAATTTCTTTAAGCTCTCTACAAATTGCGCGATAAAACTATGAACAAGCCTGCGCCATTTAATGTTTTTTGATTCCTCTTTATAGGAATTGTAGTTCGATATGAAAAGTTCAGTTTCCGCCATGTACAGGGCTACGGTATACCCTATAGCGTCGGCTGCACTAATCTCTCCTTCCTCACCTTCTCCACATACCGAAAGCAATGCAGATGACGACTCAAGACTACGAGCTTCAGTCATTTCCTTCAATTTGGTGTTTACGGGCTTCACGCCTATTTGAATGTATAGTCCGGCGACTAACTTCATTGCATACACCTGAATGCTGTTTAGGTGCACGGTGAGTTCTTCTTTTGTAATCTTTCGTTCTCCTCGCGCCAGAAACTCGATGTGTCGCTGGATATTGCTGTTCGAAAGAAAGTTGGAGATTGTCTCTTTTCCAGGCTCGCTTACCTCAGGTGGCAGCATGCTGAGATCGTACACATCTGGAAAGTCTTTTTGATTAAGCTCAAATCCGGATAGATATTGATAGTTTCTATATATTAGGCAAGCAATATATCGCTTGAAAAGCTGGCGCCACACAATGGAATCGCCCGAAAAGAATAATTCACGATATCCTTCGAATGGGTCATTTAGCTGGTCTGGTGACGCAAAATATATATAGGTACCTGCAAGCTCTCCTTCAAGTTCATCTTTACCAAGCAGCTTTTCTACCGAGCGGAATCTATAAAGGTAATCTGGCATTTGCGCCTAATCTCATAGGGAGTCAGTTGACCACGCCAGATTAGCACCGTTCCGCTGGTCAGCAATTCAACAAACGCGTCACGGGTGACACGAATGCTCAATCAAAGGAAGGAAGTCACAGCGGGGATTGTCGATTTCGCTGTCTGCGGCTACCGTCGAAAAACCCCCGGACCTTCCACCATAGCCTTCGCGACAAATTTACGTTGTAGAACTTATGACCTGTGGCGAGTGTCACGAATAGACAATGACGTGAATAGGTACCTTTGCCACGTCTCACGGTAGCGGCCATGTCATCGTCAAGCCTAATGCTCGCCTCGTCCCTAGGGTCAATACGGACTCTTAACCCTTGCTCTCCCAGCAGACTAAATGGACGTCCGTCGGGACCAACATAGCCGAGATTCGAAACAGTCACGGCGTGAGGGCTATTGTTTGTGACGTATAAAACCGTCCCTAAATAATCCCCACCTTCGTACAAGCCAAGGGAATTCCTGTTCACGCGGTATGCCAGCCACGAAACCCACACCGCAATCCCGGCTACGATAAGCGCCAGGAATGCTATGGCATCGCTGAACTTGACGTTGTAATCCCATATCGTGATTGCTTCCATCAGCTAATCCTTAACCTGAATATTTTGGGTGCATGCTAGCTGTGCATAACGTTCCCGGTAAGAAAAAATCTGCCGAAAAAGCACTTATCCCCCTCCCGCCGACGGGCTTTGCGTCCCTTTTTTGTGCAAAAGCCAGAGCGATGAAAACACCTGTTCAGCCCAGGCCTGCGGCGGGGACTGTTGGCGTCGCAGCGATTGCACGCAGTGCAAGGTTTTGCAAAAAAGAGCAAAGGCATTTGCACTGCGTTAAGGAGCGTCGACGAGTTGGCCAAGGGGGTGAACGCCCGGTGCGCAAGGGCTTCGGCCTGAAAAACCTACCGTACAGGATGTTTTCGATTTCGGAATTGGTCGCCCTAGAAGGGAATACCACACCGCCCAGTCCGCTTGCAAAGCGACTGTAAGGCCCAGCCTGCTTGGCTCTCCGGCATTTTCTGGTATTGCACGGCGTCACCAAGGATTTACTTGCGACCAGTGCCAATTTGCATGATGTGAAAAACGTCAAAAAGGGACGTCGCCTTGGCCATTTTTCAGACGTGGGCTGGGGAAAAGGTAATTTTGGTAATAGAGGTATTGAAACGGGCTGCAGCCCTTGTTTTACCTAGCTTTCAGGCATTACCTCAAGAGGTAATTTTAGGTAATAGGTAAGGTAATATTTTCTGAAGTGCCCTATTTTACTGGGTTTGAGGACTACCAGATATTACTCATAGGAAAGGTAATTTTCTAACCTCTTACTTACCAAATTATTACCTTTGCGCAATTCTCTCCACGCCCCGGTTTTCAAGGCCTTCAGAGGTCGCATCATGCTGTATTACCAAAATTACCTTTTTCCCATGGGTCAACATGAAACGTCGAAATGGCCTTCGCGACCCCTGTTCTACAACCTCGTGCAAAAAACCCATGGGACTGGCATGGGACTGAGATTAAAAATCTCGCTCCTCTGCAGCCCTTATAAACCGGGGGGGTATGCTCAAAAAAACGCAAACGGGTAGTTTCGAATCTCTCCTTCACCGCCAAATTTGAAACGACAAAACCCCTGAAAACGTTAAAGTTTTCAGGGGTTTTGTGTTTCTGGAAGCCAAAAAACGACTAATAAAACGAACCCGACTCAGTGTCGGTTTTTTTGTGTCTTGGATGGTGCGCCAAGAGCACAGCTCCCTCACCTTTTTCTCGCCAAAATATCTGTGCTATATCGCGGTTCCCCAATTCTGGTACTCGGAAAAGAACTCTGCCTGTCGGAAACGGAAAAGTCGCTCTTCCTCACACAACTCCGAGAATTTGCCTACAACCGCGCATTGAGTCTCTCGTTATCCTGATGCCGTACCAGTCTGCAGCGACTTCATCAGGAAATACGTTTCCCGCAGAAAGCAGACTTTCTCCTCGTAATTGTGGTTTGCCCCAGTTGCCCTACCAGCGCGGTATCATGATCTAATACCATGAACAACAAACAGCGCGGCACGCTCAAAGCTATTTTTTCAAGGCCGGTCCCGAATAACTTGGAGTGGGTGCGTATGGAATCGCTCTTCGGCGCAGTGGGCGCCCAGACCATTGAAGGCAATGGTTCAAGAGTGCGCTTTGAATTGAACGGTGTGGTGGTGACTTTTCACCGGCCCCACCCAGACAAAGAAGCAAAGCCCTATCAGGTGCGCGACGCTCGGGCTTTTCTTGAGCAAGCAGGAGTCATCCCGTGAACGTAATGAACTATAACGGCTATGCCGCCCGTATTGAATACAGTGACGAAGACGGCCTCTTCGTCGGCCATATTGCCGGTATCAAGGACGTCGTCGGATTCCATGGTGAGTCGGTCGCAGAGCTGCGGAACGCGTTCCAGGAGGCCGTGACTGATTATCTCGATACCTGCGCCAGGCTCGGTCGTGCACCGCAGAAACCCTATTCGGGGAATCTCAGCCTGCGCTTGGCGCCAGCGCTGCATGCGACGGTCGCTGTAAAGGCGCAGCTAGCCCATAAGAGCATCAATCAATGGGTTGCAGACGTGCTCGATCGTGAGGTCCACGCGTAGTGGCGAAATCTGACTCTCAGTAGAAGTTGTACAAAACCCTGTCACCCGTCGAAATCTCCTACACGCCTCATTGACCCTCCGAACCGTCCCGAGTTTACTGTATGCACATACAGTAAATTCACTATCAGGTTCGTATCATGAGCGTCACCATCCTCGGCCCTTTGTCAGGTGCGGGCGAAAAGCTTGCGCTGTATTCGTTTCGGATTCCCGCCGGTTTTCCTTCGCCCGCGGCTGATCACATTGAAAAGCACATCTCTCTGGACGAGGTTTTTGATATTCGTGCACCGCACGTTTATCTGGCGAAGATCGAGGGTGAGAGCATGCAGGACGCGGGGATATTTTGCGGTGATCTGGTGATCGTCGACCGCAGCTTGAATGCCGAGCACGGCGATATCGTCATCGCCGGTCTCAACTCCGAACCCATCTGCAAGCGTCTGCATATGCGCGACAACACCATCATCCTTCTTTCGGCCAACAGCAAATATCCGCCTCGCTACGTGATGGAAGGGGATGAGCTGGTGATCTGGGGTGTGGTGACTTACAGCGTGCGCGACCATGGCAAATCGTGAGCAGGTTTTCGCGCTGATCGATTGCAACAGCTTCTATGCCAGCTGTGAGCGAGTGTTCCGGCCCGATCTGGCGAAGACGCCGATTGTCGTGCTGAGCAATAACGATGGCTGCGTGATTGCGCGCAGTTATGACGCCAAGCCCTTTGTGAAAATGGGCGCGCCGTATTTCCAGATTCGCGATGATTTGCGCCGCCATGGCATTCAGGTGTTCAGCAGTAATTACGCCTTGTACGGCGACATGAGCGAGCGGATGATGACGATCATCGAATCCATGGTGCCGGCGGTCGAGGTGTACAGCATTGATGAGGCGTTCGCCGATCTCAGCGGCATCCCTGGGGACCTGACCGCGTTTGGCCGCACCATCCGCTCTGCTGTTTATAAGCGCACCGGCATCCCGGTCGGCGTCGGCATCGCCCCCACGAAGACGCTGGCCAAGCTCGCCAACCACACCGCGAAACGCCTGCAAGCGCATACCGGTGGCGTGGTCGACATCTGCGATCCGTCCAAACGCGACTGGGTGCTGCGCAATACCGATGTCGGTGAAGTGTGGGGCGTCGGGCGGCGGATGAAAGCTCATCTGGAAAGCATGCAGATCAGAAGCGCGATGGACCTGGCGAAGGCCGATCCGTGGACGCTGCGGCGCAAGTTCAGCGTGGTGATCGAAAAGACCGCGCGCGAACTGGGTGGCACATCCTGTCTGGAACTGTCGGAAACAGAACCGCCGAAGCAGGAAATTTGCAGCAGCCGCATGTTTGGCAACCGTTTGACTACCATCGAGCCGATCAAGGAAGCCGTGGCGACTTATGTGCATCGAGCGGCGGAAAAGCTGCGTGCTCAGAATTCGCTGTGCAAAAAGATCCGCGTGAGTATCCGCACCGGCATGTTCAATCCGGAAGAGGCGAAGTACGCCAATGGCGCGCTGATCGAGTTGCCTTATCCGACCAATGATGTGCGGTTGCTGAGTAAGGTGGCGAGCGAAGCGATCGATCGATTGTTCCGGCCGGGCTTCAAGTACAGCAAGGCTGAGGTGCTGTTGATGGATCTGCGACAGCCCGGAGAATTTACCGAAGACCTGTTTGCACAGTCCCAACCTCAAGCGGCGGAGAGGGTGATGGGCGTGCTGGACCAGATCAATCAGCGCTGGGGGCATGGAACGTTGCGAGCGGGGAGTGTGCCGGCTGATCCGGCCTGGGGCATGCGGCGGGAGATGATGAGCTCGAGTTTTACGACGAAGCTGGATCAATTGTGGGTCGTTAAATCTAATTGAGGCACGGGTGCCAGGCCTGGTGCCGCGCTACAATCGCCGCCTTCACTTTTGCAGTAAAAGGACGACTTTCATGATCATTTCCACCACTCATTCCGTCGAGGGGCGGCAGATCACGGCCTATCTGGACATTGTCAGCGCCGAGTCTGTGCAAGGGGTCAACGTGATCCGCGATATGTTCGCCGGCATGCGCGACTTCTTTGGCGGGCGCTCGCAGACGTTGGAGCGGGCTCTTAAAGAAGCACGCATTCAGGCCACCGACGAACTGAAAGATCGAGCGCGCGCATTGCAGGCTGACGCGGTGGTCGGCGTGGACTTCGAGATCAGCATGCCGGTAGGCAAGGGTGGCATGGTCGTGGTGTTTGTCACCGGAACGGCGGTGAAGCTGCGCTGATTATTGCTATGAAGACAAAACCCACTCGCACGAGGAATGGGCTTTTTTCGCGTCAATCAGCCTTGAGGCTTGAGCAACACAGCGCCTCTTGCGTCATAGGTCAGCGGTGTATCGATGGCGACGAGGGGCGGTGTCCCATCAGGCTGCGCCGATGGTGCGGGCTCGCTGGGATGGTAGACGACGCCCGGCTGCAGAAGCGGTTTGTCCGGGTATTTGATGGTGATTTCACCCGAGGCGATCTTTTCCTTGAGTTTTTCCGCACCGGCCTTGCCGGCAGCGATCTGCTCGTCCGTGAGTTTTACGACTGGCATGTTCGGGAATCCATTGATCTGCATGATCTCTCCTTGAGATTCATTGGTAGGAATAAGGGCAGCGGCCGTTCGATGGAAATCTTTAGCGAATGATCGCGTGCGACGCTTTTTTCCATTCGTCGGTGATCAGCCTTTCTGAACAGCAAGTCCAGTAGTGACCAGCTAGTCTCAAAGGCGCTGAGGGACGATATTTTCCAGGCAAAACTGTTTTGCCGGTGTCGGCCCGGTTGCGTAGGGGAGAGGCTATGTCAGGTCCATTTATCGAAGATGATGGCGCTGAGTTTTCATTCAACAACTGTGTGCGCTGCGGTCAGTCGGAGTATCAGTCGGGGTTTGGCGAGGATCCGGTGAGCATCGGCAAAATCAAATCCACGGCCCCAAAAGGACCGAAGGCAAAATTCCTGCCCAAGGTCACGGCAAGGACCAGAAAGTGATTTCATCCTGCACCCCGTCACTGAACGGGGTTTTTTATGCGCGCAAGAATGAGGGGGCGGGCATTGACATTAATGTCGGTTTTTTTTCACAAACTTTTCACGTTGGCCAACGTAGTGTGAAGCCATCCGTTAGAAAGCAAGTCTCCAGCCCGTCTCCCCAGCGGGCTTTTTTTTGCCCGGCATAAAACCTTTTCCCTGATCGCGGTCCAATCGACGCTGTCGCCTGCGTCTGGACTTTCCTGCGCCGAGCGCATTAAATCCCGCTCCTTTTCGTCATCCCGTTTATTTGAGGTTTTCGTCATGCGTTTAACACTGCCTGCTCTGGTTCTTGGCCTTCTGGTTGCTCAAGGTGCGATGGCTGCCGGTGATGGCACCGCGGCGCTGGGCGGTGGCCTGGGTGGCGCGCTGGGTAACGTGGTCGGTCAGAAAATGGGCGGCAGCACCGGTGCCGCCATTGGTGCTGGCGTCGCGGGCGCAGCAGGCAGTGCCGTCGCGGCACGCAAGGGCAGCCGTACCAAAGCGGCGATCGGCGGCGGTGTCGGTGCAGCCGGTGGTTCGGTGATCGGCAACAGCCTGGGCGGCCGCAACGGCGCCACCATCGGTGCAGGTCTGGGCGGCGCGGCCGGCGGTGCCGTCGGCAGCAACCTGGGCAAAGGTCACAAGCGCCACTGAGACTGATGGCCTGTCAGAAGAAGCCCGACTCGATGTCGGGCTTTTTCATGGCTGAACGTTTCGTGCGAAATCATCTCCAATCTGCATACGCCCTGCTTGGGCGGACTGTCCCGATTCGGGAACTGCGAGGTTCATATGCGATTGTCATTATCTGCACTGTTTTTTGGCTTGGTCGTGGCGCAGGGCGCGATGGCGGCCGGAGACGGCACCGCTGCCGTAGGCGGTGGTCTCGGCGGTGCGCTGGGTAATGTGGTTGGCGGACAACTCGGCGGCAGCACGGGCGCAGCGGTCGGCGCAGGTGTTGGCGGCGCGGCGGGCAGTGCCGTCGGCGCGAACAAACGCAACCGCACCGAAGCCGCGATCGGCGGCGGTCTTGGCGCAGCAGGCGGCTCGGTCGTCGGCAACAGCCTCGGCGGCTCCACCGGCTCCGCCATTGGCGCGGGCCTGGGCGGCGCCGCAGGCGGCGCGGTAGGTAACAATCTTGGCGACGACGACGGCGGATCTCATTCCGGCGGCCACAAGCACAAGAACAAACACAAAAATAAACATCGCTGATTGATCAACGAAAACCCGGCCTGGCGCCGGGTTTTTTGTGTCTGGCCGTCAGAAAGAGGAACGATTGGCGGCAGGGCTTTTCGAACGTGATACATCCCACACGCTCAAGAGGTGCACCATGACCCCTGAAACTGAAGGCAAAGAAGAGAAGGGCCCGAGTGGATTGCCGTTTATCAATGATCCGGGGAATGAAGATCCCGGCTCGCTGATGGATGATGCGACGGTGCCGTTGAATGATGCGGATGAGGCGGATATGGAGTATGAGGAGGATGGGGATGAGCAGTGAGGTGGGGTTGAGGTGTTGAATGATGGTTTAAGGGCCTGACTCAGCAGGCCCTACAGAAAAATCTGTTCCTCAGAATGATACGTCGATTCTTTGTGCTCTGATTTTTACAAACTGACCATTGAGGTGCGGAAAATCGAAGTGGATATCTTGATCCGCAAATTCGACGAACGACTTGAGCGTATCGCCTTCTAAGCGCCCCTGGATCTCGCATGAGAAACCGTCGTCAAGCATCTCGACATATGTTTCGCTGTTTTCACATTTTGCGATGTCAATTTCGTCCGGCAGCACCATTTCGAACTCGGCTGAGTAGGTCTCACCTACTTCGATGACTGACGGGCAGTGGCCTGCGAAACATCTCACAGTCACGCCGTTGATGCTGAGCAGTAGCATTTCCTCAATGATTGGGTCGATCTTCACAATATGCGCGGGATATTTCTTAGTCATTTGCGAGCCATGCTGTTCTTTTCTTTCAGAGGATTGAGATGAACAGTGAGGTTTTTAAGAGGTGAACTTTGGCATAAAGGCCTGAGTCAGTAGGTGCCTAAGTCTAGTTTTCAGAGTTTTCATGCGGGTCGATTAATACATAGAGGTCATCGGAGGGCGACATTTTTTTGATTCTGCCTGCATCTATATAGGTCTTGAATTCACGCTCAAGAAATTTCATGTTAGTGTATTTTTTATATCTTAAAGGCCTGTCGGTGGCGTATATGTAAAGGCGCCACTCATCAAAACCATCGATCCTGTTATTCGAACCGTAATCGAAGTCCACTGAGTCAGTGGGAAAATGAATAGCACAGCCTATGCCGTGTAGTTCATATTCAACACCATCGATGATTTCTCCGCAACGTTCTATTTTGCCGCTCCTCCAAAGTCTTAGGATGTTTCGAGTGCCAAATTTTTCTTGTAATAGCGTTGTTCCTTCTTCAACTTTGCTGAGGAAGCCTTTGATCAAGTCTTCGAGACGTATCATGTTGTTGCTCATGTTTTTCTATTATTATCCAGTCGATCGGTATCGAGTCTTTTTAGGATGACATGTTTCATTCGCTCTTGTCTCGAAAATGGTTTTTCCAATATTTCTAATGATTTTTACATTGTGAATTTTGGTGTTTGTCTCACAAGTAGATGCGGAAGTCAGGGTGATTTTTTATGCGTTTTGGTCTTTTCGGTTTATTTTTAGTTGGTCCATATATATAAGTTGCTAATTAAAGAGATTTTCTTGATTTTTTTTAGGTCTATGTATTCGGCGAATTCTTTTTCGATTATTTTTTTGTCGCAGTATTTTCTATATTTAGATGGTCTTTCGCAAGCAAAGAAGTATAAGCGGCAAATGTCAAACCCATTGATTTCACCATTAGGCCCATAGTCAAAATCTACAGTTCCTGTCGATAAATTAATGCGGCAGCCAATGCCGTGCAATTCATATTTAACTCCTCGAGTGACTCTCCCGCGACGCTTTATCGCCTTGGTATGCCAAAGCCTTCGAATGTCTCGAGTACCAAATTTTTCTTCAAATATCAGCGTGCTTGTCTCTACCATAGCAATAAAGTCATTTATCAGGGCATCCAAGGTTTGATCACTCATCCTTTTCTCCTAATTTGCAAAATATCTAGTCCGATGAATTGGCTGGCTGGATTGCATTTTTTATTGTTTAAAAATTGCGGTATGCTCTTTGGGGCGGTAATAGCTTTAGCGTTGGTGATATTGCTTTTGGTCTTGCAGGCGCTGCGCGTGGAGTGTTAAGTGCGTGATTTTAGACAGGTGACACTGTTAAATAGACGCTAGGTTCTCTTAATCTCAACGATGACGTAATGAATTTTATCTCGGAAGTCTCTGATGCAATGCAAACCAAGTGCCCGCTCTCAAAATTTTTAATGGATAATTGAAGTGTTGCCCGTGTAGGGAGATTGGATGTCGTCAAGCTTGTAACTTCACTGCACGTTATCCCTGTGCGACAAGCGTTGTATCCTGTGGATTCCCACTTCTTCGGAGGCGTGTCTGGAATTTCTCTGATGTCAAATGCCAGAGTCAGTGTTGAAAGATTATTGTCTATGTTTAGAGTGAAGAGCTTAATCTCTCCGATAGGTACATTTCGGCTGAAGACCATGTTGAAGAGTTTACTGCCATGTATCTCATTCCAGTAATTCATGTTTTTCTTTTAGTCTGTCGATCTACCTGGAAAGCGTCTTTACGTAGTGTTGGTTAAGGCTCGGCTTGCGTCTTTCTTAAAATTCATTTGGGCGCCATTTATCATTTCTGTCGTCAAAAAAATATATCTTTCTGCCCCTAAGTCCCCATCCACTGTAAAAAAAATTCTCTTTGTAGTTCTGGTGAGTTTGTTAGGTTTTCATTTTCGTAGTCAAATATCGACACCACATCTTTCAGTGATGGTTCTGCTCCATTGGTCAATTCATAAGCTTTTAAACCAAGAGACATTTGTGATGATAAGCTCGAGGGGTGAACATTTAACTTTGAGCCTTTGCAAAAGAAAGTTACTAGGGGGTTGTCCTTGCGGATTAAGCCGAAACAGTGATAAAAATTTTTGCCGGTGTATGTTTTTGGCGATAGTTCGTCCAGGCTTAGTGTTATGCTTATTTCCTCGCTGTCGCAAATCAGAACTACATCTTTGATTGCGTATTCTTTTTCTACGATAATTTTGAACTCCGAAATCATTTATCAATTTTCCTATATGGATTCGGGATGGAGTAACCAAAGTCACGCCCATCATCAATAATTATCGTGGCGCCTAGAATATCTTCATTTTTGATGACTTTTGGAACGGCGAATTCCTGTTCTCGGGAAAATTTGTATCGGTTTCCTAATTCTTGCTTCAAATCATAGCCCTCGACTCTCTTCAAAGTATAAAGAAACCCGGTTTTTGTAAAAAAGCTGGTAGCAAACTCTTTTCCCACATCTCTAGAGGGGGAGGTGCTGATAAAGCCGCTTGGAGGAAAATCGCTATCAATGGAGTGGAGGAATAAGTCCTCGCTGTCTCCCTTGCTTTTGAATCCGTTCACAAAAACATCGGACGGGTCTCTTGTGTCTCCTCGGTACAGATATTCCTGTTTTTTCTTAGGCGCTGGTGCATCAGGCTCCCCCTCATCAACCTTAACCCCATCACTCGCCCCCGGCACCTCACACCCAGGCTTATTCGGCGGCGGGCAATTGGACGTCAAACCCAACGGATCCACCCACCCCGTCGGATTCGGCACGTACTGGTACTGATTCAACCCACCCGCGAGCTTCACCGGATCCGGTGTCAGATACCGCCCAAGCCTCGGGTCGTAATACCGATGGCGGTTGTAATGCAGCCCACTTTCAACATCGAAATACTGCCCCTGAAAGCGCAGCGGTTGATCCAGATAGTCTTCGCCGGCCAAGGTGACGGCGGCGACTTTGCCGT
>Ga0308161_1000518_pt1 | contig 59623 bp, 48 predicted proteins | sample PhyFR2_FD_201034 | JGI IMG/M metagenome (GOLD analysis project Ga0308161, IMG submission 201034) | Phyllosphere microbial communities from UC Gill Tract Community Farm, Albany, California, United States - DLSLF.R2 | ecosystem: Host-associated > Plants > Phyllosphere > Unclassified | place: USA...
TTGCAGCAATTGGACATATTGGGTGTTTTTCTTTGTGGCTAATGCTTCTTTTTCAATTTCAGTATACGCATCATTTTTGTTGCCTAAAGAGAGGATACGTTCTAATGAATCCATACGACTGATTCCTTTTAATTGTTCGTTGAATTTCAAGTCGATCTCAATACCAATCTCTGCACCCAGTTCTTTCCATGCAATATAGTGATATTTAGCGGTATCGGTAATCACGCCATCTAAATCAAATACAAAACCTTTTTTCATCATGAACACTCCTAATAAGTAATTGTTTGTGGCTCTTGAGGGGACAACTGATACTCTTTGCCTTTAACTAGGATCGTTTCCGGTTGATCCACTGTTATCGTCAATGTTTCATGTGTAACATTGATTTGGTAATGCACACCGCGGATGTGCAATGAGAAGGCCAGCGATGCCCAAGCTTTCGGCAAGTTTGGTGCAATTTGAACAAGTCGCTCTCTAAGATCAATTCCCGCAAAAGTCGTTAATGGAATAAACAATGTTGCAGCCATCACGCCAGCGTGGATACCTTCTGCGGTCGTTCCGCCTTGGATATCACGATAGTCGGAAGACAACGCTTCTTGATACAACGACCATGCCAACTCTTGGTCATCTACCATAGCCGCTAGTTGTGCATGAACGATGCGGGACAGTGTTGATCCATGAGAGGTCCGTTGCAAATAATAGTTGAGATTTTTTTCGACATAGTCACTTGGCAGTTCATAATCCAAATCAGTCAAAATTTGATTGACTTGTTGCTTGGAGAAGTTATAGAAAATCATTAAACTATCTGCTTGTTTGGCTACTTTATAAGAATCAGCACTTTTGCCTTCAGCATTTAAAATGCGATCCATTCGGTAAATATTGCCATAGGTTTTTTTGTAATGATCCCAGTCTAAATCTTCTAATTGGAAGTAGCCTTCGAATTGGGCAATGATTCCATCTGCATCGATTTCTAAACCTAATTTTGTCCGAATGTCGGCCATTGTATTTAGGTCAGCGGGAGTCAACTCTGTTTTTTGCAGAATACCTGTAAAGATGTCTGTATCGATTTCAGCTTGTAAATGATCGATCTCTTCAAACAACCATACCACCATCATATTGGTATAAGCATTGTTTTTCAAGCCACCAATTTCACTGTTCGGATAGTTTTCATGGAATTCATCTGGTCCCATCACCTTATCGATAAAGTAGCGTTGTGCTTCCTGATCCCAGGTTGCTGCACTTTGCCAAAAGTGGGCGATTTCCAGCATCAGTTCTAAACCGTAGTCCGCCATAAACTGTTTGTCTTTGGTGTTATGCCAATATTGCCAAACGTTATAAGCGATAGCTAATGAAACATGGCGCTGTAGGCGGCTGTGATCTTCCTTCCATTCACCACTAATCGGATTCAGGTGCAGTTCTTGAGATTGCTCACTGCCATCTAGTCCGGATTGCCATGGGAACATCGCACCTTGATAGCCGGCTTTTTTGGCATCCGTTTTGGCTGCTGCTAGGCGACGATAGCGGTATCGCAAGATTTCTTTGGCAGTGTCTGGAAAATGAACGATATAAAAAGGCAGAATAAACAACTCATCCCAGAAAATATGACCGCGATAGGCTTCACCATGTAATCCTCGTGCTGTAATACTGGCATCAAGGGAGTCTTGGTAGGCATTCGGTGAAGCAGATACCAAGACATGATACGTGTGCAGATTCAGCATTTTTTGCGACATCAAATCACCTGTGACTTCAATGGCCGCATCTTGCCACAATTGCGCCCATGCTTGTTGCGACTCTTGGTACATCACATCGAAGCGCGGAAGCGCCAATTGGCTCAATGGGCTAGCAGGTTGTTCCTCATTGGAACGATAGGCTGCTACAGTGACTGATTTTTCAAATTGATAGGTGTGTCCTTCTTCAACAGATAGCGGCAAGGACTGCTTCACACCAGTGGCAGTTACGTCAGAGGTTATCTCTGATAAAGAAGCCGAAGCAAATATTTCAGATGATTGAACAACTGTAATTTGAGAATTTGTGGTTTCTGCCACAAGCTGTGCTTTGGCTTCCTCAGCATCTGCAGAACGTACATGTAAGTGTTGATTGGTCAAACTGCGGTAACGAGCTACGTTGTAATTGTAAACAGCACCGTCTGCTTCACTAACCAATGTCACATCCCCTGAAAAATTCAATGGTGTAAATGTGTAAACTAAACTATATTGATGAATATCTTTCATATTCGCGATTTTTTTCGTTTCGATCCGTACCCGTTTTTGCTGTTTGGTTTCAATTTCGGCCGTTGATTGGAATAACCCGGTACGTAAATCCAATGTTCGTTTAAAAGATACAATTTGATTGTGGGCAATATCGATCACTTCATCATCGATCATGATATACATTTTTTGCAGATTAGGTGCATTCACAAAGTCTTCATTGCGAATGGTATGTCCTGCCACATCTGATTCTACTGTATTGTAAAGGCTGGCAATATATAAGCCAGGATAATTTTCGTCGCTGATTGACATTTCCGGTGTGGTTCCACGCAACCCAATAAAGCCATTTCCGACAGTTAGTAATGATTCGACAGAATATTCATCTTTTCCAGGTGTATAGCCGTAATACTCCAATGTCCAAGGAATAGCAGCCCTTTTTTCATCGAATGCTTCCTTAGTTCCACAGACAAAAGGCTGATTTAATTTTTCAGTCAACCATTGGTCAAGCGAAAAGGTGCCTTCTTCATTGGTAAAAACAATTGTTTCTGATATGACGCCACCGGTTTGTGTATCCTTTAAATAAGATGTCAGTTCGGTTACTCGTTCTGATAATGGTCCAGCAAAAGAGGTTGTTTCGCCATGGGCCTCTCGCAGCAACCACTGTTCATTGGACACTGTAATGATGTTCACAGTAGATATCCTCCTTTTAACTTGTCTATACATGCAAAATGATTATATCTTATTTTGTAAGCTTTTACAATTTATCTTACTTGTTTTTTTATTTTTTTTAGCTGTCTTTTGAACAAATAAACATTCCGAAGTTATTATTTTATTGTAAAAAAATACTCTTTTTAACGCTGTCATATAAGCTTTATACTAAAAATCAGAAAATGTTTTTAAATTATTCTTGATTTGAAATCTAAAAAAACAGCATGAAACGCTTGCAAAATAATAAATATAAAGTTATGATTATCACGAAATAAAAACATATATATACAAGTGTATATGAAAGGGGTTTATTAGGATGGGTAAGTATCATGATGATGCTGAAAAGCTGTTAACGTATGTCGGCGGGAAAGAGAATATTGCGGCTGTCACACACTGTGCCACTCGGATGCGCTTTGTTTTGAATGATCAATCAAAAGCAGATGAAAAGGCGATCGATGAGATTCCTAGCGTAAAAGGTATGTTTACGAATGCCGGACAATTTCAAGTAATTATTGGAAACGATGTTTCAACATTCTATAACGATTTTACAGATGTATCTGGAATTGAAGGCGTTTCAAAAGAGCAAAGTAAATCGATTGCCAAAAACAATCAAAATATCGTTCAGCGTGCAATCGGGACATTAGCCGAAATTTTCACACCTTTATTACCAGCAATTATTGTTGGGGGGCTAATGCTTGGTCTACGAAACTTTCTAGAAGGTGTTCCTCTTGGTTTCTTAGATGGACAAACAATCACACAAGCTTCCACATTTTGGAATGGTGTAAATGGATTTTTATGGCTACCTTGTGAAGCAATCTTCCACTTTTTACCAGTAGGGATTACTTGGAGTATTACCCGTAAAATGGGTACCACACAAATTCTTGGTATTGTTTTAGGGATTACACTAGTATCACCGCAATTATTGAATGCTTATTCTGTGAGTTCTACAAGTGCCGCAGATATTCTTCAAAATTATACTTGGGACTTTGGCTTCTTTACAATTGAAAAAATTGGGTACCAAGCACAAGTTATACCAGCGATGTTGGCCGGCTTCTTGTTGGTTTACCTTGAACGGTTTTTCCGTAAATGGATTCCAGAAGCAGTGTCAATGATTTTTGTACCACTCTTCTCATTGTTACCAACTATTTTAGCAGCTCATATGATTTTAGGTCCTATTGGTTGGCAAATTGGCTCTGGTATTTCATGGGTCGTAAATGCAGGTTTGACTTCACCACTTAATTGGTTATTTGGTTTTGTTTTCGGCGGTTTGTATGCACCTTTGGTTATCACAGGGTTGCACCATACAACTTTAGCCATTGATACACAACTTGTCGCTGATTACGGCACAACAAACTTGTGGCCGATGATCATGCTTTCAAATATCGCACAAGGTACGGCAGTATTTGCGATTTGGTTTTTACACCGTGGCAACAAAAAAGAAGAGCAAGTTTCTCTGCCAGCAACAATTTCAGCATACATGGGTGTAACAGAACCAGCGATGTTCGGGATCAATCTTAAGTATGTTTATCCATTTGTTGCAGCAATGATTGGTTCAGCTTTCGGCGGTATGCTGATCACAGCAACCAATACTCGGGCGTTAGGCATTGGTGTTGGCGGACTGCCAGGATTCCTATCATTTAAGATTGAAAATTATCCGATGGTCTTCTTATCAATGGCCTTAACGATCGTTCTGACGTTCGTCTTTACACTTATCCTGAGAAAAGTGAAGTTCCTCAATAAATTAGAACCAGATTTGGCTTTGGTTGAAGGTGAGAGCGATCCTGCGACAGGACCTGCGCCACAAGTATCTGACACGGTGGCAACATCAGCACCTGCAACAGCTGCAGGAACTACGGAAACACTTTATGCGCCAGCCGATGGTCAAATGATTGCGATCACTGAAGTATCAGACCCCGTCTTTTCTCAAAAAATGATGGGTGATGGTTTTGCTGTCCAACCAATCAATGGGTTGATTTATGCCCCAGTAGCGGGAAAAATCTCCAGTATTTTTGAAACCAAACATGCGATTGGGATTCTTACACCTGGCGGTGCAGAAGTCTTGGTTCATATGGGATTAGACACAGTTGAATTAAAAGGTGCACCTTTTGAGATCACTGTAGCCGAAGGCGATACAGTCACACCAGAAACACAGATTGCTGTGATGGATCTAGATGCAGTGACAGCAGCTGGCAAGAAGACTGATATACTAACGGTCATCACCAATGCAGAGAAGGTCGATCAACTTTCATTGGCAAAAACAGGAACGGTTAAAGCAAAAGATCAAATTGGTTCTGCAACATTGAACTAAAGGAACAAAAAAAAGCGTCATTGGCTTCAGCACGAAGAAGCCAATGACGTTTTTTTTATTTTGTTTTAGGATCTGGTTGGGAGAAGTAGCGGACCATAAAGAAAAGAATAACCAATACCATCGCCCACAGCACAAACATGGCGATTTGAGAGCCAAGGATCGTTCCTTGCAGATAACCGGCATTGCGTTGTGACAGATTAATGATCGTTGCAACAATAGCGGTTGCAACCGCCCCTGAAAATTGTTGCAGCGTATTGAAAATCGCGTTGCCATCCGCATACAATTCGGGTGTTAATTTATTCAAGCCCGTCGTCATCATATTGCTATACGATAAGCCAATCCCAATCATGTAAAATACATGCCCTGCGACCAATCCCCAAATGAATATGCTGCGTAATAAGAGTGCTAGAGCCAACCAGCCGATGACAATGAGCACCATTCCTAGTAAAATCGGTTTTTTAGGACCAACTTTATCCAGCAACCGACCTGCGATCGGTGCCAGTATTGCGCCAATGGCAGCCCCTGGCAACATGATCAAACCAGCAGTAAAGGCGTCTTTGCCTAAGACGATTTGGACGAAATTAGGTAAGACGAATGACACACCTAAAAGTAGAAATTGGCACACAAGAAAACCGCACAAAAAGAGGCGGAAACTTTGATTTTGCAAGACATCCAAACGAATCAAAGGATGAGGACCTTTGGCACGCTGCCAAAACAGTCCTAGGCCGATCAGACCTATAGCAAGTGGGACAAGACTAGCAATCGTTCCCAATTGGTTGAGGAAGAGCAAGAAACCACTAAAGAGCATCACGATCGCTAAGACACTGAGACTATCTAAATGACCACTTCTTTGGACGGTGTTTTTTGGAATCGAGGATAGGCCAAGAAATAGCGAGATCAACAAAACCGGGATCAAAAATAAAAATATCGCATTCCAAGACCAGTGGGCTGTCAGTAATCCGCCATAAGTTGGTCCAATTGCAGGGGCGATCGAGGTCGTTAAGTTGCCTAACCCAATCGTTGCGCCTCGTTTTTCATAAGGAGAATACGTCAAAATAATATGAAACATCAAGGGAAGTGCAATGCCGGTACTAGCACCTTGGAATAAACGGCCCAGCAGTAAAATCGCAAATGTCGGCGATAAAAAATCGATCACCAAACCGGCTAGAAAGAACATATTGGCTGCCAAAAATAAGGTTCTTAATTGGAATCTCTTCAGAAGAAAAGTCGAAATAGGGACAATGATCGAAATCACCAATAAATAAATCGTTGTGACCCACTGGACATCTGAAGTTGTGATCCCAAATTGTTGGATCAAGGTTGGAAAGGTGACATTCATCGCTGTCTCTATCAAAACACCTGCAAATGACATCAGTCCAGTCGCGAGGATAGCCCCCACGAGTTTTTTGTTATTTTCCATAAATTCACCTCTAAAAATTCGCAGAAAAAAAGACCGTTTCTATTTACATAGAAACCGCCTCTCTCTCGACAAGCGTCACCGCTTGTTATCTGTACGATTTAATCTAATAGCTATTCTACTGATTAGTGGGAACTGTGTCAAGAGGTGTGCTTAAAAAGGGATGAAAACTTTTTTTTGAAAATGTGGAAATTTTTACTTACACGAAAATTTTAATTCTGCTAGAATGGTCGGATAACACAAAAAGAAAGGAAGTTGTTTCATGCCTATCAACAAAAAAGAAAGTTTGATTTATACCACCTTGATGTGTTTCTTTATGGTGTACTTTATGAGTGTTTATAACCTAATGTTCCAAGTAGGTGTATCTCTAGAAGCATTCCAGTTAGCTTGGAATGAGCTGCCATTGGCACTTTGTATCGCATTCATTCTTGATTGGTTCATCGTATCGGGACCTGCAAAAGGTTTTGCTTTTAAATACTTGACCCCGGCCTCTGCAACTTGGAAGAAAATCGGGTTGATCTCTTCATTGATGATCGCTGGGATGGTCTTCTTCATGTCATTGTTCGGTGCGATCATGCACGGCAATCCAACGCATTCGCTGATGATCAACTGGTTGATCAATATTGGTAAAAACGTGATCGTTGCTTTGCCATTGCAGCTTTTTGTAGCAGGACCAATCATCCGTGGCATTTTCCGAGGCTTGTTCCCCATTGGTACAGTTCAAGAAATTCAAGCAATCAAAGAGTAGTCGAGCACATAGAGAGACGTGTACACTGGGCGATCAAAAGTCGGTGTCGCGTTTTTATGTTGTTCAATGATACACAAAAAAATCCATAGGATGGTATGGATTTTTTCGGTTACCCTATGCAATAGGATACAGGATGTATATTTATAGTAATACGTTGTATCTAAAAAGAAAAGTTCAATAATTTCACTATTCTGTGAAATTATTGAACTTTTGCTCTTTATTCTGTATAGAAGTTCACCAATTGGTACCAATGCCGTTCATCTAATTGGTAAGATTGAACAGAAAAACCGCTCATGGCAAAACCGACAAATCCTACGATTAAACCCAGAAACATAAATGCCAAACTGACAGAGACTAGAAATTTTTTATTGATGGTAATCATTTAAATGACCTTCTTTCTGTAGTTAGTCAATAATTGTCTTGGCCACAAGATACAGGCCATTGAAAGGCCTGAAAACAACTTGCTCATCCGATAAGTCGCTAATAGGCAGAGTAGCCCAAAACCAAATAAGAAAAGGCCAACGCCGAGTTGTGAGAACAGGAGAAAGAGTCCGTCAGTGATCAGTAAAGGGCTTAAAACGACACTGGCAATCCCGCTTAATACACCTGTTATCCCTAGAATACCAGTTGTAAATGGTCCACACCATAAAACGAGCAATACGCTAAGCATCAACAAGATAGCAGCCAACAACAAACTCCCCCACAACGGAAACCCTAAGATCAGCAAGACATACAAAAAAGGATGAAAACGTCTTGGAATCTCAACTACGATCTCCTCTTCTGTATGCAACGCTTTGACGAGGTCCTTAGGCTTGCCCAATCGCGCCACCGCCTCTGCTTCGGACAACCCTTCTTCTATCAAATCTTCGATCATTTCATCATAGTAGTCGATCAGCTGATGTATTTCCCTCGGCTTAGTCTTGTAAGATAACTCCGCTGCCAATTCTTTAATAAAGTCCACTCTCTCCATTTTAAACGCCTCCTTTGATAAATCGATGGATCATGGTCAATTGCGGCCAGTCTGTGGTCAAAAACTCAGTGATCCGGGTGTTGCCTTGTGCTGTGATTTGATAATATTTTCGCGTGCGCCCTTGATGACTTTTTGTATACGTCTGAACCGATTTGCTGGCTTCTAATCTTTTTAGGATAGGGTAGAGGGTTGATTCGGAAATGGGCAATAAGGGAGAAATATGCTTAACCATTTCATACCCATAAGAATCACCTCTTTGTAGAAAAGCCAATACACACACCTCTAACAACCCTTTTTTTAATTGTGCATCCACTGCTTTCCCTCCATTTCTTATCAATACTATACAATACATAGTATTGAGGAACAACCCATTAAAACAAAAATCAGTCTTAAGAATGAGAGATCCTAAATGTAAGTGCAGATTGATGCAATTATTCAATATAAACAAAATAAATCATTTTATTTGACTTTTTATATAGGATACTGTTCCCTTTTTTGATAAAGTAGTAGTAACCATTCAATTTATTACTCAATACAATGCATTGTCCCATTATGTCAAGTGAGGAAGAGGCGGAAGAAAACGTTGCAGCAAGTTAGCTCGGTTCAATTAGGAGGTGATAGCAGAATCGCGGACATGGCTGTAAAGAAAGGACAAAGATAGTGATGAGAAAAGCTAAAATTACCAAGAAATACTTGATTATGTGTTTTAAAAAATATCTTTCTGAGGATTATGAAAAAAAGATAACCGTGAGAAGGATTGCTGATTATGCTGGCACATCGACACAACCAATTTATTTAAACTTTTCAAATATGCAGAGATTTAAAGAAGCGATGATTGAAGACGTGTTTGCAGATATTCATCAAAGAGCCAATGCGGATGGAGAAAAAATTGATTCGCTTTATAGCTATTGGTCCAGTTATTATAGCTTTGCCTGTCGCAACAGGAATTTATTTTTTGTATTGTTTTTAGAAGATATTGGCTGTGGAGACTGTGTCAATGATTTTTCGTACCAGTATTTTGTTCAATCTGTCAGTCGTTCTGAAGTTTTTGCAAAAGCAGGTGATACAAATTTGCGTATGATCCACGATCAAGCGTTGGTATTTTTTGTAGGTCTTGTCCTGACCTACCCTAAACATACCGATATGATAGATATGCCGGCATTTATACAAGATACCAAGGATTATTGGTATCGCAGAATCGTTGACCCTAAAACAGCGTACAAAGACATCATTCCGCAATCTTTGATCGATGCCGGCTTAAATATGTGGGATGAAGTTGCTGAACAAAGTTGATGATAAGATTCAGAATATTTTGATAACGTATCTTCGCAGTTTTTTATTTTATCAATGAATGGTTCAAGCTTTTTGGCAAATGAAAGGGAAGCATTATGCGGACGCGTGTTCCATTTTTTGGTGAAGAAGTGATCAACAGGGCATCTTCAACTCCGTAATACAAAGCGATACGCTGGCACACGTTATGGATACCGTAATGTGTGCTTGTTTTTTTTGTGATCAGTTGCAATTGGTTCTCCGACATGCCGGGTCCGTTGTCATGAATCTCAAATATTAAATGGTCTTCTGTGCAATAGCTGCGGAGAGTTAAAACACCACGCCGTCCATCCTCTATATGATCGATGCCATGGAAAATCGCATTTTCGACAAATGGTTGTAACAATAAATTGATCATATCATATTCCTTTGTCGTTTCATCGATCGCTATATGCAGGTCAAAAGAATGATGATGCATTTTTTGTTGAATCTTGGCATATGTTACCGTGAGTTCTAGCTCTTTACGGACGGTTAATCGACTATTGCCGTGGTTCAAACTGAGTCGATAAAAGTTGGAAAGAAGATGTGCCATCTCACTGATCTCAGGTTGTCGATTGATCATTGCCGTATTACTGATCAAAGCAAGCGAATTATAGAAAAAGTGTGGATTGATTTGTGCCTGTAAAGACCGTAGTTCATATTTTTTTTGTTTGATTTCAGATTGATAAACGTCATTGATCAATTTGTGAATCTGATCGAGCATTTGCTGGAAATTCGAGTAGAGTTGACCAATTTCATCCTTTGATTCATAGAAGTCATCGATTTTCAAATGCTCCATGGAGAGCGCGGCCATTTGTTTGGTCAAAGCATTGACGGGGTGAACTACGGTTTTGGCTAGCCACCAGCTGGAGAGGATGAGAATGATCAATACGATCACAAACATGAAACTTGCTGCAGTAATCAAATAAAACATACTGCTAAACACAGTTTGAGTGGTCTTCACAAAGACAATGCGCCACTGATTGCTTAGAGTGATTGGCCCATCATGTAGATAGGTGGCTTTGATCAACTGATTGCCTTGCAGCGCCTCTTGCTGGGATAGACGGTCAAATTGAAAGAGCAAGTGGTTTGATTCAGAATAAACCAGCAAATCATAGGGCTCATTAGATATGTCGCTAAGATGTGTGAAAAGCGCATCGGGTTCAATCGTCAAGACAAGAAAATTTTGCGTATCGATAGCATTTCCTTTTAAAAAAATATTTGTATAAAAATATAGCATTTGATTGGTCTGGTCAAAATAACTACGAACTTCAGTCGTTTTTTGTTGATCAAAAGCATGCACAATACTCTTTTCGTTGATTTGCTTCACGTATTCTCCATGATCATATAAATCCATGGATGTGAAAAGTGTGAGTTTATGAATATCATTTTTTTGAAAAGTAACACTTTGAAATAAAGGGACTACTGTATTTTTGTATAGGTCGTATTGACTAAAATTTGAGAAACGTTGTTTTGAAAGCTCTTGAATCAAATTTGTATTGTTCGCTAAGAAGAGCAAACTATCTTGGTAACTGGTGATCCTCGTTTCTAATTGATAGCGAATGCTCGTTAAATTATCATCATAGGCAATTTTTTCTTGTTGCTGAATAAAAAATTGAATGACAAATACACCTATGATAGTCAAGAGAATCAAGGGGAGGATACTGGAAAGAATGGAAATCACAATGATTTTCTTTTGAAAACGAAAATTTTTGAATCGTTGCTTTATATTGCTGCGCATTTAGACTCCTTTCTTTCGATAAGCATCAGGTGTCATACCCACTATTTCACGAAATGTTCTGCAAAAGTAGGAGTAATGGTTAAATCCTACTTGCTTTGAAATGGAGTGGATACTGTAGGTGCTATTTTTTAGTTTTGTCTGTGCTTGCTTGATTCTGTAGGACTTGATGTACTTTGTCACGCCCATCCCTTCATATTTACTAAAAAGTTCACTCAAGTAATTCGGGTTGATATTCACTTCATTAGCCAATATCTCTAAGCTAAGTTCCTGATGGAAATTAGAAAAAATAAAATGTTTGACTTGGCGAACATACCCACTGGGATGATCATTTTTAGTAAGATCGATATTTTCATTGAGAAAAGACAAAATTTCATCAAAAATGGCTATTGTCTTTTCAAGGCTATCAGCTTCTAAAATTCGGCTTATTTGCTGTCTTAGAGAAGTAGCATCCAGTAAGCCATTTGCATGATCCACAAGTGTTTGATAAAGCGTAGCAAAGTAATATTTGACAGTTGCAGGTGCTTCACTACCACTCGCTTCAAAGGATGCATAAACCATTTGAATGAGTTGTGTGATTTTTTTTATATCACCTTGCTGTATATACGTACTGATTTTCAAGGGAATACCCGTTTTTACGATATAGTGATGGTCAGGCAACAGCAAACAGGTTTGTTTCTTTTCTTGTTGATAAAAAGAATGCATATCTGTCATCAATAATGAATGATATATAGAGTAGGTGGCGATCGGATGCCTAATTGGCTCGCTAGTAACAAATGTAGGAGGTGTCTGAAAGTGTGACAAAAAAAGGTCATGGATCGTTTTTTTAATAGGTGATTCTTTTGTCAAACCTGTAGAATCGAAAAAAATGAGATGTGTAGAATGTATAGGCAACAAACAGATATCGGGTCGTTCATTGATCAAAGCAGCCAAAAAAGGGACTGGATTGTGTCTGTCTTTTGGTATAGGCAGCACAGTAAAACGATCATTATTTTTTAAAAAAAATTGTGCAATCGATTGCTCTTCGTCAGAAAGTTTTCGCCAAGGAATCCCGAGGAAAAGCTTCGTCAATGTCTCTTTCAAATATCGACGATCGTCTAATTTTTTTTGCTTTTTCTGATCATTCAGCGCTTGAACGATAGCAAGCATTTTATTGATCTGTTCTTTAAAGGAATCTGGATCAAGCGGTTTTAGCAAATAATCAACAGCCTGAAGTTGTAATGCTTTTTTGACAAAATGAAAATCTTCGTAGCCGCTAATAAACAATATTGGTGTCTCAGGACTCTTACTTTTCATTCGCTGAGCAAATTCGTGTCCATCCATAAAAGGCATTTTTACGTCAGTAATAACTAAATCATATGGTTCTTTTTGAAACATTTCCCATCCTTCACGTCCATGCTTCGCTTCGTGGATCAGCCATTTTTCTACACGCTGGGCGACAAAAAATTTGATCACCTCTCTTTGGTCATAACTATCATCTACAATAAGCAACTGATACATCCGTGTTCCCTCCCTTTCTTCAATCGAATATATGGATTGTTTTCTTTTCTCATGATAAAGGATAAATGAAAGAAAATACACAGTGATTTTGTAAACGTTTTATCCTTTCTGGAGATTGTGCTATAAATCTGAAAATCGTGCTATATCTATAATGAAATCGTTTGCGTATAATGTGGATGAGTCAAAAATAAGGAGGGACTAAAATGAAAAGAAGAATAGCGACATTTGCTGCTTTATTTTCTTCAGCATTGATATTGGCAGGGTGCGGTTCAGAAGAAGCCAAGACGAATGAAGATGGTGATGTCATCATTACGATTGGACGCCAAACTGCGCCAAACTCTAAGCTTCCTGAGGGAGATACTTATGGGGACAATGCCTATACGCGATTGATCAAAGAACGCTTGGGTATTGAGTTGGAAAGTGCTTTTGAAGCGCATGGGGAAGACTATGATCGGCAAGTGTCTTTGGCAATCGCTTCTGGTGAACTGCCAGATACCATGATTGTCGGCAGCCGCGATGAATTAGAAGAATTAGTCAACAATGACCTAGTGGAGGACTTAACTGATGTATTCGATGAATATGCGGATGATTTTTTGAAAGATATTTACGATTCTTTCGATGGTATTCAATTAGAGGCAGCAACTTTTGATGATCGATTGATGGCCATTCCTTCGACAAGCGATGACTTTGGACCAAATCTAGTCTGGATGCGTCAAGATTGGTTGGATCAGCTAGGGATCGAATTAGATAAAGATGGCAATCAAGCCGTTACGTTAGATGAAATAAAAGAAGTAGCTATTGCTTTTCAGGAAAATGACCTCGGGAATACGGGCAAAGCATTAGGACTACCACTCGCATTCTGGCTTTCTTCCTCGGGTCATGGTGGAACAGCATATACTGGGACAGCGATCATGAACGCATTTGGCGCCTATCCTAAATCATATCTTCAAGATGAAAACGGACAAATGTATTATGGATCCAATACAGATGAAATGAAACAAGCGTTGACGCTGCTAAAAGAGTGGCAAGATGAGGGGTTCATGGATCCGCAATTTGGTACACGTACGTATGATGATATCCATGCAATGATGGTCAATGGTGAATCTGGTGTGATTTTTGGCCCATGGCATATGCCAGATTGGGGTTTGGTTCAAGCAAAGCAAAATGATCCGAATGCAGCGTTCGTGCCTTATGCTGTTGAAAATGCCAATGGTGATGGAAGAGTCAATGCAATAGCAAACCGAGGAACGGGTCAATATATCGTGGTCCGAAAAGGATTCTCAGAACCTGAGAAAATCATGGAAATGATCAATTTGATCTATGGCGAAGTCGCTCAATCAGAAGACATAGAAGCGGAATTTCCAGAAATATACGATTATGCCAAAATTGATGTCGATGGCACGGTTCGCCCGTGGAATGTCGTATTTTTAAAAGCTTACAGTGAAATCGATGATGCGGTAGAAGCCTCAAATGCGGCCTTAGGCAAAATAGATATGGATGATATTTCTAATTTCTTTATCAAGGATAATGCCGAAAAGATCAAACAGACATTAGAATCGCCGGAAGATACGGATCCAGTTGATTGGACGCGCTTTGCTTCTAGGTATTTGGCGGTCAATAATGTGATGGGTGGCGTGAGAGAGCAAGGTATCTTGGATGAAGTGATCCCACCACGATTTGATATTATTGAAGCCAATGAACGTAATGGCGCACAGGTAGGTAAACTGGAAGAAGAAACATTTATCAAGTTTATTACTGGCGAAGAATCATTAGACAATTTTGATACGTATGTCGAAACTTGGAACAACCAAGGTGGTGCTGCGATCCTAGCTGAAATGCAAGAGGTCGTTGACGCAAGAGAGTAGGTATCTTGTACCTTAAATCAAATCATGTTGCCAAACTTCCGATCATAGATGAATGAAGTCGACAGGACGTTCCGTGCGGCTGATTTCCAATAGTTGATCGTTTTTTTGGTTTTACTCAGTTCATTAAAGTCAAAGGAGTGAAGAAATGGAGCTTTCATCTGAGAAAGTAGTCAACCAGAAAAAGAAACGCATTTTTGCTAAAGATCAATTGTTTTTTCTAGGCATGATTATTCCCGGTATTATATTTATTTTAATTTTTTCTTATGGGCCTATGTTTGGTTTGTTGATGGCCTTTCAGGATTATGTCCCCGCAAAAGGGGTGTTGGGCTCGGAATTTGTCGGGTTGGAACATTTTCGCTATTTATTTAGTTTGCCAGATATCTTTTTAGTTACGCAGAATACGATTTTTATCGCATTTTGGAAAATTGTCTTTAATACAATCGTACCGATTTTATTTGCGATTCTATTGAATGAGGTGCGAATGAAATGGTTGAAAAGTTCGATTCAAACGATTGTTTATTTACCTCATTTTTTATCTTGGGTTATTTTAGCATCGGTCGTTGTTAATTTATTCAGCTTAGATGGAACAATCAATCAGATTCTACAAAATTTTGGGCTGGAACCATTGAACTTCTTAGGAAATAATCAATTGTTTCCTCGTTTACTGATCGGAACCGATGTGTGGAAAAGCTTTGGGTATAGTTCGATTGTTTATTTAGCAGCAATTACAGCAATCGATCCTGGCTTGTACGAAGCGGCAACAATGGATGGTGCAAGTTGGTCGAAAAAAGTCTGGCATGTTACTTTGCCAGGTATGCTACCATTTATCCTTTTAATGACTATTTTATCTTTACCGAATATTTTGAATGCTGGCTTCGATCAAATCTACAATTTATATTCTCCAGTGGTTTATCAAAGTGGGGATATCATTGACACGTATGTTTATCGGATTGGCTTGATTGGCCGAGATTACAGCCTTGGTACGGCAGTTGGGTTGGTTAAATCTGTGATTGGTCTTATATTGATTTATACATCGAATAAGATTGCTGAAAAGAAAACCGATCGAGTGATGTTCTAGGAAAGGAAAAAACAAATGAAAGAAAAATTTAGCTTACGTCATGGAATCATTTATGTGATTGTCATTTTATTGGCACTCTCTTGTTTGATTCCGATGATGAACGTAGTGGCAATGTCCTTGAGCAGCAGTCACGCTGTAGCAGCCAATAGCGTTGGTTTATGGCCAGTCGATCTGACCTTTGCGGCTTACGAACGGATCATGGGTGATCAGCAGTTCTGGCGTTCATTCAACATTTCTGTTTTTCGTGTGGTCGTTTCACTGCTATTAAACTTGGTGATGATCGTTACGATGGCTTATCCATTATCAAAAACAAAAAAAGTGTTTCGCTTGCGTCGTGTCTTGATGGGAATCATGGTTTTTGCGATGCTGTTCAGTGGGGGGATGATTCCTTCATACTTGGTTGTGCGAAATTTGGGTTTGTTGAATACAGTGTGGTCGTTGATTTTGCCAAGTGCAGTGCCAATTGGTAGTGTAATTTTGGTGATGAACTTTTTTCGCGGTATTCCTAAGTCTCTTGAGGAGTCTGCCCGTATCGATGGTGCAAACCCATTGCAGATTTTGACCCGTATTTATATCCCCATGTCGTTACCATGTTTAGCGACAGTTTCTTTGTTCAGTATTGTAGGTAGCTGGAATGATTTCTTTAGCGGTTTGATCTATATGACAAAAACTGAAAATTATCCTTTGATGACCTATATTCAATCTTTGTCAGTCAATATCGCTGAAACGATGCAGCGGGCAGGTAACTTAAGTTCAGAACAATTGCAAAGCTTACTGGCTGTTTCTGATCGTAATTTGAATGCTGCAAAAATCGTCGTTGCTGTAGTGCCTTTGTTGATCATCTATCCACTATTGCAAAAATACTTTGTCCAAGGTATTGTGGTTGGCTCGGTGAAGGAGTAATCTAAAATGATTTATTTTTTTCATTCAGAAGGATGGATCGCGCGAATATTTACTAAGTTTGGGCAGCTGCTGATCATAAACGCGTTGATTTTGTTGAGTAGCATACCGATCGTCACGATCGGTGCTGCCCAGACAGCTGGGTTTCATGTTCTCCTTCAACTTATACAAGGGAAAGAAGTAGCAATCGTGCCAAGGTTTTTACACGTATTTCGCCAGTCATTTGTCAAGAGCAGTGTAGTATGGATCGCACTGCTATTATTTGTGTGGTTATTAGGCGTGAACTGGCTGTATTATATACAAATGAATCAATTGCTTAATGGATGGATCATCGGATTAAGTATCAGTACGATCATTTGTTTTCATCTATTTCAATGTGTATTCTTCTCTTTAGCGAGGTATGACAGTAGTTTACGGTCTATCCTCACCACTGATGTCAAATTACTCATAAAACATCCATTCAGGTCTATTTTGTTGCACAGCCTCACACTGCTTCCTTTTTTTCTGATGTTGTTATCGCCTTATTTATTTATATTCGGACTCTATAGTGCTTGTTTTTTCAGCATCAGCGGATGGCTGTACTTGCGCTGTGTTTTACTATTGGCTTTTTTCAGGAAATATGAGAAGGTAGACTAAGGAAGCAGGATCGAAGACAAACTGTTGAAGATAGGAACGGAGAGAAGACATTGGAACAAACAGGCATTTACGGATTAAAAAAAATACAAATCGATCAACGGATCGGTTTTTTGGAAGAACACACGTATCAAGGCAATGATTTAGGTGTCACCTTTCAAGAGGGCCAAACGACTTTTAAATGTTGGTCGCCAGAAGCAGAGGCAATAGAAGTGATTATTTACCAAAGTGGTGAAGTTGGTAAGGCAGATCAGTTGATGACAGTTCCGATGACACAAGCAGATAACTGTTGGTCAGCGACAACGAAACAAGATATCCACGGATTGTTTTATACCTATCGTATCACTCGTGGTACCGAAACGGTGGAAACCGTTGATTTATATGCGAAAGCTGTAGGGATCAATGGAGATCGTGGGGCGATTCTTGATTTGCGCACGACCAATCCTAAAGGCTGGCTAGAAACAAATTATACAGTACCTGATGCTATCACAGATGCGTATATTTGGGAATTGCATGTGGAAGATTTCAGCAGTGCTGCGAATAGTGGCATCTCAGCAGCAAATCGCGGCAAATACTTGGCATTTACGGAGCCAGATACACATCTTTTGAACGATCCAGAGCAAGCGACAGGTATGGCCTATTTAAAGGAATTGGGTATTAATTATGTTCATTTATTGCCAATGTTTGACTATGACAATGATGAAACATCAACAACGTATAATTGGGGCTATGATCCTAAGAATTATAATGCTCCTGAAGGGAAGTACGCTTCAGATCCGTATGATCCAGCCGTACGTATTCGTGAGTGTAAACAAATGATTCAAGCATTGCATCAAGAAAATATCGGTGTTGTGATGGACGTTGTGTTTAACCATACGGCCATTACGGAGAAATCATGGTTTAATTTGACGGTACCTGATTATTACTACCGACAAAATAATGCGGGAGATTTTGCGGACGGTTCTGCGTGTGGCAATGAAACGGCTTCAGAACGCAAAATGATGCGCAAGTTTATCCATGATTCTGTCTTGTTCTGGGCAAAAGAGTATCAAATTGATGGATTTCGCTTTGATTTGATGGGCTTGCATGATGTGGATACGATGAATCAATTGCGCCAGCGATTAGATGAAGAAGGTTTGGAGCATGTTATTTTATATGGCGAACCATGGGATGCCGGCAGCAACCAGATCATGGCACCGAATATTCCAGCCAACAAAAGCAATGTCTGGGCATTGGATGAGAGAATTGCCGTCTTTAGTGATGATTTGCGGGACAGTATCAAAGGGGATGTATTTGAAGAAACGGACGGTGCCTTTATTCAAGGTATGAACGGACGTACGCAAACGAAAGAAACGTTTTATCTCCATGACTTGACCACTGCTATTCAAGGCAATACACGTTTTGATGACCATCATGCAGAGAATCGCTGGGCTAAATCTCCCCAACAAGTGATTGCTTATGCATCTGTCCACGATAATTTGACTCTTTGGGATAAAATGGTGGCTACGATGACACCTGATCCTGATCAGCGTGTGTATACCCAAGACGCTACACTGATTGCACGGAATAAATTAGCTGCAGCACTTCTTTTTACAAGTCAAGGAGCGGTCTTGACACAAGCGGGTGAAGAGTTCGGACGTACCAAAGAAGGCGATGAAAATTCCTTCCGATCCCCGATAGCGATCAACCAATTGGATTGGCAGCGGGCCAAAGATTTCAAAGAATTGCGTGATCTCTATCGTGGCTTGTGGCAAATCCGTCAACATTTTGCACCGTTGCGCGATAAGACAACAGGCACTGCTGCCAGAATGCATTTCTTTGACACGCAATCTGACAATATCGTGGCTTATGAAATACCGAATGCCGAACCAACGCATCCATGGCAATCCTTGATCGTTGCGGCAAATAGCGGCGAAGATCATTGGACATTGACTTTACCAAAAACTGCAGAAAATGAACAATGGCTTCTAGTTGCTGATCAAACTGGTGCTGGGGTTGAAGGTCGCCCAGCGGAAGATACAGTCATTGCACCACTGCACTTTATGATATGGGTGAAAATGCGTGGCGAATAAAGGGTAATAGCTTAAAAGCTAAATCAAACTAAAATATTTAGTTTGATTTAGCTTTTTTGTAGTAAAAAGATGCCAGCTTTGATATAATTTTATTAGAACAGACATGAGAAAGTGGTGGATAGATGAAAGTTGTCATTTCCGATATCGCCCGTCAAGCTGGTGTATCTAGTGGTACAGTATCCAATGCCATCAATAATCGCAAAGGGATCAGTGAACAAAAAAGACAAGCGATTTTGAAAATCGCTAGAGATATGGGCTATTTTGATCAACGGGAAATCAAAAAAACAGAGAATCAAAAAATAAAATTTGTCGTGATGAATAAGCAAGGAAATGTAGTGGGAGATACGCCGTTCTTTTCTGAACTCATACGAGGGATCGAAATGGAGTGCAGTACATTAGGGTATGAACTGGTTATCTCTCATATCACGTTGGCTTCAAACGAAGATCCGCTAGAAACGATTCGGCCGGAAGCAGCAGATGGCTTATTGCTTTTAGGTACGGAGTTAGAGAAAAAGGATTTGGAGGCTTTTCGATCAATCAGCGTTCCATTAGTGATTTTAGATACGATTTTCAACACACAAGACTTTGATTTTGTGGCAATCAATAATCGGGACAGTGCATATGAAATCGTGGAGAAAATGATCGACAAAGGGCACTGTGATATCGGCATTATCAATTCTACTTTTCAAATCAATAATTTTCGTGAACGCAAACAAGGATTTCTCCAAGCCATTCAAGAGCATGATTTGATTCATTATGAAGAAACGGAAGCTTTGGTTGAACCAACATTAGAAGGTTCCTATCAGGATATGAAGGTGTATTTAGAATCAATGATTGCACACGATCGCCAATTACCGACGGCTTTTTTTGCGGTCAATGACAATATTGCAATCGGTGCTATGAAGGCCATCAAAGAAACGCAATCTTCGGAAAACGTAACGATTGTTGGTTTCGATGATATCCCTTTGGCAGAGTTTTGCAGTCCGCCTTTGACCACAGTGAAAGTGGATAAAGTCTATCTTGGTCGCCAGGCAGTAAGACGTTTGTTTGAAAAAATTACTACAGAAGACACCAATCATATGAAAATGCTCGTGGGGACTACAATCGTTGAACGCGAGAGCATACAATAGGAAAGACTAAACACTTTTGGAGTGTTTAGTCTTTTTTTAGTTTTATTACAAAAATATTTATCTAAAAGTATTGCAAAATATTTAGCTTATGATATAGTGAAGGTGTAAAAGTAAGGGATTTCATTTTAAGGAGTGTCAGAATGACAACTATTGGTCTATATTGCACGACAGGATTATCCTCTGCGCTTCTTGTGCAAGCATTAAAAGAACAATTAGGTGCAAATAATGAAGCGTACATCATTCATTCCGCGCCTTTCTCAGAAATTTTTATGACGGGAAAAGAATTTGATTGTCTTTTATTGGCACCGCATACACGTTTCAATCAAGATAAAGTCGCATCAGCATTTCCAGATAAGCACATTATTTTGCTAACGGAAGAAGAATTTCGCTCGCGACGGTTACAAAGAGTTATTGATGAAATAAACATTTAGCTAAACAACTAAATTTTTAGGAGGATTTTTATGGACAAAGTAAAAATCGGTTTTGCACCAACACGAAGAAATCTATTCAGTGCAAAAGCAGCGATTGAATATGCCAATCTCACCCGTGAGAAAATGGATGAACTAGCGATTGATTATGTTGATATTTTGGACATCAATGAAGATGGTCTGCTTTATGATGATGAAGGTGTTGAAAAAATCGCTGAAAAATTTAAAGCTGCAAAAATAGATGGTCTATTTATCGCCAATGAAAATTTTGGGACAGAATATACTTGCGCACGATTGGCCAAAAAACTAGACGTCCCTGTTTTGTTATGGGGCCCGAAAGATGAAACACCAGCGGCAGATGGCTCCCGTCTGCGAGATACACAATGTGGACTATTCGCGATCGGTAAAGTATTGCGTCGATTCAAAGTCCCTTTTACGTATGTCAAAAATTCGGATATCGATTCACCAGAATTCGCCCGCGGTTTACAAGATTTTATCAAAGTCTGTAATGTCGTCAAAACATTTAAGCAAACCCGTATTTTGCAAGTAGGGCCGCGTCCATTTGATTTTTGGACAGTGATTTGTAATGAAGGCGAGTTATTGGAAAGATTCAATATTTCGTTGTCACCAGTTCCAATCAAAGAATTGGTCCAAGAAATCGAAAAAGTCAAAAAGACGCAAGCAGATAACGTGCAAGCAGTCATTACCTATTTCAAAACCAATACCGAAGTTCAAATCTCTGGGAAAGACTTAGAGATGGTTGCTGCGCTAAAAGTCGCTTTGCAAAGTTTGTGTCAAACCTATGGCTGTAATGCAGGTGTTATTCAATGCTGGACAGCTTTACAAGATGAAATTGGTATTTTACCCTATGCTTCATTGTCTTTGTTACAAGAAGAGGGTTTACCATTTGTTTGTGAAACAGATGTCCATGGCGCGATTTCTGAGTTATTGGTTGAGGCGGCTTCTTTGGGAGAACATCGGGCGATTTTCGCCGATGTAAATTGTCGTCATCCTGAAAATGAAAACGGCGAATTGCTGCAGCATCTAGGGGTCTTTGCATATTCAACAGCGGAAACAAAACCGATTTTACCACAACGTCATTTTGTTTTTGATTATCCGGGATCCGTGGCATTTCGCGCGATCAAAGACGAGTATACATTATGTCGTTTTGATGGGGACAATGGGGCCTATTCACTATTGATGGGCACAGGTAAGGGCGTTGATGGACCATACAATCAAGGGACCTATTTGTATTTAGAATTTGAAAATCTCAATCGATTAGAGTTCAAATTAGTTGAAGGACCATATATCCATCATGTGGCGGCAGTTAGAAAAAACGTAGTCCCGATTTTATATGAAGCATGTAAATATTTAGGGGTTCAACCCGACTTTTATGATCCAATCGAAGAAGATGTGAAAGCATATTTGAGAGGAGATTGACCATGGAGATCACAGCACTGAAATTGAAAGCATTAGAAATCCGTAAAGAAGTCTTAAAGTTGATTTATCATGCCAAAACTGGACATACAGGATCAGATTTATCTTGTACGGATATCCTCGTCGCACTGTATTACCAAGTCATGCATGTTGATGCGACACAACCAAATATGATCGATCGCGATCAATATATACAAAGCAAAGGACATGCGGCGGAAGTATTGTGGACTGTTTTGGCAGATAAAGGTTTTCTGACAAAAGAAGAACTGCTCACTTTTTCTCAACTCCATTCACGTTTGATTGGTCACCCCAATAATAAAGTTGATGGCGTTGAAATGAATACCGGCTCTTTAGGGCATGGGTTACCAGTTTCTGTTGGGATTGCTTTAGCTGGGAAGCTTGATCAGCGTCCTTACCACACGTACACACTATTGGGAGATGGAGAACTCGCTGAAGGGTCAGTATGGGAAGGCGCGATGGCTGCAGCAAATTACAAACTGGATAATTTGACGGCAATTATCGACCGCAATGGGTTGCAGATTACAGGTGCATCTGAAGATGTCATGTCTGTTGAACCATTGGACGAGAAATGGCGTGCCTTTGGTTGGGATGTCCATATCGTTGATGGCAATGATATGGTCGCTTTGGTCGAAGTTTTGTCACAGCCAAATCAAAAAGATAAACCCAAAATGATCATTGCCAAAACAGTAAAAGGCAAGGGGTACTCAGAAGCGGAGAATCAAGCCCACTGGCATCATAAAGTGCCAACTGAAGAACAACTCGCGCAAGCTGTATCAGAAATTGACGCGCAGATGGAGGTCTTACGCAATGGGAAAGAATAACATAGCAAACCGTCAAGCAATGTGTGATGTGCTCATTGAAGAGGGCAAAAAGAATCCAGCCATCACGGTCTTAACCAGTGATTCTCGCGGCTCCGCTTCATTGGCGGATTTTGCTCATACATTACCTGAACAAATCGTTGAAGTAGGGATCGCGGAACAAAATATTGTCAGCATTGCTGCTGGATTGGCCCACATGGGCAAACGGCCATTTGTCGCATCGCCCGCTTGTTTCTTAAGTATGCGGAGTATCGAACAAGTCAAAGTCGATGTCGCCTACTCAAACAAAAATGTCAAACTTGTAGGGATCAGTGGCGGCGTTAGTTATGGTGCGCTAGGGATGAGTCATCATTCTTTGCAAGACATTGCTGTTGCCCGCGCCATTCCTAATTTGCAAGTGTTACTGCCAGCAGATCGCTTTGAAACCATTCAAATGTTCAAAGCATTGGCACAATCAGATGCCCCTGCCTATATTCGCTTGGGCAGAAATCCCGTGGAAGATTGCTATCCATCTACGGATTATTCTTTTGAAATTGGAAAAGCTGTGGAAATGCGCACTGGCGCAGATGTCACATTGATTGCCACTGGTGAAACAGTGCGACAAGCATTAGATGCTGCCGCACTACTCACTGAGCAAGGGATCGAAGCGACAGTCTTGAACGTCCATTCCTTGAAGCCTTTCGATCAAGAAGCCGTACTGCGAGTAGCCAAAAAAACAGGTGTCGTAATCACAGTTGAAGAACATAGCCTGTATAACGGTTTAGGGGCAGCAGTGGCGGAAGTGCTGGCTGCAGAAACCGGAATTCGCCAAAAAATCGTGGCTTTTCCTGACGAGGCACTGATCACCGGTTCTGGACCTGAATTGTTTGCGCACTATGGCTTAGATGGCGCATCGATTGCCAAAACAGCGCGAGCGTTCATTGGAGGGTGATATGGAGAAACCGTACCAAATTGTTTTAGACCAAAGTACGTCTGGTACCAAATTGCTCTTGTTTGAGAATGGCCGGATAGGTTATCGCAAAGACAAGAAACATCAGCAGATTTATCCCAAGGTCGGGTGGGTCGAACATGACCCGCTTGAAGTTTGGCACAATGTACAAACACTTTTAAGTGATGTATTCACGGAAAAAGAAATTACAGCAGCAGAGGTTGCCTCAATATCGATCACCAATCAAAGAGAAACGATCGTAGCTTGGGACCGTAGTACCGGCAAACCTTTGTATAATGCCATTGTCTGGCAGTGCAACCGCAGTGCTGGGATTTGCGCAGAGATGATTGCCAAAGGTCTTGAACCAATGATCAATCAAAAAACCGGTTTAAGGATCGACCCCTATTTTTCCGGAACCAAAATCAACTGGTTGGTCAAAGAAATCAATGCAATCAAAGAAAAATCGGGAAGCGGTGATTTGGCGATTGGCACCATGGATAGTTGGCTGCTATGGAACTTGACTGAAGGGGCAACCTTTGCTACTGAAGCAAGCAATGCGTGTCGGACATTATTGTATAATATTTCGACGATGGATTGGGATCCGGCATTGATCGAATTATTTGGGATTGACGTGATAGATCTGCCCAAATTGACCCCGGCAGATGCCATTTTTGGGTATTATCAAACGATTCCGATCGTAGGTGTATTGGCTGATTCACAGGCTGCATTGTTTGGTGAAGGGTGCAAAGAAGTCGGCGATGTCAAAATCACTATGGGTACAGGCTGCTCGATCATGATGCAAGTACAGCAGCAAAACCAGTTAAGGGATCAACGCATTTTGACCACTGCGGCTTGGCAAACAGAGAAAGATCGCGCTTTTGCATTAGAAGGCATTATTCGCTCGTGTGGTGATGCCATCAACTGGTTCAGTGAACAGATTGCACCATTGCCAAACGTTGCCGCGATTTGCGATCAAGTATTGGTTCGCGATACAGATGAAGCAATCTATTTTGTGCCAGCGTTACAAGGGATGGGGGCACCATTTTGGCATAACCAGTTGACAGCCAGCTTTTTAGGGATGAAACGTACGACGACACAGCAAGATTTACTGCGGGCCGTCTTAGAAAGTATTCTTTTTCAGATCAAAGCAGTCATCGATGTCATGGAAGAAGTCTCTGGCCGCATGATCAATCACGTCATGATCGATGGAGGGATGTCAAAAAATCACCCATTGATGACCATGTTGGCAACATTGCTGCATAAAGAGGTGATCGTGAGTGAAGTAGAAGAATTCTCGGCGATTGGCACAATGACCTTGGCAAGACCACAACAAATGGCGCATCCTTGGCGGCAAGAACGTATCCAGCCGGAAGCTGATCAAGCAACGATTCGTTTGAAATATGAAAAATGGAAACGGTTAATTGATTTGTCTGTAGCTTTGGAAGGGGAGTAAAGAGAAGATGGATACAACAGGATTTCGAATCAATGATACGGCATATGTGGATACATATTTGCTGCACCAATCGCAAGAATTCAATGTTGGTAAAAAAAAGCCATTAGTGATTGTTTGTCCAGGAGGAGGCTATGCCTTCACAAGTGACCGAGAAGCAGAGGCCATTGCGTTAAAATTCAATAGTATAGGCTTGCATAGTGTCGTTCTTTGGTACACGACAGGCGATCAAGTAAAACATGTGCCGCAAAATGCACTTATAGAAGCGGCACAAGCAGTTCAATATATTCGTGCACAGGCAGATGCATGGCTTGTAGACGAAACAAAGATTATTGTCTGCGGTTTTTCTGCTGGTGGTCATCTGGCTTTGCAATTGGCAACAAGATGGCACGACCCTATGCTTTCAGATATATTGGGTGTGACCAGCGACCATCTTAAAGTTGATTTAGCGATTGCTGGTTATCCGCTCGTCTATCAAGATCAAGCATTTGAGCCGGATGATTTAGGGTTTGCATCATCTTTGATCGATAAACCTTTGACGGCCAATGAACGGTTCTTTGGCACGAAAGAGCCAACTGATACAATAATCCAACAAATGAATGTGCTGCATTATGTGGATGAATGGACACCACCGATGTTCATTTGGCATACCACAGAAGATGTGTTAGTAGATGTTGACCATTCTCTCAAATTGAGTGTTAAATTAAGAGAAAAAAAACGTCCTTTTGAAATGCATATCTTCGAAAAAGGAGAACATGGATTGGCGCTGGGGGATCGCACTACTGCTCGAAAGGCAAGTCATCTCAATCCGCATGTGGCGCAATGGTTTACCCTTTGTGAAGGGTGGCTTCATGCCTATATTGATACGCCTGATTAAGACGCATTCATGAGAAAGGGGAATAGATAAGTGAAACTAACAGTTAGCCCAAATAATCGTACCTTACAAAGAGATAGCCATCATTTCTTTTATCTTGCAGATACTTGTTGGAGTGCTTTTACCAGCATTCAAGAAGATGACTGGATCACCTATTTAGATAAGCGTAAAGAACAAGGTTTTAATACCGTTCAAATCAACATTCTTCCCCAATGGGATCGCAGTAAAGGCACTTTTGATATGCTGCCTTACCCAATTGATGGAAAGAAATTTGATTTTGGACAAGTACGCACTGCATATTTTGAAAGAGCACATAAACTATGTCAAATAGCTGAAGAAAAAGGTTTCACGTTAGCACTCGTTGTACTATGGTCAAACTATGTGGCAGATACATGGGCCAGTGATCTTGATGGTGGTATCAATATAATTTCCCAAGCAGAACGACAAATATACTACAAACAAGTCATCGATACATTTGATGCGTTTCAGCCATTATATTTTATTGGAGGGGATACAGATTTCCCTACACAAGACACGATCGACACTTATTTGGAAGCGTTTGATTATTTTGAAACACATTCACCAGAAACATTGAAAACGATCCATATCAAAGGGAGATTCAAAGATATTCCAGCAGCAATTGTTTCACGGTTAGATTTATTTTTATATCAATCAGGTCATAATAGTTCATTTCTAGACATGCCCTTCACCCTTGCGGAACACTTTTATCATTTAGAACCACAATTACCAATCATCAATTCAGAACCTTGTTATGAACAGATGGGATTTGCCAGACAGGTTTACGGTCGTTTCGAGCAACGAGATGTTCGAAAAGCGGCATGGCAATCTATTTTGTCCGGCGGATCGGCTGGTATCACCTATGGGGCGCATGGAATTTGGAGTTGGCAAACACAAGAATCTGCATTTGCTGAAGATATTGGGGAAGCATTTGACAGTCCGATGATTTGGCAAGAGGCACTGCATTTTCCGGGTGCTAATGATTATGGCTATATCAAGCAACTATTTGAATTGCTATCAATCCATCAATTGATTCCGTGTCAACAACATTTGATTGGTACACATGCCCAGATTCGGATGGCAATTACTGAAGATCAACGGTATTCTCTAATCTATCTGCCAAGCAATACAAAAATTTGTCTTCGAGATGTATCGATTACAAATGTGACACTCGTTGATTTAAAAGAAAGACGTTTTTTCAAGCCTAGTTATACTGTTTCAGATAATGTCACTATATTCAAACCGCATATGTGTCAAGAAGATGTCCTGTTGATCATACAAAATAAGGAGTGAAAAAAATGGAAAAATATATGGATAATGTCCTAGTTTTTGCTGATAAGATTTCAAATAATCGCTATTTAAAAGCTATTTCAAATGGATTGATGGCAACATTACCTATTAATATTATAGGATCGATTGCCTTATTGCTCGCCGTCTTACCTATTCAGGGTTGGACTAATTTTATTACATCTATCAATATTGGCGGGTATTTTTCTGTTGGGTATAGTATGACTGTAGGCGTCATCTCGGTATATGCATCATTTCTAGTTGGTCATCGACTAGCAACGGAATTTAAGCAATCTGCTGTTCCAGCAGGGATCGTGTCATTGTTTGCTTTTTTAATGATGACACCTTTAATCACGCTAGAAGACACAACCACTTTGGATATGAGTAAATTAGGTGCGCAAGGTCTTTTTACCGCAATGATTTGTGGATTGGTGTTTGCGAGAATCTATTGTTTTATTTTAGAAAAAAATATTGCAATCAAAATGCCTGCAGGAGTACCGCAGTTTGTGACGGACACTTTTGCTGGACTGATTCCTGCGATCATTACTGGATTCATTGCGATTATCATTAGTTGGGCTTTTAGTTTTACAGCCTATGGCTCATTTTCTGACTTTATTTATCAAATCTTAGCCTTGCCATTACAAAGCTTATCTTCAAGTGTTGGCTCTTTGTTAGTGATCGTCTTGATCCAAATGGCTCTTTGGTTCTTTGGCATCCATGGTTCATTAGTAGTTGGGAGTTTTATTACAGCTTTATATTTACCGATGGATGTGGAGAATATGGACGCCTTGGCTTCAGGTGTAGCTAGATCAGAGTTACCAAATATCTTGAGCAAATCTTTCTATGATCTATTTGCAGGTATTGGAGGCGCAGGTGGAACTTTATCGTTAGTTATTGTGATTCTACTGATTGCGAAGTCCAAACAATCAAGAACAGTCGCAAATCTAAGTGCAGTCCCAGGTCTATTTACAATCAATGAGCCAATGATTTTTGGCTTACCGTTGATTTTGAATCCAATCATGGCAATTCCGTTTATTTTAACACCGTTGGTTCAGGTGTCAGTTGCCTATTTAGCTATTTGGAGCGGTATCGCACCTCGCCTAAGTGGCGTGCAAGTACCGTTTGGGACACCAATTTTTCTAAACGGATTCTTAGCCGGTGGTTGGCAGATTGCTGTCTTGCAAGTGGTTTGTGTTCTAGCTGGCTGCGTCTTATATATTCCTTTTGTTAAAATCTTAGATAAGGAAAAATTAAAATCAGAAGCTGCGGCCGAAGCTGTAACACAAGCAGCACAAGTTGAAACGGTTAGTACGACAACAGAGACTGTTTAGTCAAAATTGTTGCGCAATGTCATTTGATAAGAGCATCATTGATTTGTAAAGAAAAGTAAGCGATTTTAAGATGACAAGCCTTATACTTCATGGTATAGTTAATCCAAGAAAACCCACGTTGGATTGTTACTGACTCGATCAGGCAAAACCTAAATAAGATAACGCTCTTTGCAGCGGCTCTTATTTAGGTTTTTTATGTTTATCTGGGTTTTTTCTATGGTTGAAACGGTCAATATGAGGCAACAGACGTGTATTGACTAAAAAATAAGATAAGTGAAGGAGTAGAGAAGATGTCAAAATTTCCAGAGAATTTCTTATGGGGCGGCGCTACGGCTGCCAATCAATTAGAAGGTGCATTTGATCGCGATGGCAAAGGACTATCTGTAGCAGACGCAATGCCTGGAGGCAAACAGCGTTTAGCCATTTTAGGCAGTGATACGTTTGACTGGACGATCGATGAAGACACATATACGTATCCAAATCATCGCGGTATTGACCATTACGATCGGTTTAAAGAAGATATTGCCTTGTTTGCAGAAATGGGTTTCAAGAGCTACCGTTTTTCGATTGCTTGGACACGTATTTTTCCGCAAGGAGATGAAACCACACCGAATGAGGCCGGCTTGGCTTTTTATGATGCATTGATCGATGAATGCTTGAAGTATGGGATTGAACCTGTGATCACGATTTCTCACTATGAAATGCCATTGCATTTGGCAAAAGCGTACGGTGGATGGAAAAACCGGGCTTTGATCGATTTTTATGAACATTTTGCCAAGGTGGTATTGGAACGTTTCCACAGTAAAGTGAAATATTGGATGACATTCAACGAAATCAATTCAGCTTTTCACTTCTCTGCGTTGAGCCAAGGGATGGTCAACAGTACAGGGGCGGACAACTTCACAAATGTGATTCAAGCTTGGCACAATCAATTTGTAGCAAGCAGTAAAGCGGTGAAAATCGGTCATGAATTGAATCCAGATTTACAAATTGGGTGTATGATCATTTATGCAACAACGTATAGTATCGATGCAAATCCAATCAACCAAACGGCAACATTGATCCATAACCAAGCCTTCAACTATTATTGTGCAGATGTTCAAGTCCGTGGGAAGTATCCAGCATTCACAGATCGTTTGTACAAAGAATATGGTGTTGATCGTGCGGATCTTGACATTACGGAAGAAGATTTGGCCTTGATTGCACAATACACAGTGGACTATGTAGGCTTCAGTTATTACATGTCTTCTGCTGTAGATGTGACCACTGAGGAAGTGGATGAAGTGCAAGGCAATTTGCTAGGCGGTGTGCGCAATCCATTCTTAGAAGCGAGCGAATGGGGTTGGCAGATCGACCCTGAGGGATTACGCATTGCTTTGAATGAGTTGTATGATCGTTATCAAAAACCATTGTTCATTGTTGAAAATGGATTAGGGGCTATCGATACGTTCACTGAAGATGGGACGATTGAAGATGATTACCGCATCGATTACTTGCGCCGCCACATCGAAGCGATGGGTGAAGCGATTGAAGATGGTGTAGACTTGATTGGTTATACCCCATGGGGCTGTATTGACCTTGTCAGTGCATCAACCGGTGAAATGAGCAAGCGCTATGGCTTTATCTATGTTGATTTTGATGATGAAGGCAACGGCACAATGGATCGTTCGAAGAAAAAATCATTTGATTGGTACAAGCAAGTGATTGCAACAAATGGTGAGAATTTAGATTAAATAAGTGTCAAAAGAAGCAACGGTCGAGGGACTGTTGCTTCTTTTTTTATAGGTGTCATAAAAAATGGCTACTCCCGTAACACGCGGCGCTGATATATAATAGTTGCCGTGCACCAGCTCAAGATAGTGATTCCACCGCACCAAATGAAGGCGTGAAGCAATGGAGCAGGTGGTTGTTGCATCATCAGGGCGCGAAGGGCATGGATGATTGGCGACATTGGTTGGTATTCAGCAAAAATGGCTAACGGGCGCGGCATGGTTTCGGTTGGCACGAAACCGGAGCTTAAGTAGGGCAAAAGGGTGATCAAGACAGTGAACAAAGCAGCCATTTCGGGACTTTTGGCGATGAGTCCAACCAAAACTGAGATCCAAGTAAAGGCGAAGGTGAAGCAAAAGATCAATAGGACTGCGAGCCCCCAGCCAGCAAGTGTGGCTTGTGGGCGAAAACCGATGAGCAGAGAAACGCTCAACACGACCAAGGTGCTGATCAAGCTCCGAAGCGTCGCGGCGAAGACATGGCCATTTAAATAAGCTGATTTAGAAATGTTCAAGGTCATCAGTCGCTCCACCATACCCGATTTTAAGTCTTCCGTAACAGTCACCCCAACGGAGGAGGCGCTTTGGGCGATACATTGGACGAGGACACCGGGAACAACAAAATTGACATAAGCGGTATCGCCGACGTGCATGGCTCCGCCAAAGACATAGACGAAGAGGATCATTAAAATCGCTGGGGTCAAAATCCCGCTCAGCAAGGTTTCCATACTGCGCATCGATAGCAAGAGATTACGTTTGAATAAGGTGTTGGTTTCTAGAATAGCTTTCATTGGGTTCCTCCTTGGACAAGTGTCAGAAAGATATCTTCTAAAGAAACGTTCTTTTGACTAAAGCTGGTGATGGTGATCGGTAATTGGTTGAGATCTTGTAAAAGTGTGAAGGTATGATGGAAGTCTTGGCTGACGGGCAATGTCAGAGAGAGATTGGACACATTGACTTGTAATGGAACGTCAGAAAGATGCTGACGCAATGTCTGCAAGTGCTCTTTCGTCAGTACGCTGATTTCCATCGTCTGCGAAGGGTGCAGTTTTTTTAGTTCAGTTGGTGTTCCTTGCAAGATGATTTTCCTTGCAAGATGATTTTCCCTTCATGCAAAATGGCAACTTGGTCTGCTAAAAATTCAGCTTCTTCTAAGTATTGGGTCGTCAGAAAAATCGTTCGTCCTTGCGCTGCGATCTCTTTGATCATGTGCCATGTGGCTAAGCGGTTTTGCGGGTCTAAACCTGTCGTTGGTTCATCCAAAAAGAGCAGGTCAGGCTCGCCGATAAAACTCATGGCGATGTCTAAGCGCCGGCGCATTCCGCCCGAGTAATCTTTGACTAATCGATTGCTGGCATCCACCAAATCAAAAAGCGTTAACAAATCTTCCACGATCTCCTGTTTGTTTTTGACATGGCGCAAAGCAGCGATCATCAGCAAGTTTTCTCGGCCGGTCAGTTCTTGATCGACGGCGGAAAATTGACCTGTCAGGCTGATTTTCTCGCGAATCGCTGCCGGATCTTTGGTCAAGTCGATCCCGTTGATACACGCGGTTCCTTGATCAAAAGGTAGGATGGTGGACAAAATTTTGACTAGAGTAGTTTTTCCAGCGCCGTTTGACCCTAGTAAGACAAAAACTTCGCCAGAAGTGACGTCAAAGGTGACATCTTCCAAAACGGTATTGTCTTTGAAGCTTTTTTGTAAATGTTTCACGTGAAGCATTTGCTTTTTTATAGGGGTTACCATAGCTTCTTCCTCGTTTCTATAAGATAATTAGAGCATACCGCCTAATAGGATAGAGGATGTCTAAAATTCAATATATTGAAAAAGAAGGTGGATTACATGCAAAGTTATGGTGCAACAATCAAAGCAATCCGAAAGAGTAAAGGTCTATTAATGAAGGAACTGATGGATGAACAGTTATCTTTGTCGTTGTTGTCGCAATTTGAGAATGACAAAACCACGATATCTTGCGAACGCTTTCATCGTTTGCTGGACAAACTTGAAGTCCGTTTTGATGAGTTTCAGTTGTTGCAAACGGGGCAAACCCTTTCTCCAAAACAGGCTGAGATCCTAGATTACGTAGCGGCGATGGGTGAGATTAGTGCCGTAGGAGAATTACAAGGATTAGCAGAGAAATATCGATCATTATGCCTATACCAGCAACAACACTATTCACTAGAGATCGATCATTTGCTGCAACTGTTTCATTTTGACTACTGTATGAAGAAAGATATTTTTAGTGGATTGCCATCGTTGGCAGCGCGCGAAAAGTATAGTGCCTGTCTATCTGGCGCAAAACAATATTTACTCAACACCGATACTTGGGGTGTCTATGAACTGCGGCTATTTGCACGTGTGGGGATTTCTATGGAACCTTCTTTGTTGTGGCGTTGTCTCCAGGTTGCCATCAAGAAAAGCGATCAGTTTGCCAAACTGCCAGGAAATCAAGATATCTTCTATGAAACCTTGACGGCGATTTTTTCGATATTTTGTTTATTGAAGGAAAACGACTATGCTGAAAAAACCTCCCTGCTTTGGCGCACACGGATCGCACAAGAAGAACATGTCAAGGAAGCTGTTTTTTTGCCTTTTTATGAAGGTTGGGTGGCTTGGCTAAAAGGGGAAGCCGGGGCAGAAGAACGCATGGATGAAACACTATTCTGGTTGGAACGTTTAGGGTTCAAAAAACAATTGGCTGAGTATCGAGAACTCAAGCAATTGGTGTTGACGGATAATTTCCTAGGTCTTTTATTAAATGACCCGTTGCTTTCTGTGTGAAAAGAGTGTTAAATAAGCAGAGGGTGACAAAGTGTCAATAATTGGTATTAACCAATTATTGGTGGTAAAATATAAACATAAATAGTAGGTTTTTTTGCAAAAAAATGATTGACAAGCCTATGAAACCGCCTTATGTTTAAGAATCAGAAAGGAAGTGATTAAAAATCGATAATAGCAAGCAAGTTGCTTCTTTTTTTAGTATGAGAGGAGTATATTCGTAATTGGAATTTTTCTTTCATTGGAATTATTATCATTTATTTGGTTAGAGTTTAGGAGGATGTAAAATGGATTATGTGACATTAGCACGGATCCAGTTTGCCATGACAACGATTTTTCACTACTTTTTTGTGCCTTTTTCTATTGGTACGGGTGTTGTTGTAGCAATTATGGAAACACTATATGTGATAAAAAAAGATGAAAAATATAAGCGCATGACGAAGTTCTGGGGCAATATTTTTCTATTGAGTTTTGCTGTTGGTGTGGTGACGGGGATCATTCAAGAATTTCAATTTGGGATGAACTGGTCTGATTATTCACGATTTGTTGGGGATATTTTCGGTGCCCCTTTGGCTTTAGAGGCTTTGTTGGCGTTCTTTTTGGAGTCGACTTTCTTAGGATTATGGATCTTTACTTGGGATCGTGTGAGTCCGAAAGTGCATGTGACGTTCTTTTGGTTGGTTACCTTAGGATCGATGCTGTCAGCCTTCTGGATTTTGGCTGCCAACAGTTTTATGCAGCATCCAGTAGGATATACATTGAATAACGGTCGGGCAGAAATGACCGATTTTGGCGCTTTATTGGCCAACCCGCAAGTTTGGTATGAATTTTTTCACGTGATCACGGCCGCAATCGCTATGGGCGGGATCATCGTGGCTGGTTTATCGGCTTTTCGTTTGTTGAAAAAAGATCAAGATATCGATCGCGAGTTCTTCAAAAAATCAATGCGTATTGGTTTCGCCGTGGCATTATTTGGTTCATTTACGGTGTTGCTTGCTGGAGATGAACAAATGAAGTATTTAGTAGAAGAACAACCAATGAAATTTGCGGCGATGGAAGGTGCGTATGAAGATACTGGCAGCCCGGCTGCCTGGACTGTGGTGGCTTGGGCGAATGAGGCTGAGCATTATCAAGTGTTTGGTGTGTCTATTCCTTATATGCTCAGTATTTTGGCTTTTAATGAACCGTTCGGATCGATCGATGGGATGGATACTGTCAATCAAGATTTGATCGCCCGCTATGGGGAGCGGAATTATTATCCCCCTGTGAATACATTATTCTGGAGTTTCCGTGTGATGGCTGGATTTGGGGCATTGATGCTGCTGGTATCCGGTTTAGGACTGTTCTTCACGCGTAAGAAGAAACCTTGGCTCTTTGAGAAGCGCTGGCTACTTTGGGTGACTGGCCTTACGCTGTTCACACCATTCTTGGCCAACACTGCTGGCTGGTTGATCACAGAATTGGGACGCTATCCGTGGACTGTTTATGGGTTGTTTACTATTGAAGATAGTGTGTCGCCAAATGTATCGGCTACTTCATTAATGATTTCCAATATCGTTTACTTCTTATTGTTTACTGGATTGGGTGCAACGATGATTTATCTTGTCCGACGTGAAATGAACCATGGTCCAGAAAAAGACGCCTTTGGCGAAATTAGTCAAAATGACTATGATGATCCATTTGACAAGGGGGCGTTTTAAGGATGACAGGTTTACAATTATTGTGGTTTACATTGATTGGGATTTTATTCTCAGGCTTCTTCTTTTTAGAAGGATTTGACTTTGGTGTAGGGATGTCTGTTCAGACATTGGCCCATAATGAAGATGAGAAAGACCAAATCGTGCAAACGATTGGGCCTGTCTGGGACGGCAATGAAGTATGGCTGCTGACGGCAGGCGGGGCAATGTTCGCTTCATTTCCATACTGGTATGCCTCATTGTTCAGTGGATTTTACTTGATTTTATTGTTGATTTTGGTCGGTTTGATCATTCGCGGCGTATCCTTTGAGTTTCGGGCAAACTTCCCGAAAGAACGCAAAAACATCTGGAACTGGACGTTGACGATCGGTAGTACGATGGTGCCTTTCTTCTTCGGTTTGATGTTTGTTGCGTTGATACAAGGGATGCCTTTGGATGCTGATGGCAATATGACAGCGACATTTACAGATTATGTCAATCCATTTTCTGTGGTAGGCGGTATTGCGATGACGTTATTGTGCTACTTGCATGGCTTGAACTATATTGCCTTGAAAACGGAAGGACCGATTCGGGCACGGGCACGTAATTATGCGAGTGTCTTTTATGGTATTTTGTATGCAGGATTGATCGTATTTGCTGTGATGCTCTATTTTGAAACAGATTTCTTTGACCTTCACTTTGCGACGACACTAGGATTGCTGATCGTGATCGTGTTGTTGACTGTCTTAGCGAACTTCAGTGTCTTTAAAGGGATGGAAATGACCGCATTTTTAGCCAGTGGGTTTACGTTAATTGCGTTAGTCGTCTTGATTTTCACGGGACTATTCCCACGCGTGCTGATTAGTTCCCTAGATTCAAGTTATGACTTGCTGATTGCCGATGCTTCTTCAAGTCGGTATACCTTGAAAATCATGAGCTATTTATCATTAACGATTTTGCCTTTTGTATTGGCGTATACAGCTTGGAGCTATTACATTTTCCGGAAACGGATCAAGCATACGGGGGCGTTGGAGGGATATAAATGATTGACAAACAAATCATGAAACTCCCTGGAATGAAGCAGTTATTGGGTTTGCTTGCAGGATTATCTTTCTTGCAAGCACTCTTCATTATTGGGCAGGCCTATGGGTTGGCAAGTGCCATCACTGGCTTATGGGAAGGACATCCTTTAAAGGAACAGTGGGGCTGGATTCTGCTGTTCTTTTGTTCGTTTATTGCTCGGCAAGGCGTGATTTATCTGCGTTCACAAAAGCTAGATACCTATAGTTACCAACAATCTGCCGCTTTGAGAGATCAACTTTTAGAAAAACTTTTTCGTGTAGGTCCTCAAATTGCGCAGCAACAAGGGACAGGGAATATCACTACGATGCTTTTGGAAGGAATCAATCAAGTAGAGAACTACTTGCAATTGATTCTGGCGAAAATCATGAATATGTCCATCATTCCTTGGGTGATTTTGGCGTTGGTTTTTTACCTTGATTGGGAATCAGGTGTGGTTTTGCTGTTGGTCTTTCCTTTGATCATTATTTTCATGATCATCTTGGGCTATGCCGCGCAAAGCAAAGCCGAAAAACAATACCGCACGTTTCAACTATTGTCCAACCATTTCATTGATACGTTGAGAGGAATCGATACATTAAAATTGTTTGGTGTGAGTCAAAAATATGGCAAAAGCATTTTTGCTTCAAGTGAACGTTTTAGAAAAGCTACCATGGACTCACTCAAAGTCGGGATTTTATCGACCTTTGCATTGGATTTCTTTACCACCTTATCTATTGCAGTCGTTGCTGTTTTACTAGGGTTGCGGCTGATCAATGAAGGGATTTTCTTGTTTCCATCATTGACGATTCTGATTTTGGCACCGGAGTATTTTTTACCGATTCGTGATTTTTCGAGTGATTATCATGCAACATTAGATGGCAAAAATGCAATGACGGCAGTTACGGAAATTTTGAATCAACCAGAAGCAGAAATCGATGCCGTTTCAATCCCACGCTGGCAAGAACAAACCAACCTATCCCTGTCAGGCGTGTCCTTTGATTACGAAGAAAAAACGGCGTTGTCTGACATTGACTTGTCTGTCACAGGGTTTAAAAAAATTGGTATCATCGGTTTAAGCGGATCTGGAAAGTCCACGTTGATCAATCTTTTGAGTGGTTTTTTTGTTCCTGCTTCAGGTCAGATAGACATTGATGGCGTTGATGTAACAGCACTACGCCAACCTGATTGGCAAGAACAATTGATTTATATTCCGCAAAATCCTTATATCTATCGGATGACGCTCCAAGAGAACGTGGCCTTCTACCAACCTACTGCAACGAAGGAACAAGTGTTAGCGGCAATCGAGGTTGCTGGTCTGACTGAGCTGCTGGAAGAGTTGCCGCAAGGTTTGGATACGATGCTCGGTGAAGGAGAACGTCACCTTAGCGGGGGACAAGCGCAACGGATTGCCTTAGCCCGTGCCTTCTTAGATCAGGAGCGAAAAGTGCTGCTCTTTGATGAGCCAACCGCGCATCTAGATATTGAAACAGAAGTTGCACTAAAGGCACGTATGCTGCCTTTGATGGAGAACCGCTTGGTTTTCTTTGCCACGCATCGCTTGCACTGGATGGAAGAGATGGATGAGATCATTGTAATGGATCAAGGGCAGATCGTTGAGCGAGGCACACGCGCAGAACTACAAGAAAAACAAGGCGCATTTACGGACTTGGTTCGTGGCATGAGGAGGGAACAGCTTGAATAAAATTGGGTTATTTCAGTCGTTGAAAACCGATACGTGGGTCAAACCATTCTTGACGAAATATAAGAATGTCTTGGCTTTGGCGTTGTTTTTGGGTTTTTTGACCTTCTTTTGCGGCGGCGCTCTGATGTTTAATTCTGGCTTCTTGATCAGTCGATCTGCTTCGATCCCTGAAAATATCTTGCTGGTTTATATTCCCATTGTATTGACACGGGCATTCGGGATTGGACGACCGGTATTTCGCTATTTAGAACGATTGACGAGCCATAGTTGGGTATTGCGTATGACGTCAAATCTGCGGTTGAAGTTATACAATGTGGTTGAAAAAGATGCGATCTTCTTTAAACAAGCCCATCGTACAGGGGATATCCTCGGTTTATTGGCTGAAGATATCAACCATATCCAAAATCTGTATCTACGCACGATTTTCCCAACAGTGATTGCGTGGATCTTATATATCTTTTTGATTATTGGCTTAGGTTATTTTTCGGTGTGGTTTGCTTTGGTCATGTTGCTGTTGCTGGGGATCGTGGTATTTGTTTTGCCGCTATGGTCTGTGGTCATCAATGGTGCCCGTCAAGAAAAACAAAAACAAATGAAAAACCATTTGTATACGACATTGACGGACAATGTATTAGGTGTGTCAGATTGGGTCTTTTCCCAACGTGGAACGGAATACGTGGAGGCACACAAAGTACTAGAAACTGAACTACGTCAAGTAGATGAGAAAATCAAGGCATTCGACCGCCGACGGGATTTCTTATTGCAAGGGATTTTTGGCGTGATCGCAGTAGCGCTGCTGGTTTGGGCCAGTGGACGGTTCCCAGGTGTTTATGGTGGGCTGGCCAATTGGATCGCCGCCTTTGTGCTGTGTGTGTTCCCATTGATCGATGCCTTTGCACCATTACCCGCTGCTGCCCAAGAAACGAATGTCTATAAAGATTCGATCGATCGTTTCAATGCATTGCCAGAGGAGCAAATGGGTGAATCAGAAACGGTCGTTGGCAAGCCTGATGGACCAATTGAACTGACGGTCAGTGATTTACATTTTCATTATCCGTCCGGAAAAGAAGTTTTGCATGGCTTTGACTTGACCATTGGTGCACATCAAAAATTAGCGATTCTTGGTCGTAGTGGTTCAGGGAAAAGTACATTTGCTTCACTCTTGCGAGGGGATCTAGTACCGACAAAAGGTACGATTTTGATCAATGGGCAGCCTGTTGCTGATTTTGGTGACAGTATCAGTGATGTCATTGGGGTCATCAACCAAAGCCCTTACTTGTTTCATACGACGATTTTGAATAATTTGCGGATTGGGAATGAAGCTGCTTCTGAAGCCGAGGTTTGGCAAGTGTTGGCACAAGTGGGTCTGAAGGAAATGGTGTCGGCGCTGCCGGAAGGATTGGCTACGATGGTCGATGAAGCGGGGCTGCGTTTTTCTGGAGGAGAACGACATCGGTTAGCACTTGCGCGTATTTTGTTGAAAGATACACCAATCATCTTATTGGATGAACCAACGGTTGGCCTAGATCCGATCACTGAACAAAGTGTATTAGAAACCTTCTTTAACGTGTTGAATGATAAAACGATTATCTGGATCACGCACCATTTACAAGGAATCTCAATGATGGATCGTGTCATTTTTATTGAAGACGGTCAGTTGGCGATGAGTGGCACACCAGCGCAACTGGCTGCTGAAAATGCACACTTCCAACAATTGTTGGCAATCGATCAAGGACGTATGTAAGGACGTATAAAAAAAGCGTCCATTTATGATGGACGCTTCCTTGATTAGTAGGCGCGCTGTAGGAGCAATTCAGCCAATGATCGAATTTTCTTTCTGCTTGGTTTATCGGGAAGTTGATCGATGGCATCAAGCGCTGCTTGTGTATAGGCTACCGCAAAATCAGTAGCTTTTTTCACACCATCATAGGTGTTGACAAGGTCAGCGACTGCTTGTGCTTCATCCACTGAAAGAGTTTCTTTTTTATTCAGATAAGGAGCAAAAGCTGCGGGTGCTTGTTCTTTGGCAAACAACAAAGGCAATGTGTAGACCCCTTGTGCGAGATCTTCAAGAACTGGCTTTTTCAAGGTGCTTGTATCTGAAGTGTAGTCCAAGATATCATCAAAGACTTGAAAGGCAATGCCGATATTACGGCCAATCTCGCCTGCGCGTTGCTGGTCTGTTTCAGATAGACCACCGAAGTGCGCGCCTTCCAAGCAAGCGAGCCAAAATAGCTCAGCCGTCTTACCGTTGATACTTTGCAAGTATTCATCAATGGTTTCATTGACGTTATACCGTGTGTGCATTTGGTCTAATTCACCTAAAAGCAGTTGCTTCATCGCTTGGGCATTGGTCATCAGAAACTCGGATCCGTTCATACTTTCAATCACTAACTCAAAAAATTGGGTGAACAAAAGATCACCCGTGTACACTGCAATGTCTTTGCCATATTTTGCTTGAACCGTGGTCCGGCCTCGCCGCAACGGTGAATCATCAATAATGTCGTCATGGATCAAGGTCGCCATATGCAAAATTTCCAAGGAAGCAGCAATCTTTGTTAATTGGTCGGTTTTTTTATAATGGGGATCGCCTAAGTCAGCAAACAATAAAAAGAGCGCTGGCCGCAGCATTTTTCCACCTGAATAAGTAAAGTCGATCAAAACATCTTGTATCTCTTTATTCCGTACAGTTACGCGTTCTTCGATGATCGCACAAACCTTTTTTAATCGTTCATCGATCGTCGGATAATCGTTCCAAAAGTCAAACATAGTATAACCCTTTCTAACAGTCATTCAGCCCTTATTCTAGCTTAAAGACGAGGGATTGACTAGTTTAATGCACTCTTTAAAGGAGGTGAATTTGTGACACTCTCAGTATTTTTAGAACTTGTGGAATTTAAAGCAAAAACTGCCAGTATTTTGCCTTTTTTTATCGGAATTTGCTATAGCTGGTACAATTATCGATCGATTCATTTGGGCTATGTATTGCTTTATTTTGCGGCGATGCTGATTTTCAATATGGCTGTTGATATTTTAGACAACTATAATGACTACCATCACGCGACAGAAGTCCATGATTACAAGGAAAAAACCAATATTATCGGTCGGGAACAGTTATCCGTCAGGTTGGTTTTTTGGTTGATGGTATCGATGATCACCCTCTCAGCCTTGATGGGTATTGGGTTAGCGATCGTGGTTGGCTGGCCATTATTTTGGATGGGGTTGTATTGTTACTTGGTGGGGATTTTTTATTCCTCGGGTCCTCGTCCCTTATCAAGTTTACCTTTAGGTGAGTTTTTTTCAGGGTTTACGATGGGATTCATGATCTCACTGATTTGTGTGTATCTAAATGCCTATCAGGTATTTGAATGGAATGTTGCCACCATTGGCAGTATTTTCTTAGTCTCTTTACCCAATACATTGTGGATCGCCAACTTGATGTTGGCCAACAATATCTGCGATTTGGACGAAGATGAAAAGAACAATCGCTATACACTGGTGCATTATCTAGGGAAGCCTCAAGCACTACGGCTTTTTGCGGCGATGAATATCCTTGCTTTCGTGGCGATCCTTGCTGCTGTAGTCTTGGATATTGCCCCTTGGTCAGTGGTTCTGACCTTCTTAGCGGCACCTTTTGTCTGGCAACAGACAAAACGATTAATGGAAAAACAAATCAAAAGGGAAACTTTCATTTGTGCAGTACGGATCTTAGCTGTCGGTGCTTTTGTACAAGTGATCACGTTCGCGCTTGGTTTGATTTTATAATTTTTACAAGAAAGAAAGGAAGTAAAGAAACATGAAGGAAGTTGTCATTTTAGGCGCAGGATACGCTGGTTTGCGTGCCTTACACGTATTACAAGGAGCGAAAGGGGATTTTCATATCACCCTGATCGACAAAAACGATTATCATTATGAAGCAACGGATCTCCATGAAGTTGCTGCGGGCACGCAACCCCGCGATCGTATCAGTTATCCTATTATGGATGTTGTGAAGACAAATAAAACGACATTTGTCCAAAAAGAAGTCGCAACGATTGACCGTGACCAACAAGTGATCACCTTCAAAGACCAAACGACCCGCACTTATGATTATCTGATCGTGGCTTTAGGCTTTGAATCAGAATCATTTGGGATACCAGGTGTGGAAGAACATGCGTTAGAAATGGTCGATGTCGATTCGGCAGAAGCCATTTATCATCATTTACTAAAACAAATGCAAGACTATCAACAAACAAAAGATCCAGACTTATTGAAAATCGTGGTTTGCGGTGCAGGATTCACAGGCGTTGAGCTGTTAGGCTCTCTCGTAGAGAACCGCAAAACGTTTGCGAAAGCAGCGGGTGTCAAACCAGAAGAAATCAAATTGTATTGCGTAGAGGCGGTTACGCGGTTGTTGCCTATGTTTGAAGAAAAGCTGTCTGATTATGGTATCAACAACTTGGTGAAATGGGGCGTCAATTTCTTGACAGGCAAGCCAATCAAAGAAATCAAACCAGGTGTTGTGATCTATCAAACGGATGCAGAAACTGGTGCCACAGAAGCGCTTAGTGCCAAAACGATTATTTGGACAACTGGTGTCAGCGGGAGTCATGTCATGGCTGCTTCCGATTTTTCTGCCCGTCGTGGACGTGTGATGGTTGATCAAACTTTGACTGATCCTGATCATGGAGAAGTCTATGTTGTTGGAGACGTGTCCGCTGTATTAGATCCAGCAACCAATCGTCCGTATCCTACCACCGCTCAAATTGCATTAAAAATGGGTCATCATGCAGCGAAGAATATTCTACGTCAAATGAATGGTGAACAGCCTACTGATTTCCATTTTGAATCCTTAGGCTCTGTGGCATCGATTGGCAATACCCATGCATTTGGTTTGGTAGGGAAAATGGCTGTGAAGGGCTATCCAGCTTCTTTTGTCAAAAAAGCCATTATGGACCGTTCCTTGTATCAAACAGGTGGTGTGAAAGAAGTGTTAGCGAAAGGACGCTTTGACTTTTATCATTGAGTCGCTAGCAAACACTAACAACGAAAGGCTGTGCCCATACTGGACAGCCTTTTTTTGTGCGCTTTGAAATCTCACCGCGATCTTACGAAAAAATCGTAAGGAGAAAGCGGCAAGATCAGGCTACTTTTTTTTCAAGAAAACTGCTATCATAGCAAGGAAGAAAGCGGGGCGAAGTGAGATGGAACATCAGAAAAGAGTCTTTCGCGGAATGGGGACTGTGATCACGGTCGAAGTGGTGCACGAGACACCTGAAACAATCTTAGATGAAGCACAGAAACAAGCCCAATTGTTTGAAGCACGATTTAGTGCCAATGATCCTCAAGCGACCCTTAGTCGCATCAACCAACAAGCTGGGAAACAGGCCGTTTGGGTGCCAGCTGATTTATTTGCATTGATCGATTTGTCACGACAACATAGTCTGGCACCTGACAGTTATTTGAATATTGCTATCGGGCCATTGGTGCAGGAGTGGCGAATTGGCTTTGCCGGTGCACATTTACCTGCAACGGATAAAATCAAGACCCTGCTGCCGTTAAGTGATCCTGAGAATATCATTCTAGATCATAGACAGCAAACAGTGGCATTGAAACAGGCTGGTATGCAAATTGATTTAGGCGCCGTAGCGAAGGGCTTCTTTGCCGATCAATTGATGGCTTATTTCCAACAAGCAGATGTGAAAGCTGCGTTGATCGATTTGGGTGGCAATGTCCTAGTCTATGGCGATGCACCGCGGCATGCTGATCATTCGTGGCGCGTGGGTATCCAAAATCCGTTTTTGCCACGGGGGAATTTTGCCGCCGCATTGAAGGTGCAGAATAAGTCTGTTGTTACTTCAGGCGTATACGAACGCACTTTTCAGTTGGATGGCAAAACGTATCATCACATTTTTGACCGTCAAACCGGCTTTCCATTGACGACGGAATTAGCGAGTTTGACCATCGTTTCAGACAAGTCTGTGGATGGGGAAATTTGGACAACCCGCCTATTTGGACAATCACCCCAGCAGATTTTGTCAACGTTGTCTTCTTTGAGAGGAATCACGGGGTTGCTCATCACCAAGCAAGGAGAGCTGCTCTATCCGAGGGAAATGGCAAACTTGATAGAAACAGTAGGATAAAAAAGCACCCTCTAGCAGATGCGAAAATCCGCTGGGGGTGTTATTTAATTGAAAAGCGGTTTGAAATATTTGTTATTCTATATATTCCTTATAAAGGTATCGATCAAGGCTTGTTCGCTTTTAGATAAAGCACGCGCTGCTTGATGGGTAATAAAATAGGTTAAAGACAATTGCTCTTCTGGCAAAGGGTACAAGTTAAAGTCAGTAGGGATCGCTGCCTGTAAGACACTTTCAGGAACGATAGCGACCCCTAAGCCGCTTTCCGCTAAAGCAGCGACGGTATAGACATTGCTGCTTTCTAGCATGATCATTGGCTCCACTTTGTATTTCTGCAGTAATTGATCGATTTGCCGGCGAATGGCAGAACCACTCCCTGTTAAAATCAAAGGCTGCTGTAATACCTTTTTCACCGTGAGCGTTTCTTCAGCTAAATACCGGATATTTGGTTGATAGAGGGGGGATGTGGCAGGGATGATCGCTAAATAGCGTTCTTTATTTGTACTATAGACTGTTAGGTTAGGCGCAATTGTTTCTGGATTTTGACCAATAAAGAAATCCAATTGTCCGTTCAACAGTTTTTGTTCGTTTTGTTTCGGTAAATCTTCGCGCAAAAAGAAATTGACTTCTGGAAACAGTTGTTGGTAAGCAGGTAAAAAGTGAGGCAGCAAATAAGCACCCAAACTTGGCAATATTCCTAGTCTTAATGTATGTTTTTCTGCATTCGTATACCAAGATAAACGGTTTTTCAACTTTGCTGATTCGGACTCTAACGTTTCAAGGTACTGGTAATAGAGTTTTCCGGCTTCTGTCAATTGAAAATGCCCTGTTTGCCGATTGATGATTGAAGCGCCTAACTCTTGTTCTAATCGCTGAATGGTCTGGGTCAAATAAGGTTGAGAAATATACAGGTCTTTGGCTGCTTTCGTATAATTGCTATGTTTTAAAAGGCTGTCCAAATATTGCAGCATCAGATGTGAATCTTTTAGTGCCATCTAAATCCCCCCTTTGTTCTTCCATTATAACAAAATTGTTATAGTTGAATAGTTAAATAAATATTTCACAAAATAATATTTTGGGCATACACTAACATGTGCAAGGGCAGTTTCAGAGCAACAACATGTAATCCTTGATATCAAAAGTCAAATTTTCATTGTTACAAAGAGTCTTGGGGAAGCGGCAGTGAGAGGCTAGACTGTTGATTGCTTTTTTTTAGTTAACATTGTTAATACATTCACAAATAGGAGAGATGATAATGAAATTAATCGCTATCGTTGGCACCAACTCAACGCGTTCGACCAATCGCAGGTTGCTGCAGTTCATTCAGGCGCATTTTAAAGAACAAGCGGAAATCGACATATGTGAAATTGCTGATTTACCGGCATTCAATGAACCTGATGATAAAACAGCACCTGCTGAAGTACAAGCTTTATCAGACAAAATCGTTGCTGCAGATGGAGTAATCATCAGTACGCCTGAATATGATCATTCGATTCCGGCGGTCTTAAAAAGTGCAATCGAGTGGCTATCGTATACCACGCGTCCTTTGATCGATAAGCCTGTCATGATCACTGGTGCGTCATTGGGCGCTTTAGGGTCATCACGAGCACAAGCCCATTTGCGCCAAATTTTGGATGCACCAGAAGTGAAAGCACGGATTATGCCGAGTGCTGAATTCTTATTGGGTCACTCGATGCAAGCGTTTGATGATCAGGGACAGTTGATAGATCAAGACAAAGTTGCAGAGCTTGACGATTGTTTCAATGAATTTCTTCTGTTCGTTAAGATTACCAATCAGCTGGTTGATGCTTACTCAACCGCCAAAGAACGTGCCACGACATTTTCTTGGGAACAAGCATAGAAAGAGAGGAATCATCCATGAAATTTGTAGGTTTGATCGGTACCAATGCCAAACAATCCACCAATCGGCAATTAGTCGCGTTTATGCAGCGGGCGTTTTCTTCCCTTGCCGAAATTGAGATTTTAGAAATCAAAGATGTACCTATGTTCAATGAAACACAAGACCAAACAAATCATCCTGTGATCCAAACGCTGAACAGCAAAATTATGGAGGCAGATGGTGTGATTATTGCTACTCCAGAACACAACCACTCCATTCCTTCGGCTTTGAAAAGTGTGTTAGAATGGCTTTCTTTCAACATTCATCCTTTTGATGGGAAACCTGTGATGATCGTAGGTGCTTCTTATGATATCCAAGGATCGTCACGGGCACAATTACATCTGCGACAAATTTTAGATGCACCGGGTGTCAATGCGACAGTTATGCCAGGAAATGAGTTCTTATTAGGCCGTGCCCATCAAGCTTTTGATGAAGACGGGAATCTGAAGGAGCAGCGCACGATCGATTTTCTTGAAAGTTGTTTCCGCAAATTTATTCGTTTTACTGAAGTCGCGAACATTTTAAATGTACCGGAAGAAGTGTCTTATCAACCAGGAGCATATACAGTGACGGCACCGGGACATAACGGTGACTTGCCAATGGTGGTTACTGTGAGTGAAGAACGGATCGAAGCAATCGATATTGATACTTCTGGTGAATCAGAAGGGATCGCTGATGTTGTGTTTGTCAGAATCCCGCAAGAAATCATCGAAGGTCAGACCTTAAATGTCGATGCGATCTCAGGCGCTTCTGTGACAAGCAATGGTGTGGTGGATGGTGTGGCCAAAGCTGTGAAAATGGCGGGAGCCAATCCTGATGTATTGCGCAAACGGCCAAAAGCGGCTAGTGCATTACAAACAGCAGACGAGACCTATACCACAGATGTCATCGTTGTAGGCGGTGGTGGTGCTGGACTAAGTGCGGCGGCCAGTGTGCTGCAAGCTGGAAAGAACGTCATCATAGTCGAAAAATTCCCAGCTATTGGTGGGAATACTGTACGCACGGGTGGACCGATGAATGCTGCAGATCCAACCTGGCAAAACGGTTTTGCTGCGTTGCCAGGGGAACGAAGTGCCTTAGAAGAAATCTTAACGCTGGATGAATCAGAAATCGATGCAGAATATCTTGCTGATGTTCAATTGTTGAAAGCGCAGATCGAACATTATTTATCTGAAACAACGCCAGAAGAAGAATACTTATTTGATTCTGCTTTATGGCATCGAATCCAAACATACTTGGGTGGCAAACGTAAAGATTTGTCTGGCCGACCTATTTATGGTGACTACAACCTAGTCAAAATTCTAACGGATGAAGCATTGGCTTCTGTGAAATGGTTGGAAGAAATCGGTGTTGAGTTTGATACCAAACATGTGGATATGCCGGTAGGCGCCAAATGGCGCCGAGGACATAAACCTGTCAAAAATGAAGGGTACGCCTTTGTTTCCGCGCTGCATGATTTTGTAGATGCTCATGGTGGTCAAATTTTGACAGATACACCTGTAAAAGATTTGATCATTGAAGAGGGGCAAGTCGTAGGCATCGTTGGAGAAGGGCGAAATGGCCAAAAGGTGACGATCCATGGGAAGGCTGTTGTACTCGCATCAGGTGGTTTTGGTGCCAATACGCAAATGTTGAAGCAGTATAATACCTACTGGACAAACATTGAAGATGACATCAAGACATCCAATTCACCGGCAATCACAGGTGATGGGATCAAGTTAGGCGAGCGTGCTGGTGCAGCTTTAGTAGGCATGGGTTTTTCACAAATGATGCCTGTGTCCGATCCGAATACGGGTGCTTTATTTAGCGGTTTGCAAGTGCCGCCAGCAAACTTTGTGATGGTCAATCAAGCAGGCGAACGTTTCGTGAATGAATATGAAAGCCGAGATGTCTTGACGCAAGCAGCGATTGACAATGGCGGGCTGTTCTATTTGATTGCAGATGAAGCAATCAAAAAAACCGCGTATAATACAAACCAAGAAAAAATCGACAAGCAAGTTGCGGCAGGTACCTTGTTCCGGGCAGATACATTGGCAGATTTGGCGCGCCAAATCAAGGTTGAACCGGATACTTTAGTCAAGACGATCGAAGCCTATAACCATTATGTCGACGCAGGAAAAGATCCTGATTTTGGCAAAGATGTCTTTGATTTGAAAGTTGTTCAAGCGCCATTTTATGCCACACCACGCAAACCGGCCGTCCACCATACCATGGGAGGCTTGAAAATCGATCCGCAAACCCATGTCTTGACGGAAGATGGACAGATCATCAAAGGACTATATGCGGCAGGAGAAGTAGCTGGCGGTATCCATGCAGGCAATCGATTAGGCGGAAATTCATTGACAGATATCTTTACTTTCGGCCGCATTGCAGGGAATACAGCCGTAGCAGAACATGTGTAAATAGGAAAATACGTACGCAGTTTGACATCTGCGTACGTTCTTTCAATGTGTATTTGTGAAGAAACGAACAATGAAAATGGAACACAAAGAATGGAGGATAAAATATGGAAAACACGATTCATCGTTGGAGAATTTTGGCGGCATCAACAGCGGTGCTGCTATGTACAGGGGCAGTGTATGCCTTTAGTGTATTTGCAGCGCCTCTTAGTCAGTTAAAAGGGTGGACAATGCCAGAAATTATGATGGCTTTTACGATCAATGCCGCAGTTGGACCGATCACGATGATTTTAGGCGGTCTATTGACAGACCGTGGTTGGGCTAAATGGGTGATAGCATCTGGCGGCGTGTTGTTTGGATTGGGCTTCTTCTTGACGGGCTTTGCTACGTCACCAACGATGCTTTATGTCACCTATGGAATCATGGCAGGTCTGGGACAAGGGTTTGCTTACTCGGCTTGTCTTAGTAACACGATTCGTCTGTTCCCAGATAAACGTGGATTGGCTTCGGGGTTGATCACAGCTGGAATGGGTGGTGCAGCGATTCTTGCAGCACCGATTGCCAATCGTTTGATTGAAAGTCATGATGTACTTTTTGCCTTTCGTTTATTAGGGATTGCTTATATTGTGGTTGTTATTGCAGCTACGATATTTATCAAAAAAGCACCCGCTGATTTTCAACCTGCTGGTTGGCAAGTTACGGTTGCGGCCAAACCGCAGCAAATCAATTATACTTGGCAAGAAATGTTGAAAACCCCTATTTTTTATTTCGTCCTCGTCATGATGTGTGCTGGGGCATTCTCCGGCTTGATGATTGCGTCAAATGCTTCTGTGATCGGTCAAAGTATGTATGGCTTAACGCCTGCCGTAGCAGCTATTTATGTCAGTTTATATTCATTAAGCAATTGTCTTGGTCGGGTCATATGGGGCACTGTCTCTGATAAAATCGGCCGAACCCAAACATTGATGATCATTTATGGTGTTGTTGCGCTGTCATTATTCATCTTAACGATTGGACGATCCACCCCGATTTTCACCGTCGGGATCATCGGTTTAGGTCTATGCTTTGGTGGTGTGATGGGTGTCTTTCCGGCAATCGTGATGGAAAACTATGGAGCCGCCAATCAAGGTGTCAATTATGGTATTGTATTTATTGGATATTCTACCGCCGCTTTCTTTGGTCCTCGCGCAGCAGCCAGTATAGCAGCCAACAATCAGGGTGATTTTACAAAAGCTTTCTACACGGCAATCTTTTTAGCAGTGGCAGGGCTTGCTATAACGATTTTTTATGCCATTCTCAAGAAAGCCAAAAAACCTGCAGTCAGAATTGAATAGCATATTTAACAGCGGTGATCCTAGCGGGTACCGCTGTTTTTGATTGTTAAAGTGTCCGGATCGACAGTAAAAAAACAGTCTTTCTTCAAAAAATAAGCACTGTTTCAGTATGATAAGATGGCAAATGGCCTTCATCATTTATTCATATTAAACCACCTTTTTTTAATAAATCATGTTACAATGGAAAGGATGAGTAAAATGAAATTTTCGGAGGGATCAAATGACATTACGCAAAGAACGACGTCGATTGGAACAACGTCTTAAACGTACACAATATACCCAAAAAAGTATCACAGTTGCTACCACTCTCGTTGCGGGGTCAACCTTTATCCCAACACTAGGACATGCGGCTGAAAGCGCCACAACCGGATCGAAAGATACCCAAGCAGAAATTGCTGCACAAGGCGTAGAAACGACGGACACGTCAGCTGTCGATACAACAGAATCAACAGTCGTTTCTGAGACTACCGATCAGTCCGAAGTGACAGGAACAAGCGACAACGAGAATGAAACAACCAGCTCTGAGGTGATTGAAACAACTGAATCAAGTGAAACCGCAACAATTGAGGAAGAAACAAGTAGTGATACAGTTGATACGACTGAAACAACGACCGTACCAGCGATCAGCCGAGCGCTTTTAGCGAGGACAGCTATCGATACCACTGGGTTTATTGCGCAGATTTGCGGTTATGCAACCGAGGTAGCGGATGCCAATGGTTTGTATGCTTCTGTGATGATGGCACAAGCCATTTTAGAATCTGGTTGGGGTACATCGACATTGACAACTACTGCCAATAATATGTTTGGTATCAAGGGCAGTTACAATGGTGAGTCAGTAACGATGAATACATATGAAGACGATGGATCAGGCAATTATTATTTGATCAGTGCCAAATTCCGCAAATATCCTTCACTGAAGGAATCATTTCAAGACAATGCTTATGTCTTGAGGAACACAAGTTTTTCAAGTGGCAAGTACTATTATAGTGGCGCTTGGAAAAGCAATACCACTTCTTACACACAAGCAACTGCTTGGCTTCAAGGGCGATATGCCACCGATACTTCTTATGCAAGCAAACTAAATAATTTGATCAGTACGTATAATCTGACGCAATATGATACGGGAAGCAGCAGTGGTAATAGTGGCAGCAACGATAATGTGGCTTCAGGTGAAACAGCTATCAATCAACAAATGAAGACAACCGCAGCGATGAATATACGCCAAGATGCCAACACTAGCGCAACCATCACTGGCTCTGTGGCTGCAAATACAACCATCACAGTCACTGCCTCAAAATCGGGGACAACGGTAAATGGTAATACGACTTGGTACAAAATTGCGGGTAAAGGCTGGGTCAGCGGTGCGTATTTAACCAAAGTCAGCAGTGATTCATCCAGCAACAACAGCGAATCAAGTAATAATACAGGTAGCGGCACAGCAATCAATAAGCAGATGAAGACGACCGCAGCAATGAATATTCGTTCAGATGCCTCCACTACTAGCACGGTGGTAGGCACTCTTGCAAATGGCGCGACAGTGACTGCCACAGCGACAAAAACAGGGACATCTGTCAACGGTAATAAAAATTGGTACTACGTGTCGAGTAAAGGTTGGGTCAGTGGTGCTTATCTTACAGAAGTATCTTCGAATACCTCTAATAGCGGATCAGGCAGTGGATCAAACAGTTCCGATAACAGCAGTACAACAATCAATCAAAAAATGAAGACGACGGCAGCATTAAATGTTCGTTCATCTGCTTCAACCAGCAGTAGTGTTGTCGCAACCTTGACACAAGGTGCAACTGTGAACGTGACGAATACGAAAACAGGAACGTCCGTCAATGGCAACAAAACATGGTATTATGTGTCAGGCAAAGGTTGGGTCAGCGGTGCCTACGTGACAAGCGTAAATGATTCATCGGGTTCATCTAATTCGTCCTCATCGATCAATCAAAAAATGAAAACCACGGATACATTGAATATTCGTTCAGATGCCTCCACCAGCAATTCAATTGCCGGTTCTCTAACGAAGGGGACGACGATTACTGTAACAGCAACCAAGACGGGTACAACTGTGAATGGGACAAATAAATGGTATTATGTATCTGGCAAAGGTTGGGTCAGCGGTGCCTATTTAACAACGGTTTCTGCCTCAACTAGTACATCAAATGCTTCAACCAGTTCAACAACGACCTATTATACTGTTAAATCGGGTGACAGTTTATGGGCTTTAGCACAAAAATATAATACCAGTATCAGCAACATCACTTCTTGGAACAAACTAAGCGGCAACGTGATTTATGTCGGGCAGAAATTGATTGTAGCGAAGTAAGGTGTTTTTCTACACTGAATGTAAAGAATCACATCTAAGATATGAAGACAAAAAAACAGGGCATAAAAAGGAGCGTATTAGTCGTTGACTAAGCGCTCTTTTTTCGTCAAAATAGACAAAAGAATAAAGGTAGTGTGAGCATATGAAAAAAATTATTTATAAAGGAATGATGGATGGTCTAGCAATCGATCGTTCTGTGCGAGAACAAAAATATGATATGATCAAGCATTGGCACCCTGAATGTGAGGTACAATATTATGTGGAGGGGCATCGCTCCTTTTTTGCTGATGAAGACACGTTTCATGCACAAGGTGGTTCATTGATCATGATCAAACCGCACAGCGTTCACCATACATATTCAAGTAAAAAACGTTACCATGATCGAATCCTTCTCCTTATAGAAGCAGATAAATTTAAAGAGGCGTCGCTTTTTTTAGGTCAAGATCTAAACACTTTTTTTGAGCAATACCATGGCATGACCCAGATACCATCTGAGCAGCAGGCAGCCGTGCATCTATTACTCAAAAATATCGCGGATGAGGTTATTGAAAAAAAGCAAGGTTATCAACAGTTGATCAGTGTAAAGCTGATCGAGTTATGTTTGCTGATGCAACGGATACAAGACCGACATCAAACACATACGCATATCAAAACTTCTGGTACAACATCCGATGTGCGCATCGATCAGATTAAACAATATATTCGCGATCATTTAGCGGCAAAACCTTCGGTCCATCAAATAGCCGAAATGTTCTATGTGGATAAATCGTATCTTTGTCGGATTTTTAAAAAAGCAACCGGCTATACAATTACAGAATATAGCAATATTTATCGGGTGAAAGAGGCCCAGCGTTTGCTAGAAGACACTGATTTAAGTTTGGCTCATATTGCTGGTTTAACGGGATTCAACCATATTACCTATTTTAATCGTGTGTTTAATAAATACACAGAAACTTCTCCATTACAGTATCGAAAAAAGAAAATCAGTTATAAGGAAAGTTTGCGAGAAAAGAATAATCTATAGTATAACAATTGTGAAAATAAGTACAATTGTTTCTATAACGAGTTCAAAATAGTATAAAAATGGCTAGATTTTATCACACATTTGTGCAAGTATTTACCTCCTGTTGTCGACAGAAATCTTATTGGTTAGAATAAGTAAGCGAATACATTTTAGCTAAAAATGATAACGTGTGCATAAAGTGAAGGAGGAAACAAAAGTGAAGAAAAAACAGCTTAAATTGATCGTTGTAAGTCTTTTTATCACATTGCTGCTTGCTAGCTGCGGATCTGGTAATGACACGGGTAACGGAACAAAAGATAATGATACGGTAAGTGATCCATTAGAAGAGGAAGTAACGATCAAGTTTTCATGGTGGGGTGCCGATAATCGGCATGATGCCATGCAAGATGTGGTCGATCTGTTCCAAGAACAATACCCTAATATCACAGTTCAAGTTGAGTATGGCGCTTGGGATGGCTGGCAAGAAAAAACCTTAACGCAATTGTCTGGGAAAACTGAAGCTGATGTGATGCAAGTCAACTATAATTGGCTATTTTCTTTTGGCAAAGGGAAAAATATCTTTTTAGATCTGAATGAAGTGAATGACTATCTTACTTTAGATAATTGGGAAAGTTCATTCTTGGAAGCCATGCAAGTGGACGGAGAACAAGCAGCAGTACCCCACGGTATGACAGGTCGCGTTCCACTAATGAACCAAGAAATTTATCAATCAAATGGACTAGATTTGCCATTGACCTATGATGATCTGTTGGCGGCAGCTGCTGTGATCGCAAAAGACAATACGTCTACTGGAGAGGACAACCAATATGCGTATATGAACGTGGGTGAGTTTTCATTAGACTTATTCATTGCTCAAATGCTATACAATTATACTGGAAAAGTCATGCAAACTGATGGGACTGTCAACTATACCATTAACGAAGTCAAAGATGTGCTTGAAAAATATAAAGCATTGGAAGATGCAGGGGCGCTGCCAAATTTCGTTCAAACAAGCCCAATTGATACAGAATCCAATCCACAATGGGTTGAAGGCAATGCCGGTTCCGTCTATGAATGGGCGAATTCACTTGCTAAATGGACGGCCTCTTACAAAGGCGGCGAGGCAATGGATGAAATGATCGTTGGTGATTTTCTGCAAGTAGATGCAGATACGCAACCGAATATCTATGTGAAGCCTAATTTTGGCTATGCCATCTCTCGGAATACTAAGCAACCAGAAGCTGCAGCCACATTTATTGAATTCCTCTTCACCAATGAAGCTGCAGTCCAGGCTTCAGGAGATGCATTGGGTATTTCTAGTAATAGTGTAACGTATGACTACCAAGTGGCAAATGAATTGGTTGAAGGTGCAGTCGCACAAGGTTACGAGAAATTGGATCAGTATGAGCAGACCGTATTAGATCCTTACTTTGAAGACGAAAATGTCCGTGGCGAACGCTATACGGTCTATGAAGCATATCGTACAGGCAAGTTTGATGCAGAAGAAGCAGCCCAACAATTTATTGACAAACAACAAGCTGCACTTGATAAATACTACCAAGAATAGATCCTTGAAAAGGAACGAAGTCGTTTTCGTGCAGTCGTTCCTTTTTTATTCTATTCGTCGGAACTTTTTAGAAAGGTTTCCTGAATGAACAAAAATGAAAAGAGGCAAGGAAAATGTTGAATTCATCAAAGAAAACAAACTGGACGATCTATTTAATGCTATTGCCCTGGATCATTGGCTTTGTAGTATTTAAAGTCTACCCTATTGTTGTATCCTTTTATTATAGTTTGTTGGAGTATCCTATTTTAGGCGATCCGACTTTCATTGGCTTACAGAACTATATTGAAATATTTACCAAAGACGATACCTTCACTGCCAGTTTTTTTGCAACCATCAAATATGTATTGATTGGCACACCCGCTGTCGTACTCGTTTCCTTTGCAGTGGCAGCGATTTTGAACTTCAAATTAAAAGGCGTTAATTTTTTTCGTACGGCGTATTATATTCCATCGATTTTGGGTGGAAATGTAGCTGTGTCTATTTTGTGGTCAATGCTGTTTGATGTAAATGGTCCGGTAAATACCATTTTAAGTGTTTTTACCTTCGGTGGAGAAGTGGCGATCAATTGGACCAAAGACCCGAAATTCGCTGTTTTTACATTGATTATTTTGAAGACATGGCAATTTGGCTCAACGATGTTGATTTTTTTGTCGGCGCTACAAGGTGTCTCAAAAACGGTGTATGAAGCAGCTGAAATGGACGGGGCTTCTAAACTTCGCCAATTGTTTAGCATTACAGTGCCTATCATTACGCCGGTGATTTTATTTAATGCAGTGAATGTGCTGGTCAAAGCCTTTCAAGAGTTTAACTCCGCCTATTTGATTACCAAAGGCGGACCCAATAAGACCACTTATTTTTTAAACTTATACATTTATGATCAAGCATTTCAAAATGGAAATTATGGTTATGCCAGTGCATTGACATGGATATTGCTGGTGATCATCGGTATTTTCACAGTGATTATTTTCAAGTCATCCAACAAATGGGTATTTTACAATGATTAGGGGGAATAAGAATGGAAATGAGTAAATCCCGCAGACATATCAACGAAATCATTCGTTACAGCTTATTGGTTTTGGTGGGGATCATATTGATTTATCCATTATTATGGATGATTGGTTCAGCTTTTAAAGAAAATCGAGATATTTTTGGCAGCCTAAGTATTTTTCCGCCAAAAGACCGTGTGGTCACTTCCAACTTTGCAGATGCATGGCAACTGACACGTGATCGTTCGATTTGGTTCTTTTTTGGCAATACCTTGAAATTTCTGATTCCGAAAACAATTTTTACCGTTCTTTCCTGTGTGATCACAGCGTATGTCATTGCCCGCAAATCGTTTAAGGGGAAAAAATTTGTCTTTGGCGCAGTCATCGTGACATTACTGATGCCAGAATTGGCTTTTAGGATCCCGTTGTATCTGTTGTATCGTGAAGTAGGGTTGCTTGATACATTTGCCAGTTTATATGTTGCGGATATGTTTGCTAGCTCCTCCTTTTTTGTCTTTATGATCATTCAATTCATGCGGACGATTCCAAAAGAATTAGATGAAGCCGCCGTCATGGATGGTTGCAATGAACTACAGATTCTTTTTAAGATTATCATACCAGTGATCAAGCCGATATTGATCACGGTCGCGTTGCTTAGTTTCATGTGGGGAATGAATGATTTTCAAGGCCCGCTGATCTACCTGAACAGTTCAGATAAAACAGTTCTCTCAGTAGCGCTCAAACAATTACTGGATGGTGAAGCGATGGTGTCATACGGGCGTGTATTTGCTGCTTCTTGTTTGGGTCTATTGCCAATGATCGCTATTTTCTTTATGGGATCTCGCTACTTTGTTGATGGCGTTGCATCAACAGGTAGTAAAGAATAGGAGGGAAATAGGATGATATTCAAAAGGATTTGTGCACAATTGATTGATTTTGTGTTAGGGATTTTAATGATATATCTGGTGTTTGTGGTTGTGATCCCATTGTACGCTGGCTTTTTGCCAAATGATTTTTTAACTGTGCTCATCGCAATTTTTTTGATGGGGCTCTTCTATTTTGGTTTGCAATATCCATTTATGCAAAATCATCAGACACTTGGCAAAGCGTTCTTTCATTTGGTGATCATATCGACGGATCCTTACCGCAAAGATGTGCCCATGGCAGTGATCATCCAAAGAGAAATTCTATGTAAAATGATGAGTTGTTTCTTTATATGTGCGCCGTTACTTTTTGGGAAAGCAGGCGGACATGAAGAATCAACGCATACAAAAATTGTTCAGCTTTCCTAAAAAGGAGGAACCCTTGGAAAAAATAGCAGTATTTTTTGATCAATTGTTAGACAAGTCATCACCACGATCACCCATTTGGAATCAAGAGGCGTTGATGGAAGATAAAGAACTGTCATGGAGCTATATTGATGGTTGTATGATTTTAGCTGTGCAAAAAATGTATAATGTAACAAAAGATGTGAAATACCTAACCTTTATGGAAACCTTTATTGATTTCTATATTGATGAAGAAGGCAATCCGCTAGGGTTTGAAGAAAGTACGTATAATAGTGATGCCATCAATGAAGGCAAGATCTTGTTTCAGCTATATGAAATCACACAAAAAGAGAAGTACCGTAAAGCAATCGAAAAGCTCTATCGGCAAGTTCGTTTACAACCACGTACATCAGAAGGTAGCTTGTGGCATAAATTGATTTATCCGCAGCAAGTGTGGCTAGATGGTTTATATATGGTCCAACCTTTTTCAGTAATGTACGAGCTTCTTTATCAGAAACAGCCAGCAATCGATGAGATCATGCTGCAATTTGAAATAGTGGCAACAAAAATGAGGGATGCGGCCACTGGTTTGTTTTACCATGGATATGACTGCAGTAAACTGGCATTTTGGGCGGATGATAAAACAGGATGTAGCAACCACTTTTGGACAAGATCTTTAGGCTGGTTTGCGATGGCGTTGGTGGATACAGCAGCATTTATTAAACAAAGTGATCGCTTCAAAAAGGAACAAGAACAGCTACAAATGTATTTGCTGTCGTTATTGGACGCGCTGCTTCCTTTTCAAGATTCGACTTCTCATCTATTCTTTCAAGTGACTGATGAAATCAACAGACCAGGGAACTACCTAGAAACAAGTGGTTCAGCAGCATTTGCATATGTGATGTTGAAGGGGTATCGCACGGGATTGTTGCCAAAAGAATATGCCTTGATAGGGGAACAAATATTGGCTAGTTTAACTGATTTGAAATTGGCTGACCGTCAAGAAGGCTATGTATTGAAAGATATCTGTTTGGTTGCGGGATTAGGCGGTATGCAGGGAAAGGGAACGTATAAAGAAAGAGATGGTTCTTTTGCTTATTATATTTCAGAACCCATTGTTGAGAATGATGCCAAAGGAATTGGCCCTCTTGTCTTTGCCTATACAGAATGGTGTTTATTGAATCAGGAGCATCTCATATAGACTGACAAATTGAGTAAGCGCAATCAAATCATTTGTGACATCTTATTATCCTGCGTTACAATAAAGAGGTAGATTCAGTTGATGACACAATGGATCACGCATACATCTTAGCGAGCGAAACGTAAATATAATAAGGAGGATTTCAAATGACAAAGAGAAACCTAACGATTATTGGTAGTTACGATACGCGCACAGAAGCATTGCCGGTGATTGAACAATTGACAAATGAAGGGTATGGCAAAGATGACATCGTGCTATATGCCAACCAGGCTGTGATTGATCAATTTGATTTAGATACGATAACGGATGTAGATGTAGAAGAAGCAGCAGCGAATGAACATGACCGTTCACTCTGGGAAAAAATCAAAGATGCTTTTTCCTTTGGGAATCATGACTTTGAGAACGAAGACGATCCTTTATTTGGTTATCGGAGTGATATTGAACAAAACAAACTAATTGTAGGGGTCTATGATTACCGACCAATGGATAAAGTAGGCGATTCTGATGGACCAACAACAATCGATGCGCCACTTCCGGGAGAGACAGCGTTCCCTGATGAATCGGTTGAACCTGCACCACGTTTCGGAGATAGTGATATCGAAGCGCCGATCCATGACCCGAATCATTTGCGTAATTTATAATCAATTATTGAGCGCCAGTAGTTGATTCAAGGGACGATGTCTAGCAATCAAGTATCTGCAAGCCGTCAGCTGGCTTTCAGATGCTTGATTTTTTTTGAAAAAAACCTTCAATAAAACTTTGACATCTTTGACAACAAAACTTAATTTGTTGACGTTGGTCTTTTTTTGTATAATATAGATAGAAGATAGTTTGTTGTATGAAATCTAGCCATCAAAAATGGAGAGAGGCAGGGCAGACGATGAAATTCAAATTTAATTTACAATCAGCGCTTGTCAGTTGTGGCGTTGCTGTTTTCTTAAGTATGGCCATCAATCAAGATGCGAATGCATTCGTAGCAGCACCTTTCGTGCGGAATGCGACCAGCAGTTCTTCTGAAGCCCCTGTCCAAACGGCAAGCAGTTCGACTGCTGAAACAACAAGCACCAGCAGCATCTATTATGAAGCAAGTGTTAGTACATATAGTGAAATCCGTACAAATCCGCAAAGTGAAGAGGCATCATCATCGAATGTGTCTTCAGAGTCAATCAGTCAGTCGACGGTCGAAGAGAGCACATCAACTTCACAAGAAGTACAGAGCAGCACAGCAACCTCTTCTAGTAGTCTATCTGATTCAGAATCATCTGGTACATCATCAACATCCAGTACATCCAGCAGTTCTTCAAGTACATCAGAAACACATACAACCTCTTCTGAATCTAGTTCTTCCAGCAGCAC
>Ga0308161_1000520_pt1 | contig 59571 bp, 45 predicted proteins | sample PhyFR2_FD_201034 | JGI IMG/M metagenome (GOLD analysis project Ga0308161, IMG submission 201034) | Phyllosphere microbial communities from UC Gill Tract Community Farm, Albany, California, United States - DLSLF.R2 | ecosystem: Host-associated > Plants > Phyllosphere > Unclassified | place: USA...
CCGCTTCGCTCTGGGCGATTTCGTTTTCGTGGTGCGGGAACTCCAGATCGCTGCCGCCGCCATGAATGTCGAAGGTCTCGCCGAGGCAGCAGGTCGACATCACCGAGCACTCGATGTGCCAGCCCGGACGTCCGGCGCCCCATGGCGATTCCCAGCTCGGCTCGCCCGGCTTGGCGGCTTTCCACAGGACGAAATCGAGCGGGTCTTGCTTCGACTCGTCGACTTCGATGCGCGCGCCAATGCGCAAATCTTCGATCTTCTTGCGCGACAGCTTGCCGTAGCCCATGAACTTGGCGACGCGGTAGTACACGTCGCCATTACCTGGAGCGTAAGCGTAGCCCTTGTCGATCAGGGTCTGGATCATCGCGTGCATGCCGGCGATGTGATCGGTGGCGCGCGGTTCCATGTCCGGCTTCTGGATGTTCAGGCGCGCTTCGTCTTCGTGCATCGCAGCGATCATGCGCTCGGTCAGCGCTTCGAACGACTCACCGTTCTCGCGGGCGCGATTGATGATCTTGTCGTCGATGTCGGTGATGTTGCGCACGTAGGTCAGGTCGTAACCGCTGAAGCGCAGCCAGCGCGTCACCAGGTCGAACGCGACCATGCTGCGGCCGTGGCCGAGGTGGCAGTAGTCGTACACGGTCATCCCGCAGACGTACATGCGCACCTTGTTGCCATCCAGCGGCTTGAAGACTTCTTTGCTCTTGGTGAGCGTGTTGTAGATCGTTAGCACGTTAGTTCCTTGACTCACTCACTGGCCCCACGAATCACGCAGGGTCACCGTACGGTTGAATACCGGCTGACCGGGTTTCGAGTCCTTCAGGTCCGCGACGAAGTAGCCTTCGCGCTCGAACTGGAAACGGTCTTCCGGCTGGGCGTTGCCGAGCGATGGCTCAGCGCGACAACCGGTCAGCACTTGCAGCGAGTCAGGGTTGATGTTGTCGAGGAAGCTGGCGCTGTCTTCGGCTTTTTCCGGGTTCGGCGAACGGAACAGGCGATCGTACAGACGCACTTCGCACTCGACGCTGGCGGCGGCCGGCACCCAGTGGATCACGCCTTTGACCTTGCGCCCTTCCGGGTTCTTGCCGAGGGTGTCCGGATCGTACGAGCAACGCAGTTCGACGATGTTGCCGTCGGCGTCCTTGATCGCTTCGTCTGCGCGGATCACGTAGCTGCCGCGCAGACGCACTTCACCGGCCGGTTCCAGGCGCTTGTAGCCCTTCGGCGGCTCTTCCATGAAGTCTTCACGGTCGATGTAGATTTCCCGGGCAAACGGCAGCGCGCGCACGCCCATGTCTTCTTTCGGGTGGCGTGGCAGTTCGAGGTTTTCGACTTGGCCTTCCGGGTAGTTGGTGATGACCACTTTCAGCGGACGCAGCACGCACATCGCGCGCGGGGCGCTGTGGTCGAGGTCGTCACGGATGCTGAATTCGAGCATGCCGAAATCGACCACGCCGTCGGAACGGTTGGTGCCGATCATTTCGCAGAAGTTGCGGATCGATTTCGGCGTGTAGCCACGGCGGCGGAAGCCCGACAGCGTGGACATGCGCGGATCGTCCCAGCCGTTGACGTGCTTCTCGTCAACCAGTTGCTTGAGCTTGCGCTTGCTGGTGATCGTGTAGTTCAGGTTCAGGCGGCTGAACTCGTACTGGCGCGGGTTCGCCGGCACCGGCAGGTTCTCCAGGAACCACTCGTACAGTGGACGGTGGCTTTCGAACTCGAGGGTGCAGATCGAATGGGTGATGCCTTCGATGGCGTCCGACTGCCCGTGGGTGAAGTCGTAGTTCGGGTAGATGCACCACTTGTCGCCGGTCTGGTGGTGATGGGCGTGGCGGATGCGATACATGATCGGGTCGCGCAGGTTCATGTTCGGCGAGGCCATGTCGATCTTCGCCCGCAGCACGCGCGCGCCGTCCGGGAATTCACCGGCCTTCATGCGCGCGAACAGGTCGAGGTTTTCCTCAACCGAACGGTCACGGAACGGGCTGTTCTTGCCCGGCTCGGTGAGGCTGCCACGGTATTCCTTGGCCTGCTCCGGGGTCAGGTCGTCGACGTAGGCCTTGCCGGCCTTGATCAGCTCGACGGCCCAGTCGTGCAATTGATCGAAATACTGCGAGGCGTAGCGCACTTCACCGGACCATTCGAAGCCCAGCCATTTGACGTCGCTTTCGATCGCGTCGATGTATTCCTGATCTTCCTTGGCCGGGTTGGTGTCGTCGAAACGCAGGTGCGTGACGCCACCGAACTCCTGGGCCAGGCCGAAGTTGACGCAGATCGACTTGGCGTGGCCGATGTGCAGGTAGCCGTTGGGCTCCGGCGGGAAGCGAGTCACGATCTGGGTGTGCTTGCCCGAGTCCAGGTCTGCCTGGATGATCGGCCGCAGGAAGTTGACCGGCACGGCAGGGCCGGACTTGGCATTCGAGGTAGGGTCGACAGTGGGCTTGCTCATAGGATCCTTGACGTACAGGTGCGCGGCCGCAAAGAGGGGCCAGACAAAACAAAGCCGCTATCATAGCCGATGCTGTCAAGGGCCTGACAGAGCAGCTCTTATAAAGGCACGCATTTAATCGCCGGGAAATGAAAAACCGCCTCGAAATTCGCGCCTGTCACGCTAAACTGCGCACCTTGGCCGAAGCAGGCTGAACCGGTTGTGGGGCTCAATGTCCCAGAACCACGAATTCCCTATGAAGAGTAATGACCATGACTCAAGTCAAACTGACCACCAACCATGGCGACATCGTCATCGAACTGAACGCTGAAAAGGCGCCGATCACCGTTGCCAACTTCATCGAGTACGTCAACGCCGGTCACTACACCAACACCGTATTCCACCGCGTCATCGGCAACTTCATGATCCAGGGCGGCGGTTTCGAGCCAGGCATGAAAGAGAAGAAAGACAAGCGCGCAAGCATCCAGAACGAAGCGGACAACGGTCTCTCCAACGACAAATACACCGTCGCCATGGCCCGCACCATGGAGCCGCATTCGGCTTCGGCACAGTTCTTCATCAACGTCGCCGACAACACCTTCCTCAACCACAGCGGCAAGACCACTCAGGGCTGGGGCTACGCGGTATTCGGTAAAGTGACCGCCGGTACCGACGTTGTCGACAAGATCAAAGGCGTGTCGACCACTTCCAAGGCCGGCCATCAGGACGTACCAGCAGACGACGTGATCATCGAGAAAGCCGAGATCATCGCAGCGTGATATTGCTGATTTCAGACTTGCATCTGGAAGAGGAGCGCCCGGACATTACCCGGGCGTTTCTGGATTTGCTCGCCGGACGCGCCCGCTCGGCGAGTGCGTTGTACATCCTCGGCGACTTCTTCGAGGCGTGGATTGGCGACGACGCCATGACGCCCTTTCAGCGTTCCATCTGCCAGGCCCTGCGCAATTTGAGCGACAGCGGCACGGCCATATTCCTGATGCACGGCAATCGCGACTTCATGCTCGGCAAGGCTTTCTGCAAACAGGCCGGCTGCACCTTGCTGAAGGATCCGATTGTCGTGCAGTTCTACGGCGAGCCGGTGCTGCTGATGCACGGCGACAGCCTGTGCACCCGAGACGTTGGCTACATGAAGCTGCGCCGCTACCTGCGCAACCCGATCACCCTGTTCATCCTCCGTCATCTGCCGCTGAGCAGCCGCCACAAACTGGCGCGCAAGCTACGCAGCGAAAGCCGCGCACAGACGCGGATGAAGGCCAATGACATCGTCGATGTCACCCCGGAAGAGATTCCGCGAGTGATGCAGGCATTCGGCGTGAAGACTCTGATCCACGGCCACACCCACCGCCCGGCAATTCACAAGTTGCAGCTTGGTGAGCAGGCGGCGAAGCGGATTGTGCTGGGGGATTGGGATCGTCAGGGTTGGGCGTTGCAGGTGGATGAGAGTGGGTATGCCTTGGCGCCGTTCGATTTCGCCCCGCCACCCGCCCTGCCTGCCCCGAGCGCATGATCGTTCCTACGCTCCGCGTGGGAATGCAGCCCGGGACGCTCCGCGTCCCATCCAGAGCCGAACGCAGAGCGTCCGTTGAGGCATTCCCACGCAGAGCGTGGGAACGATCTTGCGGGATCAGTGCCCGCTGGCGGCAGGCCCGGCCTTGGCGGCAAACGGCGGTTTCGCCAGCCATACAATCAAAATCAGCCCCATGAATCCCCACCCTAGCAACGTGAAGTAATCCACGGTCGAAAGCATGTACGCCTGGCTGGTGAGGATCTGATCCATCTGCGCATACGCCGACTGGCTCGCCCCGCCCAATTGATTCAAGGTCTCGCGGGTAGCTGGCTCGAACGTGCTGATGCTCTCGCTCATATACGCATGATGCTGATCGGCCCGGCGAATCCAGATCCAGGTGGTCAGCGAGGCCGCGAAGCTGCCGCCCAGTGTCCGCAGGAAAGTCGCCAGGCCTGCGCCGTCAGCGATCTGGCTCGGCGGCAAGTCCGACATCAGAATGCTCAGGGTCGGCATGAAGAACAGCGCCACGCCGATGCCCATGAACAACTGCACCAGAGCGATGTGCTGGAAGTCGACTTCGTTGGTGAACTCGGCACGCATGAAGCAGCTCAGGCCAATCGCCAGAAACGCAATGCCGGCAAGCAGACGCAGGTCGAACTTGTGCGCGTACTTGCCGACAAATGGCGACAGCAACACCGGCAGAATCCCGATCGGCGCCACGGCAAGTCCAGCCCAGGTCGCGGTGTAGCCCATTTGCGTCTGCAACCACTGCGGCAGGATCAGGTTGATGCCGAAGAAGCCTGCGTAACCCAAGACCAGCACCAGCGTGCCGATGCGGAAGTTGCGATAGGCGAACAGGCGCAGGTTGACCACCGGATGGCGGTCGGTCATTTCCCAGATCACGAACACCGCCAGCGCCACCACGGAGATTGCCGCGCCGATGATGATGAAGTTCGATTCGAACCAGTCCAGGTCATTGCCCTTGTCGAGGATCACCTGCAACGCGCCGACGCCAATGATCAGTGTGATCAGGCCGACGTAATCCATCGGCTGGCGACTGGTCACCACCGGCCGTTTCGCCAGTTGCGAACGCACCACCATCACCGCAAAGATGCCGATCGGCACGTTGATGAAGAAGATCCACGGCCAGCTGTAACTATCGGTGATCCAGCCGCCGAGAATCGGCCCGGCAATGGGCGCAACCACCGTGACCATCGCCAGCAGCGCCAGGGCCATCCCGCGTTTCGCCGGCGGATACACCGCGATCAAGAGCGTCTGCGTCATCGGATACAGCGGCCCGGCTACCAAGCCTTGCAGCACGCGAAAGCCGATCAGCTCGGGCATCGAAGTCGAGATACCGCAGAGAAACGACGCCAGTACAAACAGCATCGTCGCCCACAGAAACAACTTCACCTCGCCGAAGCGGCGGCTCAGCCAACCGGTCAGTGGCAGCGCAATCGCGTTGCTCACGGCGAACGAGGTGATGACCCAGGTGCCCTGCTCCGAACTCACCCCGAGGTTGCCGGAAATCGTCGGCAACGCCACGTTGGCGATGGTCGTGTCGAGCACTTGCATGAACGTCGCCAGCGACAGGCCGATGGTGCTGAGCAACAGGCTGGGCGGCGTGAAAGAAGCGTTATTGCTCATTGTGAATCCTATGAAACCTGATGGTCGCTGCGGCCTGATGAACACAGCCGGCCCTGTGGTAGCAGGCCCTTGTGGCGAGGGGATTTATCCCCGCTGGGTCGCGAAGCGGCCCCTCTTTTGGCTCAGGAAAAACGGGCCTGCTGCGCAGTCCAGCGGGGATAAATCCCCTCGCCACAGATAACCCCTCACCACAGAGCCTGCTTCTGATCCGGTGTGCTCTCAGCGCTGTGCGGTCTTGCCTGCTGCTGCGCTGTTGTCGTGAATCAACTGGGCAATCATCGCGTCCGCCTCGGCCAGTTGGCGCTCGTAGACGTTGGTGCTGAACGAGGCTTTTTGCGGCGGTTGCTGGGCCAGCACCGGGCCGCTCTGGTCGTGCAGATTGACCTCGACATTGGTCGACAGACCGACACGCAGCGGGTGCTTGGCCAGCTCTTCGGCATTGATGTGGATACGCACTGGCACGCGCTGGACGATCTTGATCCAGTTACCGGTGGCGTTCTGTGCCGGCAGCAAGGCAAATGCGCTGCCGGTACCGGCGCCGAGGCTGTCGACGGTGCCGCTGTATTTCACGTCGCTGCCGTAAATGTCGGCCTCGATATCCACTGGCTGGCCGATGCGCATGTCACGCAGTTGGGTTTCCTTGAAGTTGGCGTCGATCCACAGCTGATCCAGCGGAATCACCGCCATCAGCGCGGTGCCCGGCTGCACACGCTGACCGAGTTGCACGGTGCGCTTGGCGACGTAACCGGTGACCGGCGCGATCAAGGTGCTGCGGGCATTGGTCAGGTAGGCCTGACGCAGATCGGCAGCGGCCGACATTACGTCTGGATGCGACGAGACCACGGTGTCGTCGACCAGTGCGCTGGTGGTTTTCAGTTGCTGTTTGGCGTTGGCCAGAGCGTTCTGCGCCGAGGTCAGGTCGTCGCGGGCGTGGGACAGCTCTTCCTGGGAAATCGCCCCGCCCTGGGCGAGATTTTTCCGCCGGTTGTAGTTGTCCTGGGCTTTCTGCACTTCGGCCTGCTGCGCATTGACCTGAGCTTTCATGCCGTCGACGTTGCTATACAGGCCGCGCACCTGACGCACAGTGCGCGCCAGTTTGGCCTTGGCACTTTGCAGGCCGACTTCGGCGTCGTTGGGGTCGAAGTTGACCAGCACCTGGCCTTCCTGGACCAGATCCCCGTCATCGGCGCCGATGCTGACCACGGTGCCGGTGACCAGCGGTGTGATCTCTACCACGTTGCCGTTGACGTAGGCATCGTCGGTGCTTTCGTTAAAGCGCCCGATGAATTCGTGATAGGCCCAGACGCCGGCAATGGCGAGCAGGACGACCACGGCGAGGGCCAGCAGCATCACCTTGCGTTTGCGCGGGTTGCCGGTGTCCGGGGTGTTGTCTTGAGCTTGGGTGTTTTCGGCAGTGGCCATGACAAATACCTTGAATTAGTAGTGCGACGAGGCGGGGCTGGCGTTGGCTGCGTTCAGGTTTTCACCCTGAAAGCCGCCGCCCAGCGCTTGCATCAGTTGAATCGACAGGTCGATCTGCTCGGCATTGAGGGTCGCCAGCTGACGCTGGGCCTGGAGCAATTGCTGCTCGATGCTGAGCACGTCCAGGTAGTTGCCGATGCCGGAACCGTAACGCTGGACGACGGTGTTGTAAGAGTCCTGAGCAATGTCGGTGGCGTGTTGCTGCGCGCCGATCTGCCGGCCGATATCGCGCAGCTGGTTGATCGTATCGCCGACATCGCCGAGGGCTTTCACCAGACTTTTGTTGTACTGCGCCACCGCCAGATCGTAATCGGCGTCGCGCGCATCGAGGTTGGCGCGCAGGCGTCCGCCATCGAAAATCGGCAGCGACACGGTCGGCGCGATGTTGAAGAAGCGGCTGGCCGAACCGAACATCGCATCACCCAGCAACGACTCGGCGCCGGCCGAGGCCGACAGATTGAGGTTGGGATAGAAACGGGTTTTCGCCGCATCGATGTCTTTGCTCGCCGCCTCGACACGCCAGCGCGCCGCAACCAGATCCGGGCGGCGGCCGAGCAGTTCCGCCGGCAACACCGACGGCACCGCCACGGCGCTGGCTTGCAGGACTTTCGGTCGAGCGATTTCGTTGCCACGATCCGGGCCTTTGCCGAGCAATACCGCCAAGGCGATTTTCGCGCTGTTCAAGCGTTTTTCCGCGTCGATCAGGCTGGCCTGAGAACTGGCTTCCAGACTCTGGGTTTGCTGGAACTGGTACTGGCTGTCGATCCCCGAACTCAAGCGGCGCTGACTGAGGTCGAGCATTTGCCGGGTGCGTTTGAGGTCTTCGCTGGCGAGGTCGTAAACGATGTGCGCCTGACCGAGATCGCTATACGCACGGGCGACGTCAGCGGCAAGTGTCAGCTGCGCGGCCTGACGGTCGACTTCAGCAGCGCGAGCCTCGCCGAGTGCGGCTTCCCAGGCATCGCGCTGACCGCCCCACAAATCGAAGTTGTAATTGAAGCCGGCGCTGACATTGCGCACCGTCGCATAGGCACCGCCCTGCCCCAGCGGATCCTGATCACGAGCCAGCCGCGAACGGCTGATGCCGGCGCTGGCGTCGAGGGTCGGATAACGCTCGGCATCGGCGGCATAGGCGGCGGCACTGGCCTGATGGGCGCGGGCTGCGGCGATCTGCATGTCCGGGCTGTCGTGCAGGGCTTCGCGGATCAGGCCGTCGAGCTGCGGATCGCCGAGGCTGCTCCACCAATCGCTTTTCGGCCACGCCGCTGGCGACAGGGTGACGCCGTCCAGAGACTGCGCTGTCTTCAGGCTCTTCGCGTCGAGGCGTTGGCCTTCAGTGTCGAGGCCGCTGTAGTTGGCGCAACCGGCGAGGATCATCGCCGACAACAGCAGCGTCAGACTGCTGCGCAAAGTGTTAGCGCTCATTGTGATCACCTAGACGCTGGATGGTGATCGGATCACCGGCGGCCAGCAGGATTTTCTTGAGGATGTATTCCAGGGTTTTCAGCTCTTCGCGGGAGATCGCGCCGGCCAGTTCATTCATCGCATCGGCACCGATGTGCGGCAGACGATCAGCCAGTTGCTGGCCCTGTTCGGTCAGTTTCAGTTGCACCTGACGGCGGTCGCCTTCGCTGCGCTGACGAAGCAGAAAAGCCTTCTGCTCGAGACGATCGAGCATGCGCGTCATCGACCCGCTGTCCAGCGACAGATGCCGGCACAGCTCGGCCGGGGTGTCGACGCCGAACTGGGCCATGATGATCAACACCTTGAACTGCGCGGCGGTGATGCCGTGGGGTTCCATGTGGGTATCGATGATCCGGTCCTTGAGCAACGCGGCACGGCCGAGCAACAGGCCGAGGTGGCAATGTTTGAATTCTTCCGGGGTGAAATGCTTCATGGGTCGACCTGATAACTGCCTAGGCAGTGAATGTATGTCGAGATGTTACTGCTTAGGCAGCGAATGTCAACGCAATAGTTAGGGGGCTTTGTAATTAATCACTGACCGGCCACGCGGGATCGTTCCCACGCTCCGCGTGGGAATGCAGCCGGGGACGCTCTGCGTCCATTTTTGACAGCGGGGACGCAGAGCGTCCCTTGAGGCATTCCCACGCAGAACGTGGGAACGATCATTGAAGGGAGCGAGAGCTAGAAATCCCGCTTGTAGAAGATATCCAGCGAGCTCGCCACGCCGCTCGCCGCTTCGACGTAAACCTTCTTGCTCAGCTTGTAGCGCAGGGCGATGGTGCTGGCCGGTTCGAATACACCCACTCCATAGCGCAGGCTGAGTTTTTCCGAGATGTTGCCGCTGGCGACGACGCTGGTGTCGTTGCCGCTGCCTTGGGTGTCGAGTTGGAAGTCCTGAATACCCAGATCCTTGGCCAGGCCGCTGGTGATCCCGGCGCTGCCCATCAGACCCAGACCCAATGCCGCTTGCGCGAGCATGTTGTTGTCTTCGCCGCTGGTGCTCAGCGGACGGCCCAGCACCAGGTACGACAGCGCCTGTTCCTGACTCATCGCCGGTTCGGAGAAGATCTGCGTGGTTGGCTGTTCGGCGCTGCCGCTCAGGCGAATACCGGCGATGACGTCGTCGGTCTGGCGGATCGCTTCGATGTCCAGATACGGCTGGTCGATGGGACCGGCGAACAACAGACGCGCGCGACGCACCGTCAGGCGCTGGCCGTAGGCGCGATAGCGGCCGTCGTTGAGCCAGAGTTCGCCACGGGTGTCCATGTTGTCGCCGATGTGCACCTGACCTTGCAGATTCGCGGTCAGGCCGAAACCGGCAAAGCTCAGCTTGTCCTGGCCGACGATCACGTCGATGTCCATTTTCATCGCGATCGGTGGTTTGCCCTCTTCGGTCTGCGCACCAACGATGATCGTGTCGTCGGAGACTTTCACGGTTGATGGCGGCAGTTCGCGCACGGTGATTTCGCCTTTCGGCACCAGCACCTTGCCGGCAACTTTCAGCTCATCGCCGGCCATGGAAATCTTCAGATCCGGAGCCATTTCCAGTTTGGCGTAGGGCTCGACGCTGACCGGCAATTGCGTGCCCTTGAGCGCCAGATCGACCACCAGCGCCTGCCCCCAGGCGACGTTGCCGTTGAGGCTGCCCTTGCCAGTCTTGCCGCTGTTCCAGCCACCGTCCAGGCGCACCGATTCGCCGGCGATCGCCGCAGTCAGTTGCAGATTCTGCAGCTCCATCGGCAGTTCGGCGCCGGACACTTCGCCATCGCTGAGCTGCACAGTGCCGTTGACCAGCGGCGCGAGCAGGCCACCGGAAATAGTGCCGCTGCCGTTGAGCCGGCCGGTGAGTTTTTCCACCATCGGCACGAATGGCCGCGCCACCGACAGATCGAGGCCAGAGAGGCGGAACGAGCCGCTCAGCGGTTTGTTTTTCGGCAGCGGATTGAGCTGCGCCTGCACCAGCAATTCGCCGAGTTTGCCGCCGACAAAATTGAGCTCGGTGTCGACGCGCTTGGGCGTGAGCTTGCTGTTGAGTTTGAGGGTCTGGTAGGGGAAATCCAGCCACTGATCCTTGTCGCGCACGCGCAGGGTGCCGCCGCTGGCATCGACACTGACCACGCCGTTCGGGCCGCTGGCCGGCAAGTCCAGTTGCAGATCGGCGTTGAGTCGGCCCTGCCAGGCGAAGTCTTTGGGCAGCCATTGCGCAAGGCTTTCGATCGGGAATTGCTTGAGGTGATAACGCAGCTTCGGCTCGGGCATCAGGCGCTGATCTTCGCCACACAGGCTGGCGTTGCCGGACAGCCAGCAATGCGCGCCGAAATTGATCTGGCCGTCCGCCAGGCGTTCCAGCTTGGCCGGGCTTTGCAGCTTCCAGTCCTGGCCACCGGCCTGAATGTCACCACTGGCCAAGCGTCCGCGCCAGTTGCCCTTGTCCAGATTGCCGTCCAGACCCAGCGCCAGTTTCAGCTTCGGTCCGATCAGGTCGAGGTTGAGTTTCTGGCTTTTGATATCGCCCTGAGCACTGGCGGTCAGCGTGCCCAACGAGGTATCGCCAGTCTGAATGCCGCTGCCTTTGAGATTGATCTTCGCCCGCTGCGCGCTGTCGAGCGTGGCGTCGAGGTTGAGGCTTTGCAGGCGATTGTCCTGGAAGGCCAGTTGCGAACCTTGCAGATCGAGCTTGCCCTGCGGCGCCTTCAGCGTACCGGCGACGTTGACCTGCCCGTTGACCTGCCCACGCAATTGCGGCCAGAGCTGGGCCAGACGCGGCAGTTTGATGTCGATCTGGCCGCCGAGTTTGTCCTGCAGGCTGCCCTTGCCGTTGATGCTGTTGTCGCCGAGGCGGATCTGCAGGGCGTTGAGGTTCCACCGCTCGCCCGCGCCGTCAGCCTTGGCCTGCAGAATCGCCGGCTGACCGCGCAATTTGCCTTTGAGGTCGAGCTCGGCGCTGAGGCTGAGCTGATCATTCTTCATCTCGCCTTTGCTCTGCAACGGCCCGGCCAGAGTGCCCGGCAGTTCGGCGACCCAGTACGCCGGGTTGAGCGCCGACAGATCCAGCGCGGTATCCCAGGCGATGCCGTCGGCGAAGCGCACGTTGACGTGCCCTTCGGCCTTGCCCTGCCCGGCCTGCATGACCAGTTGCGGCAAGGCGATCTGTTCGAGGCTGCCGCTGAACGGACTGCTCAAGGTGAACGCCCCGGCCGGGCCATCCAGCGCAGCGTCGAAGTTGCCGAGATACTGACCGTCGGTGTAGGACACTTCGCCAGTGAAAGTACGCAATGCGACTTGTGGCTCGTCGATCTCCGGATAGAGCCGGTGCCACGGGAAGTCTTGCCAGTTGATATTGGCCTGGGCGCTGAGGCCCTTGCTCCAGTCGACATTGCCGGTGAGCTTGAGGCTTTGCGTGTCGTTGGCGTTGAGGTCGAGGCCGGCGATCTGCGCGCCATTGGCGTCGACCTTGCCCTTGAGCAGCAGCGCCACTGGCGATTTTTTGGCGGGCAGCGTGGCGTTGCCGAGCAGTTGGTAACCGTTTTTCAGGTCGCCTTCGCCGGTGAGCACAAGCTGATTGAATTGCAGGGTGTCCGGCAGATCGGCGCTGGGTTTGAACGCGTCGCTGGTGATGCGCAGCTTGGCCGGCAGGTTTTCCGCCAGCGCTTGCAGTTCACCGTTCAACTGGCCGTCGAGGTAGCCACGGCTGTCGGCGTGCAGGTTGAGGGTTTTCAGCAGGTCGCCGTCGACTTTCAGCGCCAGCGTCCACGGCTCGCTGCCGGGAGACGGCAAAGTCAAATCGCCCTGAATCGTCAGCGGCCAGTTGCCGCTCGGTTGCAGCAGGCCGGACAGGTTCAGGCTGAGCTCGTCGCGCTGCAATTTCACGCTGTCGATCTGCAGGCCCTGAGCGGTCCAGTGCGCCGCCAGTTGCAAGCCCTTGAGTTGTTCGCTGCCGTTGAACAACAGGCTGCCCACCTCGACGTCGCCCAATTTGATGGCCAACGGCAATTGCAGGTCCGGCAGTGTGATCGGGCCGCTCTCGGTGGTTTCTTCGCTCGGCGGGAATTGCAGGATTACCTGCTCGGCCTTGAGCTGATCGATGCACAAGGTCATGCGCGTCAGGCACAGTGGCGACCAGGCGAAGATCGCCTTGTTCAGCTCGACTCGGCTGGTGTCCTGCTGCCACACCAGGTGATCGGCGCTCCATTGCCCAGCGAGGCGACCGTGGAAATTCTCCACGCTCAGGCCCGGCACCAGGCCCAGCGCCCAACGACTGCCGGCCTGCGTGCCAAGTAGTGCGGAGATACTCAAGACGATCAACACGACCAGCGCCAACAGCGTCAGCGCCGTAATTTTCACACCACGCTTCACAGCTCAGGCCCCATGGAAAAGTGCAGCCGGATGCCGCCGTCGTCGTCCAGCGCATGGGCCAGGTCAAGGCGGATCGGCCCAACCGGCGAGACCCAGCGCACACCCACACCGACCCCGGTCTTGAGGTCGGGCAGTTCGAGTTTGTTGAAAGAGTTGCCTTGGTCGACGAAGGTCGCGACCCGCCATTTTTCGGCGATCGAGTATTGATACTCGACGCTGCCAGCCACCATGTAGCGACCGCCAATCCGTTTGCCATCGGAATTTTTCGGCGACAGGCTCTGATAGTCGTAACCGCGCACGCTCTGATCGCCACCGGCAAAGAAGCGCAGCGATGGCGGAATAGAGTTGTAGCCGTTAGTGGCGCTGCCGCCGACCTGCACGCGGCCGAGCAAGCGGTGCTTGTCGAACACCGTGGTCAGGCCTTTGACCAGCGCGGTGCCATATAAAAGGTTGTTGTCCGAACCGAGGCCTTCCTTGGCCACTTTGCTTTCGAAGCTCAGGCGATAGCCGTTGCGCGGGTCGATGCGGTTGTCGCTCTTGAGGTACGAATAACTGATGCCGGGCATCAGCAACGTGCTCAGGCCGGAGTCGTCGCCGAGTTCGTATTCTTCACGTTGCCATTTCAGCGAGATCACCCGCTGCCAGCCGCTGGGCAACTTGCTGTGCCATTCCGGGCCGAAGGTCAGCAGCTTGCTGAGGGTGTCGGAGCCTTCGATGTCTTCGAACTGATAGCCGCCGGCCCAGCGCAGTTTGTCGGTCAATGGTGGGTCGAGCGGGATGTCGTAGAACAGCCCGACGTTCTGCCGGGGTGCCGAGAGTTCGGCCTCCCAGCCATAGCTGTCGCCCTGCGGGTTGACCCAGTGGCGCGTCCAGTTGGCCTTGATCCGTGGGCCGACGTCGGTCGAATAACCGAGGCCCAGGCCCATGGTGCGCGGCTTACGCGTGTCGAGTTTGACGGCGACCGGAATCACATCGTTCTGTGCTGCCGTCGGTGCTGCATCGACGCGCACGCCTTCGAAATAGCCGCTCGATTGCAGGTCGCGGTTGAGTTCGGCGATCAGTTCCGAGTCGTATGGCTCGCCTGCCTTGAACGGCACCATGCGTTGCAGCAGGTCTTCGTCGAACGGCGTGTCGCCCTCGAAGCTGACTTTGCCCAGCGCATAACGCGGGCCGCTGTCGTAGATCAATTCGATGTCGGCCACGCCCGCGCGCGGATCGACCATGAGTTTCTGGCTGGTGAAATGACCGCTGAAGTAACCGAAGCGCGAGGCCTGATTCTGGATCACCCGTTTGGCGTCTTCGTAACGGCCATGGTTGAGCACGGCGCCGGACTTGAGCAGGTCGCTTTTCGGTACGCGAAAGGATTTCAGCGAGGCCGCCGGGCCGTCGACGCGCACGGTGACGTTGCGCAGGCGAATCGGCTCGCCGGGATCGATGTTCAGCACCAGACGCGGTTTTTCCCCGCCCTTGACGTCACTGTCGATCTGCGGCTGATAGTAGCCCAGAGCCTGCGCCGCTTTGCGCGCCTGCTCTTCGGCACCGCGACTGAAACGCAGCAAGGCTTCTTCGTCGCGATCGCCGAGGCTGCCGATATAGCCTTCTATATTGGCCTTGAGTTCATCGTTGGACGGCTTGATCCGTACATCCAATTCACTTTGCGCCAGCGCCGCGCAGCTGGATAACAGCATCAGCACGCCGCTGGTAAATCTTCGTGGAAACTTCATAGGCGCGGATGCTATCACGGGCTCGGGAGCCTGATAGAACAGGTAATTTGTGAAGAAGTTCGATCGTTATCCCGTTGCTGTTTGTAACACCTGCGGATTGGCGTGGAAAAATACGTGTTCGCGCACCGGCCCGACGGCAACCTCGCCGATCTCCTGATAACCCTGCCTTTTATAGAATTCCAGGTAGCGCGGGTTGCCGGTGTCGAGCACCACCCCTTGCGAGGTTTCATCGACCGCGCACCAGTTGTGCACGGCAGTGAGCAACTGTTCGCCGTAGTGCTTGCCCTGAAACTGCGGGTGAACGCCGAGCAGCGGCAGCATGTGCACCGAGTCACCCGGCACGCATGCGGCGACGGCGTCGTGGTATTCCAGATAACGCCGGGTGCAGCGAAAACCGGTGCTGAGCACCATGCGCAAGCGCCACGCCCAGCTTTCGGTAACGCCCAGGCGCCGTTGCGGCGGTGCGATCAGGGCAATGCCGATCAGGCGGTCGTTGACCAGCAGGCCGATCGCCGGCAGGTCCTGGAGAAAATGCTGTTTGACCAACTCGCGCACCGTCGCGCGCACGCGCTGTTCGTAGCCGGGACGCTCGGCTTCGAACAGGTAGCCGAAGGTCGGCTCGTGGCGATAGGCCTGATACAGCAACGAGCGGGCTTCGCGTGAATAGCCGCGGTCGAGCATGTGGATGTCGGCAACGGCGGACTGGGTTTCAGGCATTGCAGTGATTCTCCCCGGGGGCGCGCTCGGAGGCTGGCGCGCTTGTTGGTACGAACCTTTTGACGGTGGCGTGGTTCCCTCACAGGTTAGACCAGCCCTGGATCTTCATCGAATGTGAGGGCCTCATCGCTGGCAAGCCAGCTCCCACAGTGTCCGCGCCGTTCACAACACTCCCACACAACACAAAAACCTGTGGGAGCTGGCTTGCCAGCGATGGGGCCGGGACAGGCACTACAAATCCCACAGGCCAAAATGATTTCTCCCACACTGGCCCATCTCCCCCATGTCAGCTAGCATCGCCCTTTTGCCAGGACTGCCGACCATGAAGATTGTTTCCTTCAACATCAACGGACTGCGTGCCCGTCCGCATCAGCTGGCAGCGCTGATCGAAAAACATCAGCCCGACGTGATCGGCCTGCAGGAAACCAAGGTCCACGACGACCAGTTCCCCCACGAAGACATCCGCGCCCTCGGCTACCACGTGCACTTCCATGGCCAGAAGGGCCATTACGGTGTCGCCCTGCTCTCGCGCAACGAACCGATCGCCATCCATAAAGGCTTTGCCACTGACGAAGAAGACGCGCAGCGGCGCTTTATCTGGGGCACTTTTGCCGATGCCAACGGCGTGCCGGTGACGATCATGAACGGCTATTTCCCCCAAGGTGAAAGCCGCGACCACCCAACCAAATTCCCTGCCAAGGAACGTTTTTACAGCGATCTGCAAGCGCTGCTGGAAAGCCAGTTCCACAATGAACAGCCACTGGTGGTGATGGGCGATGTGAACATATCCCCGGAAGACTGCGACATCGGCATCGGCCCGGACAACATGAAGCGCTGGCTGAAAACCGGCAAATGCAGCTTCCTGCCGGAAGAACGCGAGTGGATGGCGCGCCTGAAGAATTGGGGCCTGACCGACAGCTACCGTCACCTCAACCCCGACGTGAGCGACATGTTCAGCTGGTTCGACTATCGCAGCCGTGGCTTTGAAGATGAGCCGAAGCGTGGTCTGCGGATTGATGTGATTCTGGCGTCCCATGGCCTGCTGCCACGGGTCAAGGATGCCGGCGTGGACTACGAACTGCGCGGCATGGAAAAGCCATCGGACCATGCGCCGATCTGGCTTGAGCTGGCCTGATCCGCGAGTTGCCTGAGATCCCTGTGGGAGCGAGCTTGCTCGCGAAGGCGGAGTGTCAGTAATCAGATATGTTGCCGATACGCCGCCTTCGCGAGCAAGCTCGCTCCCACAATTGATATTTACACCCTTCAATCCCTGTCATATTTCGGTCACGCGCCTGACTTAATCTCCCCGGCAATCCCCTTGGCTTGATTCGGTGCCGGCATGACCCTGCGTGTTCTCTGCGTTTTCCTGTTGAGTGGCTGGCTGTCGGTGTCCGCCGCCGCTCTGCCGATCCCCGAAAACGGCCCGGCATTACGCATTCAGGGCTCCAACACCATCGGCGCCGAACTCGGCCCGGCGCTGGTCGAAGGCCTGTTGCAGGAACAAGGCCTGCTGAAAATCCACCGCGAAACCCCGGACACCGCCAACGAACAACGCATCGTCGGCCAGACCGCACAAGGGCAACGCGTGATCATCGAAGTCGCCGCCCACGGTTCCAGCACCGGTTTCGCCGCGTTGAAAAACGCCAGCGCCGATCTGGCCGCCTCTTCCCGTGAGATCAAGGACAGCGAACTGCTTGCCCTGCAAGCCCTCGGCGATCTGAAAAGCCCGGCGGCCGAGCAAGTCATTGCCATCGACGGCCTGGCGATCATCCTCAACCCGGCCAACCCGCTTGAGCAGTTGAACACCGAGCAACTGGCGCGGATTTTTGCCGGCGAAGTGAAAACCTGGGAAGAACTCGGTAGCCGTGGCGGCGCCATCCATTTATATGCGCGGGATGATCAGTCCGGGACGTACGACACCTTCAAGGAACTGGTCCTGAGCCGGCGTGGGAAAAGTCTGAGCAGCGCGGCGAAACGTTTCGAATCCAGCGAGCAGTTGTCCGACGCGGTCAGCGCCGATCCGCAAGGTATCGGCTTCATCGGCTTGCCTTACGTGCGTCAGGCCAAAGCCGTGGCGATTGCCGATGGCGCCTCGCAAGCGATGCTGCCGCTGAACAGTCTGATCGCCACCGAAGATTATCCGCTGTCGCGGCGCTTGTTCTTTTATCTGCCGCCGGACAGCCGCAATCCTTGGGCGCAGGCGTTGGCAACGTTCGCGCAAAGTCCACAGGGACAGGCGATCGTCGCGACCAGCGGTTTTGTCAGCCAGACCGTACAAGCCATGAGCGTGACGCCGAATGCGCTGATGCCCGAGGGTTACCAATCCCTCAGCCGGCATGCTCAGCGTCTGACAGTGAATTTTCGTTTTGCCGAGGGCAGCGCCAGTCTGGACAACAAGGCGCGGCAGGATCTGGCGCGGGTGCTCGACTATATAAAGCGCAATGGCAAGACCGAGCGGGCGGTGACGCTGGTGGGGTTTGGTGATTTGAAGGATGACCCGGCGCGGGCTGATCTACTGTCGAAGCTGCGAGCAATGGCGGTGCGGCGCGAGCTGGTCAAAAACGGTGTGGTCATGCGCGAAGTACGCGGCTTTGGTGCGCTGATGCCGGTGGCGACCAACAGCGCGGACGAAGGGCGGATCAAGAATCGGCGGGTTGAGGTTTGGGTGTATTGATCCTGACGCCTGATCGTTCCCACGCGCAGCAAAGGAACGCATCCCGTGACGCTCCGCGTCACAGTGGACGCAGAGCGTCCGTGGCGGCATTCCCACGCAGAGCGTGGGAACGATCAGACTGGGGGAGGCGACGCGGTGTTACTGGCCGCTGCGCAGCATCTCCTTCGGCACATACTTGCCGATCTCGAACTTGCCAATCGCCGCGCGGTGCACTTCGTCCGGGCCGTCGGCCAGACGCAGGGTGCGCTGCATCGCATACATATAGGCCAGCGGGAAATCGTTCGACACCCCTGCCCCACCGTGCATCTGGATCGCCCGGTCGATCACCCGCAGGGCCACGTTCGGTGCGACGACTTTGATCTGCGCAATCTCGCTTTTCGCCACTTTGTTGCCGACGGTGTCCATCATGTACGCCGCTTTCAACGTCAGCAGACGCGCCATGTCGATTTCCATCCGCGAGTCGGCGATCTTGTCGATGTTGCCGCCCAGACGCGCCAGCGGTTTGCCGAATGCGGTGCGGCTCACCGAGCGTTTGCACATCAGTTCCAGCGCACGCTCGGCCATGCCGATCGAACGCATGCAATGGTGAATGCGGCCTGGGCCAAGGCGACCCTGAGCGATTTCGAAGCCGCGTCCTTCACCGAGCAGGACGTTTTCGTACGGCACCCGAACGTTGTCGAACAGCACTTCGGCGTGACCGTGCGGTGCATCGTCGTAACCGAACACCGGCAGCGGCCGGACGATTTTCACCCCGGGGGTGTCGACGGGCACGAGAATCATCGAGTGCTGGGCGTGACGCGGTGCGTCGGGGTTGCTCAGGCCCATGAAGATCAGGATCTTGCAGCGTGGATCGCAGGCGCCGGAAGTCCACCATTTCTTACCGTTGATCACCCATTGATCGCCATCACGCACAGCACGGGCGGCCATGTTGGTCGCGTCGGAAGACGCCACGTCAGGCTCGGTCATGGCGAACGCCGAACGGATCTCGCCCCGCAGCAGCGGCTCGAGCCAGCGCTGTTTCTGTTCTTCGTTGGCGTAGCGCACCAATACTTCCATGTTGCCGGTGTCCGGCGCCGAGCAGTTGAACGGCTCCGGCCCCAGCAGGGAACGGCCCATGATTTCCGCCAATGGCGCATATTCGAGGTTGCTCAGGCCGGCGCCCAGCTCGGACTCAGGCAGAAACAAATTCCACAGCCCTTCAGCCTTGGCCTTGGCCTTGAGCTCTTCCATGATCGCGGTCGGCTGCCAGCGATCGCCCTCGGCGACCTGGCGTTCGAACACCGCTTCGGCCGGGTAAACGTAAGTGTCCATGAACGCAGTCACGCGCTCACGCAGTTCCTGAACCTTGGGCGAATAAGCGAAATCCATGGGTAGTTACCTTCTCGGGCAGAGGTTGTTCAAGTCATGCAATCGATGCTAGAACAGCGCTGATCATTTACCTAGCCTATTCTCCGCGTGTATAAACATTCATCACCAATATATGATCCGCTGATCGTCAGCCCCAAAACACTTGCACTTAATAACAAGAGAAGCCGCGTTATGAATCTGAGCAAGGTCGACCTGAACCTTTTCATCGTCTTCGACGCGATCTACACCGAAGCCAACCTGACCCGCGCCGGGCAGATTGTCGGGATCACCCAGCCGGCGGTGTCCAACGCGCTGGCGCGGTTGCGCGAAACTTTCAACGACCCGCTCTTCGTGCGTACCGCTCAGGGCATGGTGCCCACGCCGATGGCGCAGAACATCATCGGCCCGGTGCGCAACGCCCTGTCGCTGCTGCGCGTATCGGTGCAGGAAAGTCGCATCTTCAACCCGGCGCAGGCGGTCAAGACCTACCGCATCAGCATGACCGACCTGACGGAAGCAATCATTCTGCCGCCACTGTTCCAGCGCCTGCGCCGCCTCGCGCCAACGGTGATCATCGAAAGCTTTCTGTCCAAGCGCCGGGAAACCACCAAGGAACTCGCAGCCGGGCGTCTGGATTTCGCCGTGGATGCGCCGCTCAATACCGACCCGCAGGTGCGCCACGTCAAGCTGATGGACGACCGTTACGTCTGCGCCATGCGCAAGGGCCACCCAATGGCGGGCAAGGAAAAACTCAGCCTCGACGACTACCTGTCGCTGACTCACATCCATATTTCCAGCCGCCGCAGCGGTCTGGGTTATGTCGATCTGGCGCTGGGCAAAATGGGCATCCAGCGCAAGATCGCCCTGCGCTCGCAGCACTATCTGATGGCTTCGCAAGTGATGCAGCAGACCGACATGGTCATGACCGTGCCGGAACGCTTCGCCCGCCGCCATGATTTGCAGTCGTTCAATTTGCCGGTGAATGATGTGCCCTCGGTGGAAACGCATTTGTACTGGCACGAAAGCACCGACCAGGACCCGGCCAACCGCTGGATGCGCGAGCAGATGATCGAGTTGTGCCAGCAGGTGACGGCGCAGGAGAAGAAGCTGGAGAAGAAGCTGGAGAAGGTGTAGGGCTTTTTTACCGCGTTATCGTTCTTCGCGAGCAGGCTCGCTCCCACAATGAATTGCATTTCATCTGAAGGAACGCGGTCGAATGTGGGAGCGAGCCTGCGCGCGAAGAGGCCTGTACAGACACCCCAAAACCATCCCGCTTGACGTAAACGTAAACCACCGATTAGCTTAGCGCCATGCCCATTTTCCGAGCGCTTTCATGAGCAGTCAGACCTACAGCATTTCCGACCTCGCCCGCGAGCTGGACATCACCACCCGGGCGATCCGCTTTTATGAAGAGCAAGGCCTGCTCAGCCCCGAGCGTCGTGGCCAGGAACGGATCTATTCGCCGCGCGACAAGGTCACTCTGAAGCTGATCCTGCGCGGCAAGCGCATCGGTTTTTCCCTGGCCGAATGCCGCGAGCTGATCGAACTCTACGACCCGTCCGGCGGTAACACCAAACAGCTCAACAGCATGCTGGCGAAAATCAGCGAACGTCGCGAACAGCTCGAACAGCAGTTGCTCGATATCGAACAGATGAAGCTCGAGCTGGACACAGCCGAAGAGCGCTGTGTGCAGGCGCTGGAGCAGACGCTCAAGAGCCAGCAGGCGATCTAGCAAATATTGGTGCCCCTGTGGGAGCGAGCCTGCTCGCGAATGCATTCTGTCATCCAACATTAACGGTGACTGATCCACCGCTTTCGCGAGCAGGCTCGCTCCCACAGGGTTCTTCGTGAACTCAAAAAACAGGCAGGTCCCGCCCATGTCCCTCCCCTCCCAAGTACGCCTGATCGAAGTCGGCCCGCGCGATGGCCTGCAGAACGAAGCCCAGCCGATCAGCGTCGCTGACAAGGTGCAACTGGTCGATGCGCTGAGCGCCGCCGGGCTTGGCTACATCGAAGTCGGCAGTTTCGTCTCGCCGAAATGGGTGCCGCAGATGGCCGGATCCGCCGAAGTGTTCGCGCAGATCCAGCGCAAACCCGGCGTGACCTACGGTGCACTGGCGCCGAACCTGCGCGGTTTTGAAGACGCGCTCGCCGCCGGGGTCAAGGAAGTCGCGGTGTTCGCCGCCGCCTCCGAGGCGTTCTCGCAGCGCAACATCAATTGCTCGATCAGCGAAAGCCTGGCGCGGTTTGCGCCGATCATGGAAGCGGCGAAACAACACGGCGTTACCGTGCGCGGTTACGTTTCCTGTGTGCTGGGCTGTCCGTATGAAGGCACGGTTGCGCCGGAGCAAGTGGCGATGGTCGCGCGCGAGCTGTACGCGATGGGCTGCTATGAAGTGTCGCTGGGCGACACCATAGGCACCGGCACGGCCGGCGCGACCCGGCGCCTGTTCGAGGTGGTTTCGGCGCAGGTGCCACGGGACAGACTCGCCGGGCATTTCCATGACACCTATGGCCAGGCCATGGCCAACATCTACGCCAGCCTGCTCGAAGGCATTGCGGTGTTCGACAGCTCTATCGCCGGCCTCGGCGGCTGCCCGTACGCCAAAGGCGCGAGCGGTAACGTTGCCACCGAGGACGTGGTGTACCTGCTCGATGGCCTGGGCATCGAGACCGGTATCGACCTGGACGCCTTGATTGCCGCGGGCCAGCAGATCAGCGCAGTGCTCGGCCGTCCGAGCGGTTCGCGGGTGGCCAAGGCGCGCAGCGCGCAGTGAGGTGTTACCGCTGCGTCAGCGATGTGGGCAAAAGCGAGTAACACGGAAACAAATTGTCTGGCTTTGCCCAAGGCTGAAAAATCCTGAAGATCGCAACTCATTGATATACAACGATTTTATAAAGTTGGCACGACACCTGCTATCTCTATCGCATAACAAGAATAAAAAGCCGCAAACCAATAAAAACAAGACGAAACGACTCTGACATAACAAGAACAACACGGCAGAGACGCAGCTAACAGATTTTTTTGGAGAAGGTGTGCTTTTCAGGGTGCTCTCAGGAGTGACCCGCAACCGGGCAGAGAACAATAAAACTACCTTCAGGTAGCTCCCGAATCGGTTGGATCGTTAAACGAGAAAGCAGATCAGCGCTCAAAAAAATACGTTTGCTCTTGACCCCGGATGGGGGTCGCCAAAAAGCTGTACAGGGCCACGGTTGCCAAAAACAACAACAGACCGACCCTCAATAATAAAAAGAGCACGCAACGACAAATTAAAGGGGAGCTTCGGCTCCCCTTTGTGCTTTCTGCGATTCCTGAATCCCCCCAATCCCTGTGGGAGCTGGCTTGCAGCGATTGCGGTAGAACATTCAACATTGATGCAGGCTGACCTGACGCCATCGCTGGCAAGCCAGCTCCCACAGGGTTTAGGTTACCGCTCGGTTATTTTCAGCTCCTCGATACTGATCTCGCGCATCCTGAATTTCTGGATCTTGCCCGTCACCGTCATCGGAAACGCGTCGACGAATTTGAAGTAACGCGGTGTCTTGAAATGGGCGATGCGTTCCTTGCACCAGGTTTGCAGCTCCAGCTCCGAGGCGCTGTGGCCGGGGTGGAATTTGATCCAGGCGACGATTTCCTCACCGTAGCGCGAGCACGGAATACCGATCACCTGCACGTCGGCCACCGCCGGATGGGTGAAGAAAAACTCCTCCAGCTCACGGGGATAAACATTCTCGCCGCCACGAATGATCATGTCCTTGTTACGCCCGGCGATGTTGACGTAACCCTCCTCGTTCATGCTCGCCAGGTCGCCGGTGTGCATCCAGCCGGCCTCATCGATGGCTTCGGCGGTGGCCTGCGGGTTGTTCCAGTAACCGAGCATCACGCTGTAACCGCGCGTGCACAATTCGCCAATGGTGCCGCGCGGCACGAGGTTGCCGGCGGTGTCGATGATCTTGCTTTCCAGTTGCGGCTGGGTGCGCCCGACCGTGGTGACGCGCAATTCCAGCTCATCCGCCGGCCCGGTCTGCAACGATACCGGACTGGTTTCGGTCATGCCGTAGGCGATCTGCACTTCGCTCATGTGCATCTCGTTGATCACCCGGCGCATGACCTCGATCGGACAAGTGGCGCCGGCCATGATCCCGGTGCGCAGGCTCGACAGGTCGAAGGTCTGCCGCTGCGGCTGATCGAGCATGGCGATGAACATGGTCGGCACACCGTACAGCGCCGTGGCTTTTTCCTCGGCCACCGCTTGCAGGGTCAGCGCCGGATCGAAAGCGTCGTTGGGGTAAATCATCGTGCTGCGATGGGTGACGCAACCGAGGTTGCCCATGACCATGCCGAAGCAGTGATACAGCGGCACCGGAATCACCAGACGATCGGCAGCCGTCAGGCCGAGGCTTTCGCCGACCATGTAGCCGTTGTTGAGAATGTTGTAGTGACTGAGGGTCGCGCCCTTGGGGAAACCGGTGGTGCCGGAGGTGTACTGGATGTTCACCGGTTGATCGAAATGCAGACTGGCGCTGCGTTCGCGCAGCTGTTCGGACGAGACGCTGGCGGCCAGATCGCTGAGCTGCGACCACGGCAGAAAACCGGGCGGCGGATTGGCATCGAGGCTGATCACGCCGCGCAGCTCCGGCAGGCGTTCGCTGTGCAGCTGACCGATGGCGTGCTCGGCCAATTCTGGCGCCAGGCTCTGGAGCATTGCGTGGTAATTCGAGGTTTTGAATGCTCCGGCGCAGACCAGCCACTGACAGCCGGATTGCTTGAGCACGTACTCGAGTTCGGAGCTGCGATAGGCGGGATTGATATTGACCAGGATCACGCCGATCTTCGCCGTGGCGAACTGGGTAATGCACCACTGCGCGCAATTCGGCGCCCAGATGCCGAGGCGATCGCCGGTCTGCAAGCCCAGTGCGAGCAAGGCCTTGGCCTGCTCATCCACCGCGTCGGCCAGTTGCCGCCAGGAGTAGCGCAGCTGTTGATGGCGCACCACTAAAGCCTCGCCGTCCGGGTACTGCGCGACAGTCTGATCGAAGCGCTGACCGATGGTCATCGCCAGCAGGGCTTGGTCCTGAGAGCCACGGCTGTAGCTGCGCTGCGGGTTTGCACTGGGTTGATCCATGACGACCCCTATTGTCTTTATTAGTGGGTTTTCCCGGTTTTGAATCCCTGTGGGAGCGAGCCTGCTCGCTCCCACCAGAAACAAACCGATATCTGATCCTGAACTGCCCTTACTCTCGCCCAAGTTGACGCTTACGTAAAGCCGATTGACAGTCGATCTCTGGAAGCTTTACGTTAACGTAAAGCTGAACGCCGATTCGTCGTGCGCTCCACCCGATAAAAAAGCCAAAAGGTGACCCATGAGCTATCCATCCCTGAATTTCGCCCTCGGTGAAACCATCGACATGCTGCGCGATCAGGTGCAGTCCTTCGTCGCCGATCAGATCGCCCCGCGTGCTGCGCAGATCGACCACGACAACCTGTTCCCCGCCGACATGTGGCGCAAATTCGGTGACATGGGCCTGCTCGGCATCACCGTGCCGGAAGAGTACGGCGGCGCGGGTCTGGGTTATCTGGCGCACGTAGTGGCGATGGAAGAGATCAGCCGTGGCTCGGCGTCGGTGGCGTTGTCCTATGGCGCGCACTCCAACCTTTGCGTCAACCAGATCAACCGCAACGGCAACCACGAACAGAAAAGCAAATACCTGCCGAAGCTGATCAGCGGCGAGCACGTCGGCGCCCTGGCGATGAGCGAGCCCAACGCCGGTTCCGATGTGGTCTCGATGAAGCTGCGCGCCGACAAACGCGGCGACCGCTTCGTCCTCAACGGCAGCAAAACCTGGATCACCAACGGTCCGGACGCCAATACCTACGTGATCTACGCCAAGACCGACCTGGAAAAAGGCCCCCACGGCATCACCGCGTTCATCGTCGAGCGGGACTGGAAAGGCTTCAGCCGCAGCAACAAGTTCGACAAGCTCGGCATGCGTGGCTCCAACACCTGCGAGCTGTTTTTCGACGATGTCGAAGTACCCGAGGAGAACATTCTCGGCGTGCTCAACGGTGGCGTGAAAGTGTTGATGAGCGGCCTCGATTACGAACGCGTGGTGCTCTCCGGCGGCCCGACCGGAATCATGCAGTCGTGCATGGACCTGATCGTGCCGTACATCCACGACCGCAAGCAGTTCGGCCAGAGCATCGGCGAATTCCAGCTGATCCAGGGCAAAGTCGCCGACATGTACACCCAGCTCAACGCCAGCCGCGCTTATCTGTACGCGGTGGCCCAGGCCTGCGAGCGCGGCGAAACCACGCGCAAGGACGCGGCCGGGGTGATCCTCTACACCGCCGAACGCGCCACGCAAATGGCCCTCGACGCGATCCAGATTCTCGGCGGCAACGGCTACATCAACGAATTCCCCGCCGGCCGCCTGCTGCGCGACGCCAAGCTCTACGAAATCGGCGCCGGCACCAGCGAGATCCGGCGCATGCTGATCGGCCGCGAACTGTTCAACGAGACGAAATGAATCTCGTCAGCTGCAAGCCGCAAGCTACACGCTGCAAGAGAACCACGCTCTCGCCCCAACTTGCAGCTTGCCGCTTGTAGCTAGAAGCTGGTTACGGAGTAAGCCCCATGATTCTGCACACTCAGCTCAACCCGCGTTCAGCGGAGTTCGCCGCCAACAGTGCGGCGATGCTCAAACAGGTTGACGCGCTGCACACCCTGCTCGCTCAAGTCGCGCAGGGCGGCGGTGTCAAAGCTCAGGAACGCCACACCTCGCGGGGTAAATTGCTGCCGCGCGAGCGCATCAATCGCTTGCTCGACCCCGGCTCGCCGTTTCTCGAAATCAGCCAACTTGCCGCCCATGCGGTTTACGGCGAAGACGTGCCGGCTGCCGGGGTGATCGCCGGCATCGGTCGCGTTGAAGGCGTTGAATGCATGATCGTCGCCAACGATGCGACGGTGAAAGGTGGCTCGTATTACCCGCTCACCGTGAAAAAACACCTGCGCGCGCAGACCATCGCCCAGCAGAATCGCCTGCCGTGCATTTATCTGGTGGATTCCGGTGGCGCCAACCTGCCGCGTCAGGACGAAGTGTTTCCGGATCGCGAGCACTTCGGGCGGATCTTTTTCAATCAGGCCAACATGAGCGCCATGGGCATCCCGCAGATCGCCGTGGTCATGGGCTCGTGCACCGCCGGCGGCGCGTATGTGCCGGCGATGGCGGACGAAGCGATCATGGTGCGCAACCAGGCGACGATTTTCCTCGCCGGCCCGCCGCTGGTGAAAGCCGCGACCGGTGAAGTGGTCAGCGCCGAAGACCTCGGCGGCGCCGATGTGCATTGCAAGACTTCTGGTGTGGCCGACCATTACGCCGAGAACGATGAACACGCCCTCGCCCTCGCCCGCCGCAGCGTTGCCAACCTCAACTGGCGCAAGCTCGGCGAGGTGCAGCAGCGCACGCCGATTGCGCCGCTGTACGCCAGCGACGAGTTGTACGGCGTGGTTCCGGCTGACGCCAAGCAGCCATTCGATGTGCGCGAAGTGATCGCGCGGCTGGTCGACGGCTCGGTGTTCGATGAATTCAAAGCGCTGTTCGGCACCACGCTGGTCTGCGGTTTCGCGCACTTGCACGGCTACCCGATCGCGATTCTGGCGAACAACGGCATCCTCTTCGCCGAAGCCGCGCAGAAAGGCGCGCACTTCATCGAACTGGCCTGCCAGCGCGGCATCCCGCTGCTGTTTCTGCAGAACATCACCGGTTTCATGGTCGGCCAGAAATACGAAGCCGGCGGCATCGCCAAACACGGCGCGAAACTGGTGACCGCGGTGGCCTGCGCCAAGGTGCCGAAATTCACCGTGATCATCGGCGGCAGCTTCGGTGCCGGCAACTACGGCATGTGCGGGCGCGCTTACGATCCGCGTTTCTTGTGGATGTGGCCGAACGCGCGGATCGGCGTGATGGGCGCCGAACAGGCCGCAGGCGTCCTGGTGCAGGTCAAGCGCGAACAGGCCGAACGCAGCGGTCAGGCGTTCAGCGCCGAGCAGGAGACCGAGATCAAGCAGCCGATTCTCGACCAGTACGAAGAACAGGGTCACCCCTACTATTCCAGCGCGCGGCTGTGGGACGACGGCGTCATCGACCCGGCGCAGACCCGCGATGTATTGGCCCTGGCCCTGTCCGCGTCGCTGAACGCGCCAATCGAACCGAGCCGCTTCGGCGTGTTCCGGATGTGATGTTTTTTTGTGGGAGCGAGCCTGCTCGCGAATGCGCTCTGTCAGGCAGCGGATAGATCGACTGATACCCGCTTTCGCGAGCAGGCTCGCTCCCACAAGAACCGTGGAGACGGATGAATATGAGCGACTTCAATACCCTCGAACTGCAAAACGATCCACGCGGTTTCGCAACGCTGTGGCTCAATCGCGCGGAGAAAAACAACGCCTTCAACGCCGAGATGATCCGCGAACTGATCCTCGCCCTCGACAAGGTCGCCAGCGATTCGAGCCTTCGTTTCCTGCTGCTGCGCGGGCGCGGCAAGCACTTCAGTGCCGGCGCTGACCTGGCGTGGATGCAGCAATCAGCGGAACTCGATTACCACACCAACCTCGACGACGCCCGCGAGCTGGCCGAGCTGATGTACAACCTCGCCAAGCTGAAAATCCCCACGCTGGCTGTGGTTCAGGGCGCGGCGTTTGGTGGCGCGCTGGGCTTGATCAGTTGCTGTGACATGGCGATCGGCGCCGATGACGCGCAGTTCTGCCTGTCGGAAGTGCGCATCGGTCTGGCGCCAGCGGTAATCAGCCCGTTCGTGGTGCAAGCGATCGGTGAGCGTGCGGCACGGCGTTATGCGCTGACTGCCGAGCGCTTCAGCGGGCAGCGGGCGCGGGAGATCGGCTTGCTCGCCGAAAGCTATCCTGCGGCTGAACTGGGGCAACAGGTCGAACAGTGGATCGACAACCTGTTGCTCAACAGCCCCGCCGCCATGCGCGCCAGCAAGGACTTGCTGCGCGAAGTCGGCAACGGCGCGCTGACCCCGGCCCTGCGCCGCTACACCGAAAATGCCATCGCGCGGATTCGCGTCAGCCCTGAAGGCCAGGAAGGCTTGCGTGCCTTCCTGCAAAAACGCCCACCGAACTGGCAAGCCGCATCCACCAAGGAGTCGCGTTGATGAGCGCACCTGTGATTACCACCCTGCTGGTGGCCAACCGCGGCGAAATCGCCTGCCGCGTGATGCGCACCGCCAAGGCTCTGGGCCTGACCACCGTCGCCGTGCACAGCGCCACCGACCGCGATGCGCGGCACAGCCGTGAAGCCGATATCCGCGTGGATCTGGGCGGCAGCAAGGCTGCCGAGAGTTATCTGCAAATCGATAAATTGATCGCCGCCGCCAAGGCCAGCGGTGCCCAGGCGATTCATCCCGGCTACGGCTTTCTATCGGAAAACGCCGGATTCGCCCGCGCCATCGAAGCCGCCGGGCTGATCTTCCTCGGCCCGCCCGCCGCGGCCATCGATGCGATGGGCAGCAAATCCGCCGCCAAGGCGCTGATGGAAAAGGCTGGCGTGCCACTGGTGCCGGGCTATCACGGCGAAGCGCAGGACCTCGACACCTTTCGCGAAGCCTGCGAACGCATCGGTTATCCGGTGCTGCTCAAGGCCACTGCGGGGGGTGGCGGCAAAGGCATGAAAGTCGTCGAGGATGTCAGCCAACTCGCTGAAGCCCTCGCCTCGGCGCAGCGCGAAGCGCAATCGTCGTTTGGCGACTCGCGGATGCTGGTGGAAAAGTATTTGCTCAAGCCGCGTCATGTGGAGATTCAGGTGTTCGCCGATCAGCACGGCAACTGCCTGTACCTCAACGAGCGCGACTGCTCGATCCAGCGTCGGCACCAGAAAGTCGTCGAAGAAGCCCCGGCGCCGGGTCTGACGCCCGAGTTGCGCCGGGCAATGGGCGAAGCGGCTGTGCGTTCGGCGCAGGCGATCGGTTATGTCGGCGCCGGCACCGTGGAGTTTTTGCTGGATGCGCGCGGCGAGTTTTTCTTCATGGAGATGAACACGCGGCTGCAAGTCGAGCACCCGGTGACCGAAGCAATCACCGGGCTGGATCTGGTCGCCTGGCAGATTCGCGTCGCCCGTGGGGAAGCGCTGCCGATCACCCAAGCGCAGGTGCCACTCAATGGTCACGCGATCGAAGTGCGCTTGTATGCCGAAGATCCGGCGAATGATTTCCTGCCGGCCACTGGGCGTCTGGACTTGTACCGCGAATCGGCACAGGGAGCGGGGCGGCGGGTAGACAGCGGCGTTGAGGAAGGTGACGAGATCTCGCCCTTCTACGATCCGATGCTCGGCAAACTGATTGCCTGGGGTGAAGATCGCGAACAGGCGCGCTTGCGTTTGTTGAGCATGCTCGACGAGTTTGCGATTGGCGGGCTGAAGACCAACATCAATTTCCTGCGCCGGATCATCGCGCATCCGGCGTTTGCGGCGGCAGAGCTGGATACCGGGTTCATTCCGCGCTATCAGGAGCAATTGCTGCCAGCGCCGGGCGCGTTGAGCGATGAGTTCTGGCAAGCGGCGGCGCAGGCGTTTGCGCAGAGTCTGCCGAAGCGTGCGCGGGCGGATGATCCCGCCTCCCCCTGGTCTTGCAGCAGTGGTTTGCGCGCAGGTTTGCCGGCGCAAATCACCTTGCACTTGAGCTGCGAGGGACAGGATCGCGCGTTGACCTTGAGAACTGCGGCCCCTGCAAAACTGCTGGGCGAGGCGCTGACCATCGAGCATGACGGCGTGCGCCGCACATTGCGGGCGATTCGTCAGGGTGGCGCGTTGTATCTGGAATGGGACGGCGAGTTGCGGCGCATCGAAGCGTTCGATCCGATCAGTGCCGTTGAAGCCAGCCACAGCCATCAGGGCGGTCTGACCGCGCCAATGAACGGCAGCATCGTGCGCGTGCTGGTCGAAACCGGACAGTCGGTTGAGGCCGGGGCGCAACTGGTGGTGCTGGAAGCCATGAAGATGGAACACAGCATCCGCGCGCCGCACGCCGGTGTGATCAAAGCGCTGTATTGCCAGGAAGGCGATATGGTCAGCGAAGGCAGCGCTTTGGTTGAACTGGAAGAGGGATGAAATAAAAGGATCGACCCTCGCCTTGAGCGAGGATCGATCCGCTCAGTAACGCGCCGTTGCCTGAACCACCACGCCGATGATCCGGCATTCATCGGTGAGCAGGGTTTTCGGCCAGGTCGGGTTGAGCGGCACCAGGTAGCGCTGGCCGGCCTGTTCGTCGAGTTTGCGGAAAATCGCTTCTTCGCTGTCCGGCCACTGGGCGATCACCAGTTTGCCAGGCACTGCCTCCAACTCTGGGTCAACCAGAATCAGCATGCCCTCGGCAACGCTCTGGCCGCTCGGCGCGGTCATCGAATCCCCCGTCACCGTCAGCCAGAACGCGGCACCGCCACGAGCGTGGTAATCCGTCAGTTCGAAGCGCTGCTTCGCTGATGCTCCGGGATAGCTCGCCGCAGTGTCACGCACTTCGCACGGTGCACGCCAATCGCAGACCGGATAACGGAAGTACGGGTTGTACTTCTGCGCCAGCGGCATTTCGTCTTCCGGCGTCGGCTGCGGCTCGCGAATCACCAGAACGACTTCCAGGAAGTCCATTCCCAGCGCCTTGAGCACGCGGTTCATTTCGGTAACACCGGGTTCGCGACGCTTGTTCAGCCAATGACCGATCCCGCCCTGGGACATGCCGACGCGCTCTCCGAGCTCTGTTTGAGTGACTTTGAGTTCACTCATCTTGGCCTTGACCAACTCAATCCATTTATCCATGTGCCGCACCTTACGCGGACGTCTTCGACCGGCAAAACACATATTGTAGTATTTAAATTCTCGTCACAAATACAGGCGGTACTATCCTAAGGAAACGGACTTTCAATCGAACATGGAGTGACGTTTCATGATGAACATCAGCAGCAAAGACCTGCCCGATCTGCAAATCGACACCAGCTTCACCTCCCCTCAAGGCAATGCCGCCGCACAGCGCGCGCTGGACTACTACTTGAAACCGGCTGTTTCAGAACCCGAGACGGACGAACGTTTTTTCAATGTCAAAGGCCATCTCAGCGGCGAGGAAGCGCTGGTGCATGCCTCGGATCTGTTGCGATGTGCAGCCGCCACCGCGTTCAAGGCCGCAGAAAACCTGCAAGGCACCAATCGCGATCTGGCCTTTTCGGTGGTGCACATGGTGGATATGGCGCGGGCGATGGTCGACCATTCGATCGACAACGACGAAGTCACGGCGGACAAGGTACGGGCGGGCAGGAAAGAATTTTCCCATCGCGCAGATAAAAACATTTGACTTGCAAATGATAATGATTATTATTGCAAGCAGCTGGTCGCGAGATCAGTCGATGGACCAGAGACCTTAGGTCGGTCTTCTGGACTATCTCCTCATCAGGCTAATCACGGTTTTTGACCCGGCTTTTTGCCGGGTCTTTTTTTGCCCGTTTTTCGGGCTTGTGTCTTCAGGCTAATGAAGTCTTTAGGTGCTGCAAATTCGATGGCGCGGATAATATCAAAAGAATATTGATTGGCAAGCCGAGCCCGGCCACATTGGGCAAAACTAATGGCAATCAGCACTTGAGAATCAATCGCATAGCCTCTAAGCTGCTGGCGCGTCACGGAAGACGCCCCCCGCTACGCCCGCAATTCCCCTCGGTTTCAGCCCTGCCTGCGTGTAAAGTACCGGTCATAAAAATCCTGCTCTGGAAGCGATTATGACCGTGGCCAAATCTTCGTTCGACATCAGCGCCAATTTCGACAGCGGCAATATCCAAGTCATCGACATCAGCAACCCGCTCAATCCGGTTCTGGCCATCCGCCCGGACACCCGCAGCGCTCATTTTCAGTGGTTCCACTTCAAGGCCAGCGGCTTGCATGTGCATCAGGAACACTGGTTTCGTCTGGTCAACGCCAGCCAGTCCTCCTATAACAAGGCCTGGACCGGCTATCAGGCAGTCGCTTCCTACGACCACGTCAACTGGTTCCGCATCCCCACCAGCTTCGAAGGCGACAGCCTGCGCTTTTGCCTCGAAGCCGAACAGACCCACGCCTGGTTCGCCTACTTCGAGCCCTACAGCCGCGGCCGCCACGACTGGTTGATCGAGCAGGCGCTGAGCAAGGCTGGCACCGAATTGCTGGCGACCGGCAAAAGTGTCGAGGGCCGGGACATTCAGCTGCTGCGCAAAGGCACCGGTGCCGAAGGCCAGCGCAAGATCTGGATCATTGCCCAGCAGCATCCGGGCGAGCACATGGCGGAATGGTTCATGGAAGGCGTGATTGAGCGTCTGGAGCGCCAGGACGATCCGGTATTGAACAAACTGCTGGCCAGCGCCGATCTGTATCTGGTGCCGAACATGAACCCGGACGGCGCCTTCCATGGCCATCTGCGCACCAATGCCATGGGTCAGGACTTGAACCGGGCCTGGCAGAACGCCAGCCAGGACATCAGTCCGGAAGTGCTTTTCGTCCAGCAGCAGATGGAAAAATATGGCGTCGATGCTTTTATCGACGTGCACGGCGACGAGGAAATCCCCCACGTCTTTACCGCCGGCTGTGAAGGCAATCCTGGCTTCACACCGCGCATCGAAAAGCTTGAAGAGCATTTCCGCAGCCATCTGAAGCACACCACCAAAGACTTCCAGACCACCTACGGCTACACCCGCGACGAACCGGGACAGGCCAACATGACCCTGGCCTGCAACAGCGTCGGGCAGAAATTCGACTGCCTGTCGCTGACCCTGGAGATGCCCTTCAAGGACCACGACGACCACCCGGACAAGATCACCGGCTGGTCGGGCAAACGTTCCAAGCAATTGGGCAAGGATGTGCTGACCACCCTCGCCGACATGGTCGACACCCTGCGCTGATCCCCTCCTCTGTAACGACAAAAGATCGCAGCCGACCTGCGATCTTTTGCGTTACAGGGTCAGCCGCGATCACGCCCGCGCAACATGCTGTCGAGCACTTCGTCACGGCGTACCCAGCCATGGAACAGCGCCGCCGCCAGATGCAGCAGCACCGTCAGAAACAGCAGATACGCCAGATAGCCATGGGACTTGCGCAGCACCGCAAACAGTTGCGCATCGGCCGGCACAATCGACGGCAGATGCAGCGACGCCGTGAGCATTACCGGCTCGCCCGAGGCACTGATCATCGCCCAGCCGAGCAACGGCAACACCAGCATCAACGCATACAACAAGACGTGGGAAGCCTTGGCTGCCAGTACCTGCCAGCCCGGCAGATCATCCGGCAGCGGCGGTTGGCGGGTGGTGAAGCGCACCAGCAGGCGCACGATCACCAGCGCCAGAATCGCGATGCCCAGCGGCTTGTGCAAATGAATCAGCCATTCATGGCGAGACGACACCGAAGTGACCATGCCCGCGCCGATAAACAGCATGGCGATGATCATCAGCGCCATCAGCCAGTGCAGCAGGCGCGCCAGCAAAACGAAATGCGTCGGTTGCTTGCTCATGGACGAGCCTCCTGTTTGGCGGCGGGCAACTGGCTGACTTCGCTGGTGCGACGCAGGTAGGAATCGGCGTAGCCGGCCGAACGCGCGGCCAGCAGTGGATCTTCCGAGCCTTGAATCCCGGCCGGCAGCACCAGCGGGTCGTAGTTGATGTCACGGCATTCGCCACTCAGCTGCGGCTGGGTTTTCTCCAGCACCAGAGTCCCGGCATTCAGCACTTTGCGATTTGCGGGCCAGGTCTTGCTGGCATCGTTGACCGGGTCGTCGGCGTTGGCCAGGGTGATGTTCAACTGGAAGCGCAAGGGTGCGGCGGCCAGGCGTTGCACCAGGTCCTTCTCGAGAAAATCGGCGCCTTCAGGGGCTGTGGCACCTGCCGCGTCCTGCGCCAACGGGGTCATGCTCCAGCGTACGGCCTGTTTTTTACCGTTGCCATCGACCAGATAGAACGCATTGATGCTGTTATAGGTTTCGGTCGCGTAGCTGGCCGAAGGCTTGGCGGTCTTCACCCACGTCAAGAACGGCAAGGCTTCCGGGTGTGCAGCGAAGAACGCCGGCACCTTCGTCGGGTCGGGCTTGCCAGTGGCTGGATCCGGCGACTGCGCCTGCTGCAATTGGTAGAACGCTTCAGGCGTGCCCACCGGAAACACCGGCATGCTGTTCATGCCGGTGCGCCATTGCTGACCGTTCGCCTGGGTGAAGCGCAGCGCCAGACTGCGGATCGGTACGGCGCTGTCCGGCGCATAGGGATTGCCCGCCGGCAAGGCAAAACGCCCCACCACCGGTGTCTGCGGCAGGTTGAACACCTGTGCCGTGGAGAACGCGCGCGCCTCGCCGCTGCTTTCGAAATGGCCGATCACGCAAACACCCTTGGCATGATTGCGACGAAAGCCGGGATGCACGCCGTTGTTCTTTTCCAGCACATCGACCAACGCTTTTGGCGTCAATCGTTGTGGGTCAAGGTTGCCATGCACGTAGGCAAACGCCCCGGCCACGGCGGCGACAATCACGGCAATGCCGCCCAGACGTAAAACCAGGCTCGCGGCGCTCAGTGGCTGGCGCGGCGGCCTGCCGGGCGGTGCAGCGTTGGGGGACGAGCGATCAACCATGAATATCTCCAGGCCATCGGCCACAAGTGGAAAGAGTCAGCAAGACGCACCCCGTCCGGGTTTATTCCACGGCGCGGTATTTATTTTTGCGCACGGGGAATAACCTGCGCTGACGGGCGTCTTCCTAGTCCACAGCGTAGCGACCAGCAGAAATTCATGAGCGAATTCGACGAACAGTTGAGAGAAATCATTCCCAGATTGCGCCGCTTCGCCGTGTCGTTGACGCGCAACAGCAGCAGCGCTGACGATCTGGTCCAGGCCAGCCTCGAGCGGGCGCTGTCAGCCTGGGGCGAGAAACGCGCTGAGGGCGACTTGCGCGCCTGGCTGTTTGCGATCCTCTATCGGCAATTTCTCGATGCGCACCGCCGTTCGCGGCGCTATGCGCGAATGCTGGAATTTTTCACCGGTCGCGACGATGCCGAGCCGTCGGTGGAACGCACGGTGATTGCTCAGTCGACCCTGCAAGCCTTCGAACGCCTGCCCACCGAACAGCGCGCTTTGCTGCTGATGGTCTCGGTGGAAGGCTTGTCCTATAAAGAGGTCGCCGAGATCCTCGGCGCCCCGATCGGCACCGTGATGTCGCGCCTGTCCCGCGCCCGCCAGGCCTTGCGCCAACTCAGCGACGGCGAAATCAGCAGCCCTTCCTTGCGGATACTCAAATGATCAGCCTGCCTCCCAGCGAACGTGATTTGCACGCCTACGTCGACCACCAGCTCAGCGACGCCGATCGGCGCGTACTCGAGACCTGGCTCGCCAGCCACCCTGAAGAAGCGGCGCAGGTGCGCGCCTGGCAACGCGATGCCCAACAGTTGCGCGCAGCGCTGAGTGGCGCCTTGCAGCAACCGGCCAATCCGGCGCTCGACCCGATGATGATTCGCCAGCGCCGCCGCCAGCAGTCCCGTCGGCACCTGGCCAGCGCGGCGGTGTTGCTGATTGCCGTCAGCATCGGCGGTTTCAGTGGCTGGCAGGCCCGGGAAATGACCCTGACGCGCCCTGCGCCATTGCCGATGACTGACGCGTTGCAAGCCTATCGCCTGATCGCCCAGCAAGGCGTACTGCCCGCCGATTACAAGGTCGACAGCGACGGCGACATGCAGCGTTGGCTCGACCGCTACTTCAGCGGTGCCGGGCGCTTGCCGGACTTGAAAGCTGCCGGATTCGAGCCGGTCAGCGGGCGCTTGCTCAGCACCGATGAAGGCGCGGCGGCGATGGTGATGTATGAGGATGGCAGCGGTCACAAAGTGAGCTTTTACCTGCGTCCACCGGGGCCGAAAAACACCCTGCTGCCGCGTGGCTCGCGCAGCGATGGCGATCTGCAGGCCGATTACTGGTCAGGGCCGGGCTACAACTATGCGGTGGTCAGCCCGACCGACTCGCCGGCGGCAGAGTTGCTCAAGCAATCGCCACCGTTCTGAAATCCGCCTCTGGTAGGAGCTGACGAGTGCAACGAGGCTGCGATCTGTTGGTGGCAACCAAGATCAAAAGATCGCAGCCTCGTTGCACTCGTCAGCTCCTACAGGGGACCGTGCACATATTTCATGGAGCCGACGCCCAGGCTCTGGTTACACTGGGGCCACCGCGCTCGCTGTGGAGCCGGTCTGAGAAACCAGGAGCCTGTCCCGCGTGCCCGCCCGAACGCCGAAACGATCACGACTGAGCCAACGCTGGCCGTTGCTGCGCCGCCTGTTCGGCAAAGGCCTGCCCGCCAGCGCCGGCCACGATGCTCATGCCGCGACCATCCGCGATTATTTCCGTGACAAGGCCAAAAGCCAGGGCTACACCCTCAGCCGCAGTCAGCAGCACGTCATCGACTGCATGGCGCAGCAAGCCAGCGTGCTGCTCGGCGACAGCGGCCACACACCGCCGAGTCTGTACCTGTACGGCGCCGTCGGGCGCGGTAAGAGCTGGTTGCTCGACGGTTTCTTCCAGGCGCTGCCGATCACGCGCAAACGCCGCCTGCATTTCCATCAGTTCTTCGCTCGGTTGCACGACGGCATGTTCCGTCATCGCTTGGAGGAAGACGCGCTGAAAATCACCTTGGATGAGTTGCTGGAAGATTGCCAGGTGCTGTGTTTCGACGAGTTTCACGTGCATGACATCGGCGACGCGATGCTGATCACGCGGCTGTTCAAGGCCCTGTTCAAAAGGCAGATCATGCTGCTGGTGACCTCCAACTATGCACCCGAGGGCCTGCTGCCCAATCCGCTGTATCACGCGCGCTTCAAACCGGTGATCGAGCTGATCAACACGCGCATGCACGTGATGGAAGTCGGTGGCGCCCACGACTACCGCGCACTCAACCGCCAACACACGCATCAAGTGTTTACCCAAGGACATTACGTGTGGCCGGCGACATCAGCTCAACGTCAGACACTGGACCTGCCACCAGCCGACGCGCCTGCCCTTGCCCTCGAAGTTGGCAAGCGCCAGCTTCAGGCCCGTTTTTGCCAAGGCCGGCGAGTCGCGTTCACCTTCAACGACCTGTGCGAACAGCCAACGGCAGTGATGGATTATCTGCAACTGTGCCAGCGTTTCGACCAGTGGATCATCGATGAGCTGCCGCAGCTCGGCGAATGTCCGATCGCCGTGCAGCAGCGCTTCATCAATCTGATCGACGTGCTCTACGATCAGGACAAACACCTGACCCTGCTCGGCCAGTTGCCGCTGGGTCAGAGCCTGGAAGGTCACGCCATTGACCTGGCGCGCACGCGCAGCCGGTTGGGGCAATTGCGGGAAATTCACGCTCCCAACTGACTCCCTACCCTGTGAGAGCGAGCCCTGTGGGAGCGAGCCTGCTCGCTCCCACAAGGTCCGGGACAACTCAAAATCCGTTCAGCATCCGCTTTACCGCTATCATGTCGCCCATTCCAGCGCCCCCCGCGTCGCACCACCGATCAATAGCGAAACCAGACATGCACACCCTTGCTCAACTGCGCGCCGGCGAGCTGTCCGGCATCACCCGCCTCGACCTGTCCTGCGGGCTGACCGAATTCCCCAACGAAATTTTCCAACTGGCCGAGACGCTGGAAGTGCTCAACCTCAGCGGCAACGCGCTGAGCAGCCTGCCGGACGACCTGCATCGCCTGACCCGCCTGCGCGTGCTGTTCTGCTCCGACAACCAGTTCAGCGAACTGCCGGCCTGCCTCGGCCAGTGCACCGCGCTGACCATGGTCGGCTTCAAGGCCAACCGCATCGTCAATGTGCCCGCTGCCGCCCTGCCGCCGCAGCTGCGCTGGCTGATCCTCACCGATAACCGCATCGAAAGCCTGCCCAGCGAACTCGGTGAACGCCGCGCTTTGCAGAAGCTCATGCTCGCCGGCAATCGGCTGCAAACGCTGCCAGACTCCCTGCGCCACTGCCATCGGCTGGAATTGCTGCGCATCGCTGCCAACCAACTCAGCGAACTGCCGCAGTGGTTGCTGACCTTGCCGAGCCTGACCTGGCTGGCCTACGCCGGCAATCCGCTGGAGACCGAAGCCGATGCCGCTGCCCTTGAGGCCACGCCGCTGATCGACTGGTCGGCGCTGCGCCTGGAGCAGCAACTGGGCGAAGGCGCTTCCGGGGTGATTTCCAAGGCAGTCTGGCAGCGCGACGACGGCACGGCGCAGGCGGTTGCAGTGAAGCTCTACAAAGGCGAGATGACCAGCGACGGCTCGCCGTTGCATGAGATGAACGCTTGCATCACCGCAGGCCTGCACCCGAACCTGATCCGCGTCGAAGGGCGCATCAGCGGCCATCCCGATCAACAGCAGGGGCTGGTAATGCAACTGATTGATCCGAGCTTCGGCAATCTCGCCGGTTTGCCCAGCCTGGACTCGTGCTCGCGGGATGTTTACGCCGAAGATCGCCAGTTCTCCGCCGACGTTGCCCTGCGCGTCGCCAAAGGCATCGCCTCAGCGGCCGAGCACCTGCACCGCCAAGGCATCACCCACGGCGATCTGTATGGCCACAACATTCTGTTGAACGATCAGGGCGATTGTCTGCTGGGGGATTTCGGCGCGGCGTCGTTTCATGCCACCGGCGATGATGTGCAGACGCGCGCATTGCAGCGCCTGGAAGTCCGTGCATTCGGTGTGTTGTTGGGGGAATTGCTGGAGCGTGTCGACTCAGGATTGAGTACGGAGCGGCTCGCGCAACTGGAGGCGCTGGAGCGACGTTGCTGTCAGGCCGATGTGCTGGGGCGGCCGGGGTTCAGCGAAGTCATTGAGGTGCTGGAGAATCTGTGACCGCTGCACGGTCAATCGCCAGCAGGCTCGCTCCCACAGTTGCAATACATTCCAGTGTGGGAGCGAGCCTGCTCGCGAAGAGGTCATTACTGGCGCGACAAATCAGCCAGCCAGACCGACGAACATGTCCTGCACGTCATCATGGTTGTCGAGGCCTTCGAGGAACGCTTCGACTTCAGCCATCTGCTCGTCGCTCAAGCCGCTGACCGGGTTCTTCGGCTGGTAGCCGAGCTTGGCCGAGAGCACGGTGAAGCCTTGTTCCGGCAGGGCTTTCTGCACGGCGTCGAGGTCGGTCGGGTCGGTGAGGAACAACGTCGCGCCCTCTTCGCCCGGCTCGAAATCCTGGGCTCCGGCTTCGATCGCAGCCATTTCTGGATCGGCATCCGGGCTGTCTGGCGCAGCTTCGATCATGCCGACGTGGTTGAACATCCACGCCACCGAACCGGAAGCGCCCAACTGGCCCTTGCGGAACGCCACGCGGATTTCCGCGACGGTGCGGTTGATGTTGTCGGTGACGCATTCGACGATCAGCGGCACCTGATGCGGGGCAAAGCCTTCGTAGGTCACGCGATGGTATTGCACGGTTTCACCCAGCAGACCGGCGCCTTTCTTGATCGCGCGATCGAGGGTTTCTTTTGGCATCGAGGCTTTCTTCGCCTGCTCGACCACCAGACGCAGGTGTGCGTTGGTGGCGGTATCGGCACCGTTGCGTGCAGCAATGGTGATTTCCTTCACCAGTTTGCCGAAGATCTTCCCTTTGGCGTTGGCTGCCGCTTCTTTGTGTTTAACCTTCCACTGTGCGCCCATTACTCACTCTCTTGATCTGTGGCGCCGAGACATCTATTGGCCGACGCGTGGCGGCAAGTTTATACGGCCTAAAGTCGGCAATCGACCAAAAAAACAGCCGACGGAATCGACATCTTCACCAAAGCATGTAGGGGGATTCTGAAAAGCGCCTTTGACATGACCATTCAGGCCGACGGTTTCGTACCCTTGAAACCCCGTATCGCCTGACAGGGCCTGCTCGAATGCTCAATGACAAGGAAAGTCCCTTCACCCTTACGCTGACCGACAGCGGATTGCGCCTGCCGGTGGTGCGTTTTCGCGGCGAGGAAGCGCTGAACCAGCCTTACCGTTTCGACATCGAACTGCTCGGCCTGGCCCCGGCCATCGTTCCGGGATCCTTCCTGCACCGGCCGGCCTTTCTGCGGCTCAGTGAGCAGCACGGGTTCCACGGCGTCATTTCCAGCGCCAGCTGCGAACATCGCGGGACCCATCGGGTCGGCTATCGACTGATTTTGGTGCCGCATCTGCAACAACTGGCGCAAACGCACAAGCGCCGCGTGTTTACTCACCTGAGTGTGCCGCAGATCATTCAACAACTGCTCGAGGAACATGCCCTGCCAGCGCACAGCTACCGCATTGAAATGAGCGTCGGTCACTACCCGGCAAGAGCGTTTTGCATTCAGTACGAAGAAAGCGATCTGGCCCTGCTGCAGCGGCTATGCGAAGAAGAAGGCATCCACTATCACTTCGAACACGGGCCGGACGGACACGTCGTGGTGTTCGCCGACGACAGCCTGAGCCTGCCCCAGCAACCGATCGAAATTCCCTTCAATGTCGATGAGCAACCCCCATCGCCCTGCGTCAGCGCACTCTATCAACAACATCGCGCGGCGCCCGTGCCGATGCTGCATGCGGTGCGCAATCGTGGCCGACCAACCGGCAACGCCGAAGCCGCCAACGAGGTCTCGACCGAGTTGCCGATGCCCGCGCGATCGCCGGAACGTCTGTACGCCGAACAGCGCAGCCGCCGTCATCTGCAACGCCAGCGCTGCCAGTTGCGCTCCATTCACGGGCGCAGTGATTGCAGCGATTTGCTCAGTGGCCGACTGCTGCTTGTGGCCGACCATCCGATTCATCATTTCGACGAACAATGGCTGATATGCGCCGTGCGCCACCAAGGGCAGCACCCTTCGATCCTTGACCCGACGCCAAGCGTTCAGCGTTATCACAACGACTTCACTGCGCAGCCCTGGTCGACCGATTTCCGTCCGCCACTCAAACAAGCTCGCCCGAATATTGCCGGTTATCACTTGGCGAAAGTCGCGGGTGCGCCTGGGCAACCTGCGCAAGTGGACGAAAACGGCTGCCTCGCTGTAAGCCTGTGGCCGTCTGCGGATAAATCCGCCAGCGACCCCCTGTGGCTGCCGATCGCCATGAGTCGGCTCAGCGGCCCCGTCGCGGTCGATCAATTACCGCGTGCCGGCAGTGAAGTGTGGGTGAGTTTCCTCGACAGTGATCCGGACCGACCGATCCTGTGCCTCAGCCACGCACGCCAGCCGCCGGAGCGCGAATCAGAACCCGCGCGCGACAGCCTGTTGCTCGACTGGCTGAGCCACCGCGCCGAGCATTGATCGGCGCCTCAGCCTTTGTCCGCCTTGCCCGCCGCCGCCGCGAATTTCGCCAGGCGCACGTCCAGATGCCGAGGCCGGCGCCCGTGATCTTCGGCGTGCTCCTTGCGGCGGATGGCGTTGCGCACCATCAGCGAGCCGAGGTAGCGAATCGGTTCCGGCGGGAAATAACCCAGCGGCCCGTTGACCAGCGGCGAACGCGTCCACGGGTTATCCAGGCCCTGCACCAGCGCGGCGAGAATCTGCCCGCCCATGTGACACGGGCCGACGCCGCTGCCGGAATAACCGAAGCCGTAAAACACATTGCCCGCACCGCTCATCTGGCCGAAGAACGGCAAACCGGTCACCGAACGATCCGACGGGCCGTTCCACGTCGCGTCGATTTTGACCTCGGCGAACGCCGGAAAAAAATCCGCGAGACTGCGCTTGAGCAATCCGGCATAAGGCGACGGCTGATCGAACACCGGCAGCATCCGCCCGCCATAGGCGAAGGTGTTGCCGCCCTTGCCGAGCATGATCCGACCGTCCGGGGTGTTGTGGTAGTAATGCACGAAAATCCGCGAATCGAGGACGCTGACGCCGCTGGTCAAACCGATTTGCTGCAGCAGGTCCGGGCGCGGTTCGGTGATCAGCATGTCACTGGAAACAATCGCCACACTGCGCTCGAACCGAGGAAACGCGCGGGCCATCCACGCATTCATCGCCAGTACCACCCGGTCGGCGATGACCTTGCCGCCGGGCGTGTGAATACGTGCCAGGCGGCCCTCTTCCAGTCCGGTCATCGCCGTAGCCTCATGGATTTTCACGCCCAATTGCAGCGCCACTCGGCGCAGACCGCGCACCAGTTTGCCCGGTTGCACGCTGGCAGCCGCCGGGGAAAACCAGCCCTCCAGATGTTTTGCTGACCCAGCCATGCGCTGCACATCGGCAAGCGGGCGCTGGCTGAACGAGTTGATGCCGTTACGCTCCAGCGCCGCGATCACCGCGTCAGTTGCGCCGACCTGGGCGCGATTGGTCGCGGTGTACAGCGTGCCGTCGAGGCGGTAGTCGGCATCGACGCCGTACTGCTCGCAGAACTCGCCGATCGCATGGATGCTGCGCTCCGATTCCCTGACCAGACGCACCGCTTCTTCGACGCCGAACAAGCGCTCCAGGGTGAAATACTTGGCCGACCATGACAGTGCGCAACCACCATTACGGCCACTGGCGCCGGCACCGCAGATGTCTGCTTCGATCAGCAGCACATTCAGCTCCGGGTTTTGCTCCTTGAGCATGATCGCCGTCCACAATCCGGTGTAACCACCGCCAACGATGCACACATCCGTGCGCACCTCGCCTTGCAGCGGTGGACACTGCTCGGATGGGTCGGCCTGCAAGGCTTGCTCGAGCCAGAACGGTCGCATGGGAAATCTCCAGTCAGATAGCCACGACGCAGCCTGCCGCGCACCGCGCAGCAGGCCACGGGGCGAAGGGTTTCAGGAACGCAGCGGTTTGACGCTCAGCGGGCAGTTGGGGATCGCCGCGCGCGGCTCCATCACGCCGACCGGCCGACTGTTCCAGTGCGGAATCAGCACCAGCGCCGAGAACAGCGCGCATCCGGCGAAGACGATAAACACCGTCACCGAGTCGAAGTAGCCCGGCAGCAAACCGCCGAGCACCGCGCCAACGGAGCCGCAGCCGTTGACGAAACCGGCGGCGGTGGCACCGGCCTTGGCCTTGCCGAAATCGATGGCGGCCGCACCGCTGATCATCGAGTCCGGGCCATACAACGTCAGGCCCATGACGAACAGCAACGCGACGACCAACAACACGCTGCCGGTGTTCAGCGCGGCCATGAACAACGCCAGCGTCACTGTCAGCGCCAGCAGACTCAGCACGCAGGCCGGCATGCGTCGGGCGCCGAAGAGTTTGTCCGAGGCCAGGCCGATCATGATCGGTCCGAGCAATCCGGCCAGTTCAAACGCGGTGGGAATGATCGCCGCGCCGACCTTGCCGACACTGGGCATCTGCTCGAAAACAATCACTGGCCCCCACAACAGAATCGCGTAGCGCGCCGGTTTCAGCAGGAAATACGCCAGGCCCAGCACCAGCACCGTGCGGTTGCGCAGGATTTCCTTCAGTGGCTCCCAGACGCTGAGTTTGCTGTTGGCTGCGGTTTCTTCGGCGGTCAGTTCCGGCTCGGGCTCCACCGCCGGCAAGCCGACGTCTTCCGGTTTGTTGCGCTGGAAGATAAAGAACAGCACGGCGACCACCGCGACCACCGCCGCGCTGGAAATGAATGCCGCGTGCCAGGTGCCGACCAGCGTGTAGGCCCACCAGCCGGCGAACGGCGAGGCGACCAGACCACCAAACGCGTAACAGGAACTCCACAAGCCGAGCACGCGCCCGCGCTGCTCTGACGGGAAAAAGCTGCCAAGGTTTTTACACAGCCCGGACCAGCCAGTGGACTGCGCCAAACCTTGAATCAACATGCATGTGGCGAAGATCGGCAATGTAGCGAAACTGCCCATCACCAGCGCCGCAGCGGCGGATATCAGCAAGCCGCCAAACACCACCACTCGCGGGCCAAAGCGATCGGCGAGCATGCCCCAGGTGAACTGTCCGAGGGCATACGCCGCCAGATAGATCGCGTCGAGGTTGGCCATGGCCATTTTGTCGAGGGTGAAATCAGGGTCTTCGGCGATGCCCAGTTTGGCTACCGAAAAGGCTTTGCGGGTGAAGTAGAACGCGGCGTACGCGAGCCAGGTAATAGCGAAGATCTGCACGCGCCAACGCGCCAGGGTGCCGATGTGCTTGTTCATGGTGGTTCTGACCTCAGGGTGTGAGTGTGCCGGCAGAATCGTTAAGAAAAACGCCTGTGTTTTTTATTGTTGAGCACTGCGTTACCGCCCCTTCCCTTCGGCGATAACGGTCAGATGAGTCTGCTGTTGCACGCACAGGCTCATGGGCCGGCGCTGCTGTTCGACCGAACAGTCAGCGATGGCGTGAGCCGATCAAAGCAATTACTGTTTAATAAATAAAATCGATTTATCGTATTTCACACATAAGCTGAGCTTGTTACTGGAGCCACCATGTCCGTCTCTCATGCCCAACTCAAAGCGTTCCACGCGGTGGCCGTCCATGGCAGCTTCACCCGCGCCGCCGAGCGGCTTTATCTGACGCAACCGGCGATTTCCGACCAGGTACGCAAACTCGAAGAACGCTTCGGCGTGCTGCTGTTTCACCGCAATAAACGTTCCGTGCGCCTGACCGACCTGGGCGAGCGCCTGCTGGCGATCACCCAGCGCCTGTTCGTGATCGAAGCCGAAGCGCAGGAATTGCTGCAGGAATCCCAGGCCCTGCAGACCGGCAGCCTGATTCTCGCGGTGGACGCGCCGATCCACGTGTTGCCGCAGATCGCACGGTTCTGCGAGCGCTACCCGGGCATCAGCGTGAAAATCGAGACCGGCAATACCGATGAATCGCTGTTTCGCCTGTTCAACTATCAGGCCGATCTGGCGCTGCTCGGCCGCGACGTAACCGATGAACGCTTGCTGTGTGTGCCGTTGCGCAACGATCCGATGGTGGCGTTCGTTTCGCGCAATCATCCGTGGGCCGAACGCGAATCGATCTGTCTGGCCGATCTGGATGACACGCCACTGGTGCTGCGTGAGATCGGTTCGGTGACCCGGCAGACCCTGGAAGAGGAAATGGCCCGAGCGGGCTTGCGCATTCGCCCGGCAATTCAGGTTGAAGGTCGGGAAGCGGCGCGCGAAGCCGTGGTAGTGGGGATCGGGGTTGGTGTGGTTTCAGCGGCGGAGTTCGGCGCCGACTCACGGGTCTGCGCGTTGCCGATCACCGACTGCACGAGGCGCCTGACCGAAACCCTGGTGTGCTTGCGCGAACAGAGTTCGCGGCGGGTGGTGGCGACGTTTCTCGATATGGTTCGCGAGAGCCTGACCTGACTCACTCCCTGTCCTGATCGTTCCCACGCTCTGCGTGGGAATGCCTCAACGGACGCTCCGCGTTCGGCTGTTGGATGGGACGCAGAGCGTCCCGGGCTGCGTTCCCACGCAGAGCGTGGGAACGATCACGGTGCGGCTAGCGCCAGATCAAAAAACGCCTGAATCAGGCGCAACTCACGCCGGCGCTCCATGCAGCCGATCATGTGCCGGTTCACCAGCCCTTCCCCGGCGATCGGGATCGCCACCACGCGCGGGTCATGACTGACCTCCACCGATGACACCACACCGACACCCAACTCGGCCGCGACCGCTTCGGTCACCGCCTCGCGACTGTCCAGCTCCAGCAACACCCGCGGCTGAATCGACGCCTGCATACACGCCTGGTCAAACGTGCGCCGGGTAATCGAAGTCGGCTCGCGCAGAACCATGATCACTTGGTCCAGCTCCTTGAGTTTTACGTCAGCGGAGCGATTCGCCCAGCGATGCCCCGCCGGCACCAGCGCGCAGATCCGCGATTCGCTCAGCGCTTGCAGATGCAGGCCCTTGCGCGGCTCGACCTCGGTCAGCACCGCTACATCGGCGTGTTCCGACAACAGCGCCGCCAGGGTTTCCTGCGCGTTGCCCAGACGCAGGTTGACGGTAATGCCCGGATAGCGTGCGCGCAGGCTTGCCAGCATCGGCATGACCATGTGCGGCCCATCCGCCGCCACCTCCAGACGCCCGGTCAGTAACTGCCGATTGGCCTCGAGCAGCGTCTGCGCTTCTTCCGCCAGGCCGAACATGGCGCGGGTGATCGCTGCCAGTTTGGTGCCCTCCTCGGTCAATTCCACCCGTCGCGCGGTACGCCGCAGCAAAGTGATCTGGTAATGCTCTTCCAGTGCCTTGATGTGTCCGGTGACTGCCGGCTGGCTGATGAACAACCGCGCAGCCGCGCGGGTGAAGCTGCCTTCGCGGGCCACGGCATCGAAGGCGCGCAGCTGAAACAGGTTCATGGATAACCCTCACTGATGGCTGGCATAACAACAAACAATTTGATTGATGCAACGGCGAATTGCAACGTAGGCCCCGTAGCTTCATCCCACAGCGTTTTCGCGAGGACACACGAATGAGTACCGCCGCACCGATTCTGCTCACTCCCGGCCCGTTGACCACTTCGGCCCGCACCCGTCAGGCCATGATGGTCGACTGGGGTTCGTGGGATGACCGCTTCAACCAGCTGACCGCCAGCCTGTGCGAGCAATTACTGGCCATCCTCAACGGCGCCGCCAGCCACCATTGCGTACCGTTACAGGGCAGCGGCACCTTCGCTGTCGAAGCGGCGATCGGCACGTTGGTGCCGCGCGACGGCAAAATCCTCGTGCTGATCAATGGCGCGTATGGCAAGCGTCTGGCGAAGATCTGCGAAGTGCTCGGCCGCTCGTTCAGCACCTTCGAAACCGCCGAAGACGAACCGACCACCGCCGCCGACGTCGACCGCTTGCTCCGCGCCGACGCTGACATCACCCACGTGGCGCTGATCCACTGCGAAACCAGCACCGGCATTCTCAATCCGCTGGCAGAAATCGCCGAGGTGGTTGCGCAACACGGCAAACGCCTGATCATCGACGCCATGAGCTCCTTCGGCGCATTGCCCGTGGATGCGCAAAAAGTACCGTTCGACGCGCTGATCGCCGCCTCCGGCAAATGCCTGGAAGGCGTACCGGGGATGGGTTTTGTCTTCGCCCGCAAGGAATCGCTGGCCGCCGCGGCTGGCAACTCGCACTCGCTGGCGATGGACCTATACGACCAGCACGCCTACATGATGAAAACCGGGCAATGGCGCTTCACCCCGCCCACCCATGTGGTCGCGGCGCTGCACGAAGCGCTACTGCAATACAGCGAAGAAGGCGGCCTGCCGGCGCGGCATGCGCGTTATGCGTCCAACTGTCAGGCGCTGATGGAAGAGATGAACAAGCTCGGCTTGCGCAGCTTCCTGCCGGCGGCGATTCAGGCGCCGATCATCGCGACTTTCCATGCGCCGCAGGATCCGCGTTACCAGTTCAAGGAGTTCTATGAGCGGGTCAAGGCCAAGGGTTACATCCTCTACCCCGGCAAGCTGACCCAGGTCGAAACCTTCCGCGTCGGCTGCATCGGCCACGTCACCCCGGACGAAATGCGCCAGGCCGTAGCAGCAGTGGGTGAAGTGCTGCGCGAGATGGAAGTGCTCGACATTTAAGCCCCACCACAAATCCCCTGTGGGAGCGAGCCTGCTCGCGAAAGCGTCGTCCCAGGCGACACATAGGCTGATGTCAGACCGCTTTCGCGAGCAGGCTCGCTCCCACATTTTGATCTCATATTCAAATCAGGAATTCACGCCATGAACTACACCAATCCAAGCAAGCTGCAAGCCGCGATCCTCGACTGGGCCGGTACCGTGGTCGATTTCGGCTCGTTCGCGCCGACGCAGATCTTCGTCGAAGCCTTCGCCGAATTCGATGTCCAGGTATCGATCGAAGAAGCCCGTGGGCCGATGGGCATGGGCAAGTGGGACCACATCCGCACCCTCTGTGATCAGCCGCAAGTGGCCGAGCGTTATCGCAAGGTGTTCGGTCGCACGCCGACCGACGATGACGTCACCGCTATCTACAACCGTTTCATGCCGTTGCAGATCGAGAAAATCGCCGAGCACTCGGCCCTGATTCCCGGCGCGCTGGACGCCATCGCCCAACTGCGCGCGCAAGGCATCAAGATCGGTTCCTGCTCCGGCTACCCGAAAGCAGTCATGGACAAAGTCGTCGAACTCGCCGCCAGCAACGGCTACGTCGCCGACCACGTGGTCGCCACCGACGAAGTGCCAAACGGTCGTCCATGGCCGGCGCAAGCGTTGGCCAACGTGATCGCTCTGGGCATCGACGATGTTGCAGCGTGCGTGAAGATCGACGACACCGTGCCGGGCATTCTCGAAGGCCGCCGGGCCGGCATGTGGACGGTTGCGCTGATTTGCTCGGGCAACGCGCTGGGTCTGGATTATGAGGGTTTCCGCGCGCTGGGCAGCGATGAACTCGCCAGTGAGCGCAAGCGCATCCACGCGCTGTTCGCAGATTCGCGGCCGCATTACATGATCGACACCATCAGCGATCTGCCGGAAGTGATCGCCGACATCAACAAGCGTCTGGCCAACGGGGAGATGCCGCAAAACGCTTGAGGCTGGAAAACTAAAACACCGCTGATTGCAATCAGCGGTGTTTTTTTTGCACTGTCTTGAGTAAAGACATCGCTTGATTATGACTTATTGGGAAATAAGGTTACCTTGCGCATCGTACGCAAGACCATCGGGATGTTTAACACTTCCGTCCGGCAATTGTTCAGTTCCATCTTCCCAGACAATACGGCCATCCGGATATTCAACGGTATTATCCGGCCAGACGATTCGCCCGTCCGGATACTCTACCCGGCCGTCTTCATATTGAATGATGCCGTCGGGACGCTTGATCGAAGTTTTATCTACAGCGACTACGCTGCCGTCAGGCAGTGTGGTGGAGCCATCGACATTGACTTTCGCACCAATTGTTTGAATCAGCGTTATCAAGGCCACAGGATCGATGTTAATGTTAAGGGTCGGCCATGGCATTGGCGGACGCTTGGTGTCAACCGGGGCCACAGGTTTGGTCGGCGCCACTGGTTTGGTTGGCGCTACTGGCTTGGTCGGCGCTACCGGCTTGGTTGGCGCCACTGGCTTGGTCGGGGCCACTGGCTTGGTTGGCGCAACTGGCTTGGTCGGCGCTACCGGCTTGGTCGGCGCCACTGGTTTGGTTGGAATTAGTGGCTTGGTTGGCGCAACTGGCTTGGTTGGCGCAACTAGCTTTGTTGGTGTTACCGGCTTTGACGTAGTGGTAGTAGGGCGAGGCTTCGAGATCGGACTTTTCATATTCACACTCAAATTGATAAATATAGTTTTGATCTTTAATAACAAACTAAAGAGCCGAGCCGACAATAATCACGCACAACCAACTATTCAAACCAAAAGAAACTACAAGATATAAACAACATAGAGTTACGCTGCGCGGACCAACGCACAACAATAACTTTCAATAAACAGAAGTCATAAACCGTAAAACTTGCACTTCGATTGATTGCAAATATCATCACGCCGAAGGTTGGCATGTATTGATCGCGACCATCGGCTACATCGCTGCAAATCCGCGCCGTCCCTGCAGGCCACCCGTGTGGGCAAAGACCAGACGCGTGCCGACCGCGAATTCGCCTGACTCGACATGCTGCTTGAGCGCCAGCAAGGCCTTGCCGGTGTACAGCGGTTCCAAAGGGATGCCGCTGGTTTGCTCGGTCTGATCGATGAAGGTCAGCAACGCCTGGTCAACTTTGGCGAAACCACCACGGCTGGCATCGATCAGTTGATAGTCCGCCGCAGGCTCGGTGGCGTACGCGAGGATCGACTCGATGTTCGGCGCTACGCCGTGATCATCCGGCACTGCCAGAGCACCGTACACCACGCGCTTGCCTTGCTCGGCGAGCGCCAGTCCGGCCAGTGTCGTGCCGGTGCCACAGGCCAGCCACCAGGCGTCGAAATCATTCCAGCCCAGCTTGGCCAATTGCTCTTCGGCCTGCTGCCTGATCGCTGCGCAACCCAAGGCGCCGGCCAGTCCACCACCGCCCTCGGGCACCGCATGCAGCGTCGGAAATTGCGCTTGCCATGGCACCCAGAATCCCGCTTCGTGCCGCGCGCGGTAGCCGGCGTAACCGAGCCAATGCAACTGCATGCCGAACGTTTGCAAATCCCGCACTGTCGGCGTGTCCTGCGGGTGCCCGCGCAGCAGCCCCACGGTTTTGAATCCCAGCCGCTTGCCCGCCGCCGCCAGCGCGTGCAGGTGATTGGAATGCGCACCGCCAAGGCTGATGATGCCCTCGGCGCCGGCACGCTCGGCGGCTTTGAGATGTTCAACGAGTTTGAACCACTTGTTGCCGCTGATCAGCGGGTCGATGCGGTCCAGGCGCAGGATCGCGACCTCGATGCCGGCGTCTGCCAGCCATTCAAGACGGAGCGGTTCGAGGGGGGCTTGGGCTAGCCAGTCGGGGGGAGGCAAAAGCATATAATGCCGGCTCTTTCTGCAGAGCCGGCATCTTAACAGCAGTGGCAAAAAACCTGCTGTTTGCAAGCGAACCTGCTCGCGAAGGCGTCGTGTCAGGCGAAATCCTCATAGCTGACGCTCCGCTTTCGCGAGCAGGCTCGCTCCCACAGGTGATGCGGTGCGCTTACAACTCAGCCGCCAGCCGCGAACCTTGATTAATCGCGCGCTTGGCATCCAGCTCCGCCGCCACATCCGCGCCGCCGATCAAGTGCACGTTCTGCCCGGCTTCAACCAGACCATCGTGCAACTCACGCAACGGATCCTGCCCCGCACAGATCACGATGTTGTCCACCGCCAGCAGTTGCGGCTCACCGCTTTCGCCGATGCGAATGTGCAAGCCTTGGTCATCGATGCTCAGGTATTCGACGCTGTTGAGCATCTGCACCTGCTTGTTCTTCAGACCGGTGCGGTGAATCCAGCCGGTGGTTTTACCCAGACCGTCGCCGACCTTGGTTTTCTTGCGCTGCAACAGGAACACCTCACGGGCCGGCGCATGCGGCGCCGCTTTGATTCCCGCCACACCACCACGGGCCTCCAGTTGCGTGTCGATGCCCCACTCTTTCCAGAACGCCGCGCGATCCAGACTGGTGGCCACGCCTTGATGAACGAGAAATTCCGAGACATCGAAACCGATCCCGCCAGCACCGATTACCGCGACACGCTTGCCGACCGGCTTGCGCTCGAGGATCACATCCAGATAACTCAGGACCTTGGCATTCTCGACGCCCGGAATCGCCGGCACGCGCGGGGCGATACCGGTGGCTAGGATGATCTCGTCGTAACCGCCCTCAACCAACTTGGCCACGTCGACACGGGTGTTCAGGCACACCTCGACATTCGTCGTTTGCAGCTTGCGGTTGAAGTAGCGCAGGGTTTCGAAAAACTCTTCCTTGCCCGGTACGCGCTTGGCGATGTTGAACTGGCCACCGATCTCGCTGGCCGAATCGAACAGCGTCACCTGATGACCGCGCTCGGCGGCCACGGTGGCGGCGGACAAACCGGCAGGGCCGGCACCGACCACGGCGATTTTCTTGATCTGCTGCACAGGCAGGTAATTGAGTTCGGTTTCGTGGCAGGCACGCGGGTTGACCAGGCAACTGGTGAGCTTGCCGCCAAAGGTGTGGTCGAGGCACGCCTGGTTGCAGCCGATGCAGGTGTTGATTTCGTCGGCACGCCCTGCGGCGGCCTTGTTGACGAAGTCCGGATCGGCGAGGAATGGTCGGGCCATGGAGACCATGTCGGCATCGCCTTCAGCAAGAATCTGCTCGGCAATTTCCGGGGTATTGATGCGGTTGGTGGTGATCAGCGGAATACTCACAGAGCCGCGCAACTTGGCCGTGACCTTGCTGAACGCTGCACGCGGAACCTTGGTGGCGATGGTCGGAATCCGCGCTTCGTGCCAGCCGATACCGGTGTTGATGATGGTCGCGCCCGCCTGTTCGATGGCTTTGGCCAGCATGACGATTTCATCCCAGGTGCTGCCACCTTCGACCAGATCGAGCATCGACAGGCGGAAGATGATGATGAAATTCGGCCCGACCGCTTCGCGCACACGACGGACAATTTCTACCGGCAGGCGCATGCGGTTTTCGTAGCTGCCACCCCAGCGGTCGGTGCGGTGATTCGTGTGCGCGGCGAGGAACTGGTTAATGAAGTAACCTTCCGAGCCCATGATCTCGACGCCGTCGTATTCGGCGGTTTGCGCCAATACCGAGCAGGTGACGAAATCGCTGATCTGCTTTTCGATGCCCTCTTCGTCCAGCTCTTTGGGCTTGAACGGGTTGATCGGCGCCTGAATCGCGCTCGGTGCTACTTGTTTCGGGCTGTAGGCGTAACGCCCGGCGTGAAGAATCTGCATGCAGATCTTGCCACCCGCCTCGTGCACCGCGCGGGTGACGATGCGGTGCTTGAGCGCCTCTTCTTCAGTTGTGAGCTTGGCCGCGCCGGAATACACGCCGCCCTCGTCATTCGGGCCGATGCCGCCGGTGACCATCAGGCCGACACCGCCACGGGCACGTTCGGCGAAGTACGCCGCCATGCGCTCGAAGCCACCCGGCTTTTCTTCCAGGCCGGTGTGCATCGAGCCCATCAGGGTACGGTTGCGCAGCGTGGTGAATCCCAGGTCCAGCGGGGCCAGCAAATGCGGGTAATGAGCGGCGGTCATCGGTAACTCCACAACGAGCGATCACGGAAAGTTGCGGGAGCTCTGCGTCCCCCGTCAGTCATGTTCGACAGACTAAGAGTCGCACCGCTGTCACTCAATGACCGTAACTGACAAGTTATTGATCCAAATGCGCAGCGCCCCTTGGCAATCAGGGCCATGGGCCCTACCCTAGGCGCCACACTCTGTACCCGGCTGTTGTTGGTTTTCATGCGCAAACTTCTGTATCTGTTTTTCTCCATGGCCCTCATTGCCGCCCTGACCACCTACGCCATGTGGGCGGCAGATCGGCCGGCGGGACATTACCTGTCGGACCTGCGCATCAAGCTCGCCGTCAATCAGGGCACGCCCGGCGACCGTGGCAATCTGCTCGGCATTCAGCCCGAACTGTTCCCCACCGATTACCAAAGCTCCGCACGCCTGCACCGCAAACTCGCGGCGTATCTGCAGCAGGCCCGCGATCAGGGCTTGCTCAACGAAAAAACCGTGGTGGTGTTGCCCGAGCACGTCGGCACCTGGCTGATGATCAGCGGCGAGAAAGACGAGTTGTATCAGGCGCCAACGCTGGCGGAGGCAATGAACTGGCTGGCGGCCAGCAATCCACTGCTGTTTGCCTGTGCCTGGCTGCGGGCCAAGGGCGAGCAACGGCTGGATGATGCTTATCTGCGGATGAAAGCGAAGGCCATGGCCAAGGATTACCAGGCGCTGTTCGGCGGTCTGGCCAAGGAGTTCCAGGTCACCCTGGTGGCCGGCTCCATCGTGCTGCCGGAGCCCAGCATCCGCGACGGCCAGCTCAAGCCCGGCAGCGGCGCCCTGTTCAACAGCAGCGTGGTGTTTGGTCGCGACGGCGTACCGTTGGGCCAGCCGCAACGGCAGATGCATCCGATCTTCGATCAGCAGGGTGTGATTCAGGCCGAAGACAAACACGCCATCCAGGTCGTCGACACACCGGCCGGACGCTTGGGCATCCTGATCGGCAGTGACAGCTGGTACCCCGGCAACTACCGCACCCTCGATGAACAAGGCGCGCAACTGGTGGCGGTGCCGGCGCAGGTTATCGGCCAAGACGCATGGGACAAGCCATGGCGTGGCTACAAGGGTTCGAGCACGCCGGGCTCGGTCAGCCTCAAGCCCGGCGACCTCAGTGAAGGTCAAGCCTGGCATCGACTGACCCTCACCGCGCAACCGCCAAGCAGCCACGCGATTGCCGGCGTCAGTGTGTTCATGCGCGGGCAGTTCTGGGACAAGCCGAGTACCGGCACAAGCTTTCTCAGCACCAACGGCCAGCAGTTCGCCGATGGCGAGGTCCGTGGTGCGCGCTTGCTGAATGTCTGGCTGTAAACCATGAAGCCGCAGCCGATGCGCCTCGGGGATCTGTCGGTGGGCTTCGTCCACAGTCTGGCCGATGCCGTGCGCAGCCACGACGCCGATCCGCTGCCTCTGCTTGAGCAATACGGCCTCGATGCCGCGCGGCTGGCCGAGGCCGGGGCGCGCTTGTCGATCCCGCGTTACATGCGCCTGGGTCATGCGGCGATTCAACTCACCGGCGATCCGGCCCTCGGCCTGCGCATGGGCCGGATGATCCGCTTGAATCAGGCTGGGCTGGCCGGCATCACCGCCGCGCAAGCGCCGACCGTGCGCGAGGCGGCCCGCTGCCTGACGCGCTTCGAACCGCTATACGGTTCCAACTATCGCGGGCAGTCCAGTTTTCACGAAGATGCCAACGGTGCGTGGCTGCGCTTCTACTCGATCAGCCCTTACAACGCCTATAACCGCTTCGTGGTCGACTCGATCCTCGCCGGCTGGCTGCATCAGTTGTCGAGCCTGTGCGGCGAAACGTTGCGCGCCGAGAGAATCGAAATCGAATTCGAAGCGCCGGATTACCGCGACGCCTACACAATGCTTGGCGACTGCCCGATCCAGTTCAGCGCCGAGCGCAATCAACTGCGCCTGAGCCTGAGCAGCCTTGCCCTGCGCAATCCCGAACATTGCCCGAGCACCTGGCGACATTTGCTGCAATTGTGCGAGCGGGAGCTGGAACAACTGACCCGCACCCGCAGCCTGCGCGAGCGCATCACCCAATTGCTCGGCCCGCTGCTGAACGGCGGCCGCGAGCCGGATCTCGAAGAAGTCGCGGCACGCCTGAAACTGCCGACCTGGACGTTGCGGCGCAAGCTCACAGAGGAAGGCACGCAATTTCGCGCGATCCTCAATGACACACGCCGCGACCTGGCAATGACCTACATCCGCGACACCGAACTGGCGTTCGGCGAGATCGCTTACCTGCTGGGCTTTGCCTCAGCTGAAGCCTTCCAGCGTGCATTCAAACGCTGGAGCGGGCAGACGCCCGGCGAATCCCGACGAAATTACCGCTCGGGAGCCTGAAGCTCAGAGCTCCGTCGCGTCGTCAGCCGGTTCTGGTTGATCCAGTTCAAAGGCTTGGTATTCGAGCAGTTCTTCCTGATACTCATCCATCGTATAAATCCCCCAACTACCCGCTATGAAAATGGCCTGATCAATCGACCTGTGCCCCGAGCATAAAGTGCCCGTGTGAAGGAAAAGTGAAACGCAGCCTTCATGAATAAAACGTAGCAGGTGGCTGGGGATTTATCGCGGCGATGATGTCGCAGGTATGTAACCAGATCTGAAGCCAACCCGAAAACCACTGTGGGAGCGAGCCTGCTCGCGAAGGCGGTGTCTCAGTCTGATCATCTGTCGACTGATACACCGCTTCGCGAGCAGGCTCGCTCCCACAGGGTCTCGCTTGGTTTCTTATTGGCCCGACGCAGGCATCGCCGGAATCGGCTCGGACGGTGGAGGAATATCCGGGTTGGTCGGTGGCGTGATGGTTTCGCTGGTCGGCGCGGGCTCTTCCACGGGCGCTGGCGCAGGCGAAATCGGCGTCGACTCCGCTGGCGGCACCACCGGCTCGGAACTCACTGGCGCGGCTTCAATCGGGGCCGGTGCTGGTTCCGCAGCCGGCGCAGGGGCCGGTTCTGCTGCCGGTGTCGGCACCAGAGGCGCAGGTGCAGGTGCCGCTTTTGGTTCTGGCACACCAAGATCGGTTTTCGGCTTTTCTTCGATGTGTGCAGCTTTCTTCGCATCGGCGGGCAGGAACTGCTCTACCAGAGTGAAGAAGCGCTCGTAGAACTTCTGCGCCGTGACCGTCTCACTGGCGACCTTGACCATCGAATCATCCGAGGAGCCGATCGGCATCGACACCGAGCCCAACACACCAACCCCGAGGCTGGCCGAGTTGTTGGTCTTCTTCAACGCATAACGATCCTGCAAGGCGTTGGCGAACACTGTCGCATGATGGCCGGCGCTGCCATCTTCGGCGCAGACCACGTTGAAGCTGATCTCGAGATGGGTCTCGCCGGTCTGCTGGAAGCTCTTGTGACCGCTGACCAGCTTCGGATCACTGCTGGTAATGATGTAGCCCTGACTGAGCAACGCGCGCCGGGCCGCTTCGCAACTGGCGGTGTCGGTCACTGGGTAATTGCGCGAAAAGGTGCCGGAGTCATCGAAGTTCTCATGCTCATAGATCGGCTTGTCCTTCGAACAACCGGCCACCGCAGTCAACAAAAGCGCCAGCCCGACAACACGCATGGGAGTGGAAATCAACATTGAACATCCTGAGGGAAAACAGTCCGGGGCGTATTGTGCAACAGATCGCCGCCCCATGGCGCATGGAATAGTGTCAAGAATCGGTTACAACTTTACTGGTCATGGCCATCAGGAAAAAGCCGCGTGGACAAATGATCGATCAACGCGCGCAATTTCGCCGTGGCTTGTCGGCTCGACGGCCATAACACCCCAGAACCGACCGGCGTGTTCTAAACGCCAAGGGACGGCGTACATCCAAGAATCAGGTTGGCTGTCAGGCCGCCTTCGCGAGCAGGCTCGCTCCCACAGACAGGCAAAAGCAAAAGATCGCAGCCTTCGGCAGCTCCTACACAATGAGCGCAAGCTCGAGTGCTTCTGATCTTGCTTTTGATCCACCGGCGACGTCGGAAGGCTGAGCGGAGGGATTGATCCGGGTGTGGGAGCGTAGCGACCGTCTGGCGCAGCCAGACACAGCGGAAGGAGGTGCAGCGAAGCAAACCGGAGCCGCTGCGCCCGGATCGATCCCGCAGCGAAGGAACCCGAGCCTGCGAGGGCCGAACGTAGGAGCAAGCCTTTTCGGTTACCTTTTCGGCGTTTGGAAAAGGTGACCCGCCGTAAGGGCGGAACCGTAATCAGCAACCCCGCAGCAACGGATATTCACCCAAACCACCCAGAGCATGGCCGGCCCAAAGGCCGCCAAGCCACCAAAAACAAAAAAGCCCCGACCAACCAGGCCGGGGCTCCTTCAAACGTCAGTCAAAAGATCAGAACCGCTCGATCTCCGCCTCAGCTTCCAACTGCTTGCGATACGCCGCAAAGTCCTGCTGCCCTTCACGGGAAGCCAGGAAGCGACGATATTGCGCCTTCTCTTCATCAGTAGGCGCGGCAGCTTCGTTAACACCGTTGAGTCGCACAACCATCAGGCTGCCATCCGGCAACGTAACGCTGGAGAACGTCGGCTTGTCCTTGGCAGCCGGCTTCGGCATACGGAACAGTGCCTGCAGCACAGCCGGATCAACCCCTTCCTGACCACGGGTGGCCGCTTCGGTGATCTTCCAGTTCTGACCGTCAATGGCCTTGTCCAGCGGCGCCTTGCCGTCGCGCAGATCAGCGATCAGCTTCTCGGCACGGGTCTTGGCCTCGGCACTGGCGTGCTCCTTGGTCAGCTGAGTGCGGATCGCCGCGCTCACACTTTCCAGCGGCAGTTGCGCAGGCTTCAGGTGCTCCTTGGAACGCAGCACGATCACGGTTTCCGGGTCCAGCTCGATGGCGGTGCTGTTGGCACCTTCATCAATCACTTCCGGGCTGAACGCGGCAGTGATCACGGCACGGTTGGCGGCAACACCTTCGCCACCTTCACGGCCGAACGGCTTGGAAGTGTGCACGGTCAGTTTCAGATCCGCTGCTGGCTGCGCCAAGTCAGAGGCTTCGAACGCCGAGTCTTCCAGTTGCTTGGTCGCCTCAACAAAACGCTGCTCGACCTGAGCCGCTTTCAGCTCGCGGGTCAGCTTGTCTTTCAGGCTGGCCAGGGTCGGCACTTCAGGCGCTTCCACGCCCAACAGCTTGATCAGGTGATAACCGAAGTCGGTACGAATCGGCTCGGACACCTGGTCTTTCGACAGCGAGTACAGAGCCTTTTCGAAGGCCGGATCGTAAACGCCAGGACCGGCATAACCAAGGTCACCACCATTGTTGGCGGAACCCGGGTCCTGCGAGAACTCCTTGGCCAGCGCTTCGAACTTCTCGCCCTTGGCCAGACGCGCCTGGACTTCGTCGATCTTCGCCTTAGCCTGCGCTTCGGTAGTCTTGTCGTTCACTTCGATGAGGATGTGCGCGGCACGACGCTGTTCCGCCAGGTTGGCGATCTCTTTCTGGTACGCCGCCTCAAGGTCTTCATCCTTGACCGCAACCTGATCAAAGAACGACGACTTCTTCAGCTCGACGTAATCGATGATCACCTGATCCGGCGTCATGAATTCCTTGGCGTGTTCGTCGTAGTAAGCCTTGACCTCGTCATCGGTCAGCTTGACCGCAGCCGGGTCGGCCTTGACGTTCAGAGTGGCGAAATCACGGGTCTGTTTTTCCAGACGGGCGAATGCCAGCACTTCGGCGTCGGTGACGAAACCGCTGCCGGCAACGCCAGCGCGCAATTGGCCGATGAGCATTTCCTGAGCCAGCATCTGGCGGAACTGCATGCGGCTGTAGCCCAGTTGACGGATCACCTGGTCGAAACGCTCGGAGCTGAACTTGCCATCGACCTGGAATTCAGGCGTCTGCAGGATCACTTGATCCAGCGCGGCTTCGGAGAACGAGAACTTCGCCTGTTCGGCGCCTTGCAGCAGCAACTTGCGGTCGATCAGGCCTTTGAGCGCCGATTCGCGCAGCATCTTTTCGTCGAGCAAGGAAGCATCGAAGTCCTTGCCCAGCTGTTGCATCAGCTGACGGCGTTGCATATCAACGGCCTGGCTCAGCTCGTTCTGGCTGATTTCGTCACCATTGACCTTGGCCGCCTCGTTCTTGTGAGTCGTGGCCTGGAAAATGGCATCGAAACCGGTCAGGGCCATCAGTGCAACGATGACCCCGATAATGGTCTTGGCAATCCAGCCTTGTGAATTGTCCCTGATATTCTGCAGCATGCGTCCCCCAGAAACGGTTGAACTTCAATTTAGGCAACCGTGGAGCGTGGGTAGAATCCGGATAGAAGAAAGGCGCATCCGAGGATGCGCCTTCTCGTAACTGGCGGAGCGGACAGGGCTCGAACCCTCGATCCCGGCGTTACAGGTGGCTCTTTCAGCCACCTGCTCTACCGCTCCGCTGCCAAGTCAGGCTTGACCCCGACCCGGATGGGTAAAAACCTGGAAACTCAGTTAACAGCTTCTTTCAGCGCTTTACCGGCTTTGAAACCTGGCTTCTTGGCAGCCGGGATTTCCAGAGACTTGCCGGTTTGCGGGTTGCGACCGGTACGAGCCGGACGGTCAGTCACGGAGAAAGTACCGAAACCAACCAGAACAACGGAGTCGCCAGCCTTCAGAGCGCCAGTGACGGATTCGATTACAGCGTCCAGCGCACGGCCAGCAGCAGCTTTCGGGATATCAGC
>Ga0308161_1000522_pt1 | contig 59407 bp, 54 predicted proteins | sample PhyFR2_FD_201034 | JGI IMG/M metagenome (GOLD analysis project Ga0308161, IMG submission 201034) | Phyllosphere microbial communities from UC Gill Tract Community Farm, Albany, California, United States - DLSLF.R2 | ecosystem: Host-associated > Plants > Phyllosphere > Unclassified | place: USA...
CTTTCTTCAGTTCGACCGGATACGTCTTAAACGTCTGTCCTTTTTTTGCCATAAAAAATGCACCCCTAAATGCTCATTAGTTTACCCAAGGGGTTTTCTAATGTCCATTTTAAGGGGTGCACTCTATTATGGACATGCGGCTTTTTTATTAAATGTCTCCTATATTGTACTAAATAGATAATGCATCAAACTGATCTAATGCAGTTAGGGTAGCCTGCTTATAAGAGCTATACAACATAAAAAGCCCCTCTTCTAATACGATAGAAGAAGGGCTTGCAGTAGATCGGTTCAAGCATTCAATAACTACACAGCTTGTTATTCATTGTAAATCTTATTCGTATCTTTGAATAACCGAACTGCGATTGGAGCTGTCATACACAAAACCGTAGATATCAAAGCCCAGATTGCCATAAGCTTTATCGATATCGCTGGCAATGCTGTTCAGCAGATTACGCGTCTGGTAGGAAGAAAGTGAATTCCAATCCGATTTGTTCACATAAACGCGGAATACTACAGATTCATCATCTTCATCAGAAACTTCAATACTAAGTTTAATATTTTGGTAAGTACCAAAATCATTATTAAGCTGTTTTTGCAGATCATTAATGTTTACTGTAGAACCCAATACTACAGTACCACTATTATTTGTTTTAAAAGAAATAAGGGTTTTGGAACTTCTATTAACTACGCTGCCAGTAATATCAGCTTTATTGTAAGATTTATTTTCTACAATGTCATCTGCAATTCCTTGCAGAAGTTTATTTCGATTAGAAGTAGAAATATCATTCCAAGAATTCTCATTAACCATAATAGTAACTTTAACTTTGTTAGAATTTCCGCTCAGGTCGATATCAGCATTCGTACCTTTGTAATCTCCATACTCAGAATTCAAATCTTTTTCTAATTTGGTTAGCGTTGAACTACTTGAACCGCCGTTATCATCGATTTCATCGTTCAGTTTTTCATTTTCTTTTTTGAGCGTAGCAATCTGGTTATTCAGATCGGTAATAGACGCATCTTTGGCAGTGATTTGAGAATTGGCAGTAGTCAGCTGGGTCTGCAGACTCTGAATTTGTGCATTCAGTGAATCTACAGTCGTTTGTGGGATAGCTGGAGTATTATCCGCTACACTTACAATTTTGTTTGTATTATCCCAGGTTACTTTTTTGTCAAAGGCATCTCCCATCATCCGCAGAGGGATGTATGTAGTTCCGTTGACCATAAATGGTTCATACGCCGGGTCAATTGCTACTTCCTTGCTGTTGTACATAACCTTGATATTGTTATAGGCAGCCTTCAGCTGTTGTGTAGCCTGCGAAGCATAGGTGCTATTGGCAAAAATGCTTCCGGAAATAGCAAGAGCAGACACAGTGGCAATAATCACGGGTTTTTTTTTGAGTTTCATGTTTGTTCATCTAACTCCTTCTGTTGTGAATTTGGATAGGCCTTCCCTCGTCTGGTTATCCTATGTATATAGACGCGGTGATTTCATAAATAGTTTCGTGCGATTTCCCCAGAGCACTAATTTTGTAATAATGAAGGCCTATGTATACCAGAGTCTCGATTTTAACATAAAAAGCCCGGGTAACAAAATGAGCTTGCAAGTATGGATTCAAATTCAGACCCGGGTCATAGATTATTCAAGTCTTTTCCGGTACAGAAGACTCAGAGGAACAAGAGGCAGGAAAGGATACGGTTTGCTTCTTGCAATTGGGGTAGTATAAAATAGTAAGTACGACAGTTTCATCAATTTTGCTCGATAAAGGGGTTTTGACGTTGAATACTACAGGATTTGAACGCGGTGAAATCAATGGAATCCGTGTGCATGTCATGCCGACAACACGCTTTAAAACATTTGCGGTATCCCTCTATATGGGTGTACCACTTGCAGAAGATACAGTAACACCTACAGCGCTGATTCCGTTTATATTGCGCAGAGGAACAGAGAACTATCCAGAGACAACCAGTTTCCGTGAAGCACTGGAGAATATGTATGGAGCAGGTTTTGGATTTGATGTATATAAAAAAGGCGATTACCAGATGGTACAGCTGCGTATGGATACAATCAATGATTCATTTGTAGCTTCGGACGAACCACTGCTGTCACGTTCGCTGGCTTTTCTGGGAGAGACCGTTACGCGTCCTGTACTGGAAAATAATCGTTTCCGTGATAAATATGTTCAAGCTGAACGCGAAAATGTACGCAAGCGCATGGAAGCGGTCATTGATGACAAAATACGATATGCAGCAGAGCGCTGTATTCAGGAAATGTGCAAAGACGAACCATATCGTTTAAGTGCACTTGGCAAAATGGATGTACTTGATCAGCTGGATGGTGCCAGCATCTATGAACAGTATCAGCAATGGCTCTCTAACAGCAGCATGGATCTGTATATCGTAGGTGATACTACATTGGATGAAGTCATGCAGCTGGTCAGCCGGCATTTCCAGGTGAACCGTTCTGCTCCAGTCATGTATACACCGGCAGTACCTCGTCCGGCTGCTCCCGAAGTACGACAGGTCGTAGAGGAAATGGCAGTTAGTCAGGGGAAACTGAATATGGGTCTGCGTACGCCGATTACGTATAGCGATGAGCGTTATGACGCTGCGCTCGTAGCCAATGGAGTTCTGGGCGGATTCCCGCATTCCAAGCTGTTTATGAATGTACGTGAAAAAGAAAGCCTCGCTTATTATGTAGGTTCACGCTTTGATCCGTATAAAGGCATTATAACTATCCAATCCGGTATTGAATTACAGAATTTTGATAAAGCGCTGGAAATTATTCGTCAGCAGCTTGCCAATCTGCAGGCTGGTGATATTAGTGAATCCGAGATTTCACAAACCAAGGCATTGATCCGCAATGATCTGCTGGAATCGAGAGACTCGGCGTACCAGATGATCGCTTATGACTTTAACGGATTGTTCTCTGATAAGGAACGCAGTGTGGATGAATTGCTTACAGCGATCGAGCACATTACTGCAGACGAGATTCAGGCAGCTTCCAGTGTACTCCAACTGGATACCATTTACTTTTTGACAGGGCAGAAGGAGGCGTAACTATAATGGAAAGTATTCGTTATGACCGTTTACGGGAAACACTGTACCATGAGAAGTTGGATAATGGACTTGAAATATATGTGCTTCCCAAAGAAGGATTCCAGAAAACCTATGCTACTTTTGCAACGCGTTATGGTTCTGTCGATAACCATTTCCAGGTAGAAGGACAAGAAGAAATACAGGTACCGGATGGTATAGCTCACTTTTTGGAACATAAAATGTTCGAAGAGCCGGATGGTGTGGATGTATTCTCCAAGTTCTCCGCCAAGGGAGCATCGGCCAATGCGTTTACCAGCTTCGATCAAACGGTATATTTGTTTTCCGCTACGGAACAAATCGAAGATAATCTCAATACTCTGCTAGATTACGTGCAGAATCCATACTTTACCAAAGAGAATGTGGATAAAGAAAAAGGAATTATCGGTCAGGAAATCCAGATGTATAATGATAATCCTGACTGGCGTGTCTATTATGGACTGATTGAAGCGATGTACCAGAAACATCCGGTTCGTATTGATATTGCAGGTACCATTGAATCGATCAGCGAGATTACCAAAGATACGCTATACAGCTGCTACAATACCTTTTACCATCCATCTAATATGATGCTGTTTGTAGTAGGAGGTGTGAATCCGGAGCAGGTGATTGAACAGGTACGTCGTAACCAGGCCGCCAAAAATTATGAGCCTCAAGGTCAGATTAACCGCTACTTCGAACAAGAGCCAGCAGCAGTCGGGGAGAAATGGAAAGAAATCAAGCTTCCTGTATCCCAGCCCAAATTCCTCATGGGATTCAAGGAAACAGCAGACGGTCTTACCGGAGAAGCATTACAGCGCAAAAATCTGGTGACCAAGCTAATGCTGGATCTGCTGCTCGGTAACAGTACGGCTTTGTATCAACAGCTGTATGATGAAGATTTGATCTCGGACGACTTTGGCTATGATTATACCGGTACATCGGAATATGCCTACTCCATGATTGGCGGCGATACACGTGATCCCAAACTGCTTGTACAGCGCCTGCAGGAAGAGATCGGTAAAATAGTCGAAACCGGCTTTAGCCAAGAAGCATTTGATCGCTCTTTGCGCAAGCGTATCGGTAATTATCTGCGTCTGCTAAACTCGCCGGAAAGTATTGCTCATGAATTTACCCGTAATCGGTTTAAAGATAGTGATTTCTTTGCTATACTTCCGATTTATGAATCTCTTACTCTGGAAGATGTCAACCAGCGTCTGCGCGATCATATGAATTGGGATCAACTGGCAGTATCAGTAGTTGTTAGTCCATGAGTGAAGAGCGTATAGGAGACCGCAAGTTATTTTCCGAAATGACAGTACTTGTCACTGGAGCCAGTCGGGGAATAGGGGCAGCCATCGCCAAAAGATTTGCGATGGCTGGTATGAATGTAGTGGTTCATTACCGTCACTCCCATGAACAGGCCAATGAAGTAGCCCGGAGCTGCCTGAAATACGGCGTCCGGGTGCTTACCATATCTGCTGATCTGCGCAGCCGCGAGAATATCCGCCGTATGCAGGAGAAGCTGGAATTGCATGATATGCAGCCGGATATTCTGGTTAATAACGCAGGGATATCCCACTATGGTATGCTGGCTGATATGAGTGACGAAGAATTTGACGAAGTAATTTCTACTAACCTCAAGGCTGTATTCCTGTGCTCACAAACCTTTATGCCGTATATGATTCGTCAGCAGTATGGACGTATTATTAATGTATCAAGTATATGGGGAATGACAGGAGCATCGTGTGAAGTACTGTATTCGGCGAGCAAAGGCGGCGTGAACGCTTTCACCAAAGCGCTTGCGAAGGAGCTGGCTCCATCCGGTGTTACAGTCAATGCTATTGCACCTGGAGCAGTGAGGACTGAAATGATTGCTCATTTGCAGCAGGATGAATTGCAAATGCTGGAGGAAGATATCCCGGCTGGGCGTATTGCAGAGCCGGATGAGATTGCCTCCATGGTGTACTTTTTGTCATTGCCCGAGTCCGGTTATATGACCGGGCAGATCGTCAGTCCCAATGGAGGCTGGCTGACCTGAACAATTGTGCTACTGAGTAACCTATTTATACAGAGAAGCTTCTAGCTTATTGCATAGAGGCTTCTATGCGTTATTAACAGTAATCTACAGGTTGAGAACAGGCATTCGCATTCCAAAGTTGTTACCTTTCGCGGCTTGCCTTTCTATATCATTTTATATATCATTAACGTGTTAAGGACTTGAAGCTGACAGCAGTATGCGATTCGATGGAAGCGACTGCTTTTCATGTATAAATGAACAAATGTATTGTACTGGCACGGATTTATTAATCTGATATACATCGCCCGCAGATAATGAAGAGATTCATTACAGGAACGGGAAGAAAGGTTCGAGGTGAACGTGGAATTAAAACAATGGTATTTGGAATACAGGATACATAAAAACCGTCCTGGGTTGCTTGGGGATGTGGCGTCTTTGCTCGGCATGCTCAATGTGAATATTCGCACGATTAATGGTGTGGAGGGCAAAACCAGAGGGATGCTGCTGGAATCGGATGATGATGAGAAAATTGTATTGCTTGGCGATATGCTGGCCAAAGTAACCAATATTACAATTACTGCTTTGCGTCAACCCAAATTGGTCGATATTCTGGCGGTTCGTCATGGCCGTTATATCGAACGTGACTCCGATGACAAGAAAACATTCCGATTTACAAGAGAAGAGCTTGGTTTACTTGTGGACTTTTTGGGTGAAATATTCAAGCGTGAGGGTAACCAGATTATCGGTCTGCGTGGAATGCCCCGTGTAGGTAAAACAGAGTCCATTATTGCAGGTAGCGTATGCGCCATGAAACGCTGGACATTCGTATCCTCGACGCTGCTGAGACAGACAGTACGCAGCCAGCTGTCCGAGGAAGAAATGAATGATGCCAATGTATTTATTATTGATGGCATCGTCAGTACTATTCGTTCCAATGAGCGCCATCATGAACTGCTGCAAAATATTATGCAGATGCAGAGTACCAAGGTTATTGAGCATCCGGATATTTTTGTCAGAGAGTCGGATTACGACTACAGCGATTTTGATATTATTATTGAACTGCGTAACAATCCGGATGAAGAGATCGTCTATGATAAATTCACCGAAAGTTATACGGACGATATTTAATAGCTACAAAACAATCTAATCAGGAGGTAATAGTATGTCAGATCTGGGTCGCCAATTAAGAGACGCCCGCCTTGCTAGAGGTTTATCGCTCGATGATGTACAGGAAATGACAAAAATACGCAAGCGCTATTTGGAAGCCATCGAAGCGGGTGATTTCAAGGTGCTCCCGGGCAGTTTCTATGTACGGGCTTTTATCAAGACCTATGCAGAGGCTGTAGGGTTAAATGCAGATGAATTATTACAAGAACATCAGGATGCAGTACCGGAGGCAGAACCGGAACCGGTCATGGAGCCTGTAGTGCAGCAGCGCCGATCGGCTAGACGTACTGCTTCAACAGGCCGCAGCGGTAAATGGCTGTCGACTGTATTGATGTGGGCTTTTCCGATTCTGATTATCGTACTGGTATGGATCTTTGTTATCAAGCAAAACGGTGCACCCGATATTGCCGATAATACGACTCCGCCAAAGCAGGAGCAACCAACCGCAACGACGCCTAACACAACAACACCGCCGTCGCAAAATACAGGCCAGCAGCAACCAAGTGACACTACGGGTACTGAACAGCAGCCATCCGGCACAGGAACCGAGCAGACACCTGGAGGTACTGAATCGACAGATGGTACAACGGAGACAGGCACGGAGACGGCAGAGGGTACAACTACCGATACTTCTGCCAACCCGGTAATTACCGAAGCTGGCAAAGAAGGCCGTAATACCCTTTTCAATGTTAATTATACGGGTACAACGCCATTGAAAGTAAATATCGAAGCAACAGGTCAAAGCTGGCTGGAAGTCTACAAATCAGCAGATACCAGTGGAGAGCGCCTGTTCTATGATAATACTCAGAGTGGACAGAGCCTGTCTTATGATCTGACAGACAGCAGTTTGTTTATCAAATCCGGTAATTCTCCGGCAACCAAGATTACGATCAATGGCCAGACAATTACAGATGGCAAAGCGACGTCCCGTATTGTATTGAAATGGGTTAAGGAAGATGCAGCTGCAGGTACTTCTACTGAAGGAACAGACAGTACTGGTACAACAGATACTACCGAGGGAACAGACAGTACGGATGCGACCTCAACGACTGGTACGACAGATTCTTCAACAGACGGCAACTGATTTTGTCATCAAAGGATATCCGCTGTTCTGTTATGTGAACAGTGGATATCCTTTTCCCATGGGGTAGCCCAAATCGGTATAAAAATAACGGAAATGGTTTAATATGAATCAGGTCTTCTTTTGAACAGGATGGCTCTGACAAGGATTAGACTTGCCGCAGAATTTCACCTATAATTTAATGAATAAAGAGGGGGAGACAACATGGCTTCAGAAAGTTCATTTGATATTGTATCCAAACTAGATATGCAGGAGATGACTAATGCCATTAATCAGACGGAAAAGGAATTGGCAAGCCGTTATGATTTTAAGGGCAGTAAAAGTAAATTGACCCTGGAAAAAGATACCCTTGTACTAATCTCTGATGACGAGTACAAACTGGGAGCACTAATTGAAATTTTACAGGCTAAAATGATAAAGCGGGGATTACCTGTTAAAAATATTGAATATGGCTCCATTGAATCTGCCTCACTGGGAACCGTACGTCAGCGTCTCAAACTAAAACAGGGAATAGATCAGGACAATGCCAGAAAAATAAACATTCTGATCCGTGATTCCAAACTTAAAGTGAAAAGCCAGATTCAGGGAGAACAGCTGCGTGTAACCGGCAAGAGCAGAGATGATCTGCAAGCTGTTATTCAGCTGCTGCGCAAAGCGGATTTGTCATTGGATTTGCAATTTACCAATATGAAATAAAGTGGCATGTAACTTAGCGTTACAGAGCTGATGGAGGCTGCAAGTTATATGAAAAACAAGACGGGATCAGATGCAGTTACATATCAGCCACTGAATAATCAGGCTGTAATCAGTATAGGAGGTGCGCTGTGAATCTGCCGAATCGCATAACACTTGCCCGAATCTGTCTGGTACCGGTCATGATGCTGTTTTTGCTCATTGATTTTCCTTTCGGTGAACAGGTAATCCGCATTGGAAGCACATTTCAACTGAGTTATAATGATCTGATTGCCGCACTGATCTTTATTATCGCTGCGAGTACGGATGGCATTGACGGACATATTGCGCGTAGTCGCAATTTGGTAACCAATCTAGGCAAGTTGCTCGACCCTCTGGCGGATAAACTTCTTGTATCTGCTGCGCTTATATCGCTGGTCTCTTTGGATAAATGTGCAGCCTGGATGGCAATTATTATTATTTTCCGTGAATTTGCAATTACCGGTCTGCGCCAGATTGCTCTGCTCGAAGGTGCAGTAGTGGCAGCCAGTAACTGGGGGAAAGCCAAGACGATTACCCAGATTGTTGCAATCGTAGCACTAATGATTAATAATTTCCCGTTTGCACTTTTGGGAATTCCTTTTGATCAGATTGCGATCTGGGCAGCTACACTGATTACATTATATTCAGGTGTGGATTATTTCATCAAAAACAAACATCTGATTCATCTGTCCAATTCATAAAGAATGTTTCTATATGTAAAAAATGGGTGATATATAAAGAGCGGCAATAGGGGATTCTCTATTGCCGTTTTCTGTGGATACAGCCATTTGGCAGAGCCTATTAATTAGTAAAATCAAGCTATTTTATCAGACATATCTATTACACTGTATAGGATAACAAGGGGGAGACAAAACGATGAAATCAGTAAAAGCGGAAATTATAGCAGTAGGTACGGAGCTGCTGCTCGGACAGATTACCAATACCAATGCACGCTATTTATCACAGCAATTGTCTTACCTCGGCATAGATGTATATTATCAGACCGTTGTTGGCGATAACCTGAATCGCTTGAAACAGGCGATCGAATTGGCTAGCAGTCGGGCTGATGTGATTTTGTTCTCGGGTGGAATCGGGCCCACACAAGATGATCTTACCAAGGACGCATTGGGAGAAGTGTTGGGCCGATCCCAGCATATCTATCCGGAAGCAATGAAGAAAGTCGAATCATTTTTTGAAGGTCGCGATAAGCCCATGACAGAGAACAATCGTCGTCAGGCGATTATTCTGGAAGGCAGTGATCCGCTCGATAATGAAGTTGGACTTGCTGTTGGTATTGCTGTATCTCAGGAAGACAAGCATTATATTGTGCTGCCAGGTCCACCTAAAGAACTGCAGCCGATGTTTGAGAACCAGGCCAGACCATGGCTTGCAAAAAATGTGTTGTCGGATGAGCAGCCGATTTATTCCAAAATGCTCAAGTTTGCAGGAATCGGAGAATCGGCGCTGGAAGATGGATTGCTGGATCTGATCAGTGCCCAGACTGATCCGACTATTGCTCCTTATGCCAAAGAAGCCGAAGTCACTATTCGTCTTACTACCAAGGCCGATTCGGAAAAAGAAGCCAGTATAAAGCTTAAAAATATGGAAGCAGAAATCCGTAAACGTCTTCCAGACCATATGTATGCCGATCAGGATATTACGATTGAAGAACAGATCCTGCTTATGATGACAGGTATGGGATTGAGCCTGGCAGCTGCTGAGAGCTGTACAGGCGGTCTGATTATGGAGAACCTTACCCGCATTCCGGGCAGTGCACTGGTATTTATGGGGGGCGTAGTCAGTTACTCTAACGAGATGAAGGAGAAGCTGCTGAATGTCCCTCATGAACTCTTGGAAGGTGAGAATGCTCCAGGAGCGGTTAGTGAAGAAGTGGCAGAAGTAATGGCTGACGAAGCCCGTAAATTGCTAGATACGGATTTTGCCGTGTCTGTGACAGGAGTAGCCGGACCCGGTGCTTCAGAGCGTAAACCGGTAGGTCTGGTCTATGTAGGATTGGCCGAACGTAATCGTCCAACACAAGTATTCCAATTGAATCTAAAAGGAAATCGCGAAGCGATCCGCATTCGCTCGGCGAAGAGCATTATGTACCGCCTCTGGCTGCGTCTGAAGGAGCTTCAAGAAGAGCAGATCGCTCAAAATCAGTAAAAGTCAGAGTAATTATGGACCTCTGTGAACATCAGCAAAATGGATGGTTCCAGTAGTTGCAGACCTATAATCGAATGTGTTATGATCAGGTCAGACGGAAGAACCGCAGCAATCAGATTGCTGCGGTTTTTTTCATTTTGAAGCAGGAAGAACCGCCAAAACAGGTAAATTTGTAGTGTTAAATTAATTTACAATAATTGGTAATGTTCGATTGGAGGCGTATAAAAAGACGAATATATGTTCGAAAAAAGCTTGGCAAATGTTGAAAAATGGAGTATAATTAGACTATAAACATTAGAAGGATGTGAGCTGATTGTCAGATCGTCGTGCTGCGCTGGATATGGCGCTTCGTCAAATAGAGAAACAATTCGGTAAGGGTTCTGTTATGAAACTTGGAGAATCCACGCATATGCAAGTTGAAGTTATACCTAGTGGATCGATTGCTTTGGATATTGCTCTGGGAACAGGCGGTATGCCAAGAGGTCGTATCGTTGAAATATATGGACCTGAATCTTCAGGTAAAACTACTGTAGCACTACACGCGATTGCGGAAGTTCAAAAAGCAGGCGGACAAGCAGCATTTATTGATGCTGAGCATGCTTTGGATCCTCAATATGCGAAAAATCTGGGCGTTAACATTGATGAACTGTTACTGTCCCAACCAGATACAGGTGAACAAGGCCTTGAGATCGCTGAAGCTCTGGTACGCAGTGGCGCTGTTGATATTATCGTTATCGACTCCGTAGCCGCACTGGTACCAAAAGCAGAGATCGAAGGCGAGATGGGTGATTCCCACGTAGGTCTGCAAGCACGTCTGATGTCTCAGGCGCTGCGCAAACTTTCTGGTGCGATCAGCAAATCCAAAACAATCACGATCTTCATTAACCAGCTTCGTGAAAAAGTAGGCGTTATGTTCGGTAACCCGGAAACAACTCCTGGTGGACGCGCACTTAAATTCTATTCTACAGTACGTCTGGATGTGCGTCGTATTGAAGCCATCAAAAACGGTAACGATGTAGTCGGTAACCGTACGCGTATCAAAGTAGTTAAAAATAAAGTAGCTCCTCCTTTCAAACAAGCTGAGATTGATATCATGTACGGTGAAGGTATCTCCAGAGAAGGTAGCTTGATTGATATCGCTACTGAGAAAGATATCATTAACAAAAGTGGTGCATGGTATTCTTATGAAGGCGAACGTATGGGTCAAGGTAGAGAGAATGCAAAACAATTCCTCAAAGAAAATAAACAGATTGCGTTGGTTATTGAAAACAAAATCCGTGAGCTGAGCAACTTGACTACAGTAGTTGAAGAGCCAAGTTCAGAAGATAAAAAGAAAGAAGAACTGGAAGAGCAAGAGTTGTTCACAGAAGCAACTGAATAATCCAGTCTAATATAGACCTTTAAAAAGCGCCTGGAACGTGAGAATACGTGCAGGCGCTTTTCTCTATGATCAGGCATTAAATAAGTACCTAAAAGATAAACAACATTGAAGTGAAAAGGAGAACTTATGAATCGATTTCGATCCTATCGCAAGCCGAATAACAAAACTGCCCCCTCTCATGAGGAAGATTTTGAGTTAGAAGAAGAATTTGAGGAGAAAGCTGGGCAACTTGATGATTTTCCTTCCGGCGAATCATTGGAAATTAGTGAAGTAGAGCAGCTTACCCGTCCACGTTATCATTATCGTTTATTTTTTGGTGATCTAAAGTTGAGAGTACATGAAGACGTAATGATCAAATATCGGATGTTAAAAGGTTCTTCCTTTACCAAAGAAGAACTGGAAGAAATTATGGAGGCTAACGAACGTCAATCTGCCTATGCTTCTTCTATTAATCTGCTGAGTTTTCGTTCACGTACCCGTACCGAGATCATGCGTAAGCTGCGCGAAAAAGAATTCCATCCACATGTTATTGAAGTAACCCTGGAGCGACTGGAGCAGGAGAAGCTAATTGATGATGGCGTCTACGCACAGCAGTGGGCTAATCAGCGCGTGCGGAGTCAGAAGAAAGGGAAAGTATGGATTCGTCAGGAACTTCGTCAGAAAGGCGTAGAACCTCAGCATATTGAAGAAGCGCTGGGCAATATTGATGAAGATGAGGAGCTGTCAGGAGCTATCCAATTGGCTGAGAAAAAATGGAGAAGCACCTCTGGTGGGATGCTGGACAAAAAAAGAAAAACGATGGCTTTTCTGATGAGACGTGGATATTCGTCGGATGTGGTACGTAAAGCGCTGGCTGCTGTACAAAATGAAGAACACGAAGAAGAAGATATATAATAAAATGGTGCACAAAACCATAAGCAAGCAACAAGGCAAAAAAGTCAGTCGCTAAAAGGGATAACAGCTTCGTGTTGTTATCCTATTGTTACTTTTGCGGGCCCATATATGTGTGTATTCGATTGCTTCTGTATCAAGCTCTCAAAGAGAGAGCTGTCAATTGCTTGACAATGTCTTTTGGCAAATAATAAAATGGATGTATGCAGTTTGTCATTTTTACGTCATTTTTGGAATCGTTAGACGATGAATGAGGTAAAGGATGCTTACTGTGATCATGATTGTATGAATAATTAAGATGTTTTATCTCCCTTGAAGAGGGAATTGGCACATGTACCCGCATGAGCAATGGACGTATTTAAAGGGATGAAGCATTGCATTACCCATCAAAATGGTAATTCCCAAGGAATACCTTGGAGGAATCAGCGAGGAGGTGAACAGAATGGGTTATCTCTGGGTCATAATTCTCGTTGTTGCCGCATTATTCTTTGGGTTCGGGATCGGATATTTTATTCGCAAATCTCTTGCAGAAGCTAAAATTTCCAGTGCTGAGACTGCTGCTGCGCAGATCGTAGAGAATGCGAAGAAAGAAGCAGAAGCACTGAAAAAAGAAACAGTTCTGGAAGCAAAAGATGAAATACACAAATTCAGAGCTGAAGCTGAAAAAGACATTCGTGAGCGTCGGAATGAAAATCAACGCCTGGAACGACGATTGTTGCAAAAAGAAGAGTCGCTGGATAAAAAGCTGGAATCACTGGAACGCAAAGAAGAACAAGTGGCCAACAAAGAGAAACGTATCGAAGAGACACAGCAGCAAATCGAACAACTCTACACCAGTCAGGTATCGGAACTGGAACGTATTTCCAATCTGACTATGGAAGATGCACGCAGCATCATCCTGAGCAATGTAGAACAGGAAGTGCGCCATGAAACCGCGCAAATGATCAAAGATATCGAACAACAGGCTAAAAATGAAGCGGATAAACGCTCTCGTGAAATCATCACACTCGCTATTCAGCGTTGTGCAGCTGATCATGTAGCGGAGACTACCGTTTCTGTAGTCACCTTGCCTAATGAAGAAATGAAGGGTAGAATCATCGGACGTGAAGGACGTAACATCCGTGCGCTGGAGACGTTAACAGGTATCGACCTGATTATCGACGACACGCCGGAAGCTGTTATTCTGTCCGGTTTTGACCCGATTCGCCGTGAGATCGCTCGTACTGCCCTGGAGAAACTGGTGGCTGACGGACGTATTCACCCGGCACGTATCGAGGAAATGGTAGATAAAGCACGCCGTGAGGTAGACGAGCGTATCCGTGAATACGGAGAACAGTCCACCTTTGAAGTAGGTGTACACGGATTGCATCCGGATCTGATCAAAATTCTGGGACGCCTCAAGTTCCGTACAAGTTATGGTCAGAATGTACTCAAACACTCCATGGAGGTCGCTTATCTTACCGGCCTGATGGCTGCCGAGCTTGGACAGGATATCACACTGGCCAAGCGTGCGGGTCTGCTGCATGATATCGGTAAAGCACTGGATCATGAAGTAGAAGGTTCACACGTTGAAATTGGCGTGGAACTGGCCAAAAAATATAAAGAGCATCCTGTTGTTATCAACAGTATTGCCTCTCACCATGGTGATACGGAAGCTACTTCCATTATTGCGATGCTCGTTGGTGCAGCAGATGCATTGTCCGCCGCAAGACCAGGGGCGCGTCGTGAGACACTGGAAACGTACATCCGTCGTCTGGAAAAACTCGAAGAAATCTCCGAGTCTTTCGATGGAGTCGAAAAATCCTATGCGATTCAGGCCGGACGCGAAATTCGCGTTATGGTACAACCGGATAAGATTGACGATGCGGAAAGCTTCCGCTTGGCACGTGATATTACCAAAACGATTGAAAATGAACTGGATTATCCAGGGCATATCAAAGTCACTGTAATCCGTGAGACACGGGCGGTTGACTACGCAAAATAAAGAGTGATGCGAAAAGTGACCTGTCTGCAGGTCACTTTTTGCTTTAATGGACGGAGGAATTATCATTAAAGTTATTTTTATTGGAGATATTGTTGGCAGTACGGGACGTAAAGCGATTAAAGAGAGTCTTCCACGGTTAAAATCAAAGTATACCCCGGATATCATTATCGCGAATGCGGAGAACTCTGCGTCAGGACGCGGTCTGACCCGCAAGATTGCAAATGAATTATTTGCACTAGGAATTCATGGTATTACGATGGGAAATCATACATGGGATAATAGGGAAATCTTCGAGTTCATCGATGATGAAGCTCGTATGGTTCGCCCGGCTAACTTTCCACCGGATACGCCTGGACGTGGATACACGATCATTAAAGTTGGCAGCAAACAGCTGGCTATTGTGAATCTGCAAGGACGTACATTCCTTCCGGCAATCGATTGCCCTTTCCGCAAGGCTGACGAGATTATGGATGAGTTAAAAGGAAAAACCAATGCGATTCTGGTCGATTTTCACGCGGAAGCTACGTCCGAGAAAATTGCTATGGGCTGGCATCTGGAAGGCAGAGCTTCCATGGTAGTTGGAACTCATACGCATGTGCAGAGTAATGATGATACTATTCTGCCCGGTGGTACCGCCTATCAGACAGACGTAGGTATGGTAGGGTCCTATGAGGGTGTACTCGGTATGGAAAAAGAGGCTGTACTGTACAAGTTCCAGACACAGCTGCCAGCACGATTCCAGGTGTGTGAAGGAAAATGGCATTTCCATGCGGTGTTCGTCGAAATTGACGATCAGACGGGCCGAGCCAAGCGTATTGAAAAGATCCGTATGTATGAAGATCAGTGGTATATGGATTAACCGCTTGAGTTGTTGAGAACTTTCTTTCTTTTCGGAAACGAAAGTTTGGAAAAGAAGGAATTTGAAGCATATCCTCGAATACTAACTAGACGCAATCTCGATCATTTTTGAAGCTAAGCCATCATTCATTCCTAGGGGAGGTACTTATCATGGAAGTATTAAAAGTGTCAGCAAAATCCAACCCCAACTCAGTCGCAGGAGCCCTGGCAGGAGTGTTGCGTGAACGCGGCGCTGCAGAGCTTCAAGCGATCGGAGCGGGTGCACTGAATCAAGCGATCAAAGCTGTAGCTATTGCCCGAGGATTTGTAGCACCAAGCGGTGTGGATCTGATTTGTATTCCAGCCTTTACCGATATCGTGATTGATGGAGAAGACAGAACAGCCATGAAATTGATTGTAGAGCCTAGATAATCGGAATGATTCATATGACTTCTGGATATGAGCCTTATGAAATGGATCAATATTCAGTATGCTGTAGACCTGGCTGCTTTTCATGAAAGCGCCGGGTCTTTTTGCTGAGTTGGTTTTCATTTTCATAGTAAAAGATGTATAATGGATTCGTGTGCATTTTACAAATGCCAATGTACGTGTAATTTGTTACAAAGCACAAATGTAAATCAATATAAGGAGTGAATTGTAAATGAGTAAAATCGTAAATGTTGGTGTATCTGCGCGTCATATTCACCTGTCCCAAGAGCATGTAGAAATTCTGTTCGGTGCTGGTTACCAGCTGACTGAATTCAAACCGCTGTCCCAGCCAGGCCAGTTTGCTTCCAACGAAACTGTTGAAGTAGTAGGTTCCAAAGGTTCTTTCCCTAAAGTGCGTATTCTTGGACCAGCACGTTCGGCAACACAGCTGGAGATTTCCCTGACTGATTCTTTTGCTATTGGTGTTAAAGCACCTGTGCGCGAATCCGGCAATATCGAAGGTACACCAGGCATCCTGATCAAAGGACCAGCTGGTGAAGTTGAAATTCAGGAAGGTGTTATCGTGGCAGCACGTCACATTCACTTCCATACATCCGATGCTGAAAAATGGGGCATCAAAGATCAGCAAAAACTGAGTGTTCGTCTGTCTGGCGAGCGCGGTATGGTACTGGAAAACGTAATTGCACGTGTATCCGATTCTTTTGCCCTGGATATGCATATTGATACAGATGAAGCTAATGCTGCAGGTGCACGCACTGGCGACACTGCCGAAATCCTCGACTAAAATGATTTTAGCCAACTATACATGTAGAATGTGTAGTTGTATTATAGCAATCTCCAAAAACAGCAGTTCGATTTATGAACTGCTGTTTTTTTACAATTTGGATTAGAAAAGCAAAGCGCTGGTTCTGAATTCTATCAGCTGAAGAAAAATCGCTGATTTATTTCCAGACTAGTAATATAACTCGGCTTTTTGTAAGATGAAATCAAATACGACTGTTATAATACATATACATTATCGTTACACCATATAGAAGAGTCAGGAGGTTGGGTAGATGAATTATCGTATCAAAGTTACCTTGCTGCTATCCATTCTGATGAGTTATATACCGGTTCAAGGGCAGGCAGACGCCGCAGCCCCTCTAAATGAGAGTCGATTATTTCAAAAGCTGGATCAGCTGCGTAGCGAACAGATGATTATCGTCACCGCGAGCCGTCAAAACTCTACGGCAGGCAGACTGTATCTATATGAGAAGCAGACCGATGGCTGGCATCATCAAATCGGACCGATCCCGGTCGTATTGGGTCAAAATGGACTTGGTAAAACGAAAGAAGGTGATGGGAAAACTCCTATTGGTACGTATACACTCGGTACGGCTTTTGGCAGCAGCTCTCTACCACCTGACGGGCTGAAGACCGATTACCGGACAGCAGGTGCAGATGACTACTGGATTGATGCATCGAAGTCTCCAGATTATAACAGCTGGGTTGCTTATGAAGGGAATCCTGATGATCGTTGGTCTTCTTTTGAACGATTGAATAATCCATTATACAGACATGGCATGGTGATCAACTATAATACCGATCCGGTTCTACCTGGTAAAGGCAGTGCCATTTTTATGCATATCTGGCGTGCAGCAGACAAACCGACAGAAGGATGTATTGCCATGTCGGAGTCAAACCTGCTGCGGGTACTTACTGCTATAGATCCCGATAAGTCACCGAAAATCCGTATAGCAGTAGGAAATCAGATCTACTGAGGACACTCATTGCCAAGCTGCCCCGGGTTCATTGTAGACGGGCAACTTGCTCCGATCATACGAATGATTCCTTGCTTTTTATAATGATACGGCCATGCTATAATTACAGTTAGTGCTTTTTTGTTTATGTCTGCAACAATCGATTAACATCCTTGATATTAGTCAGGCTGTGTTGAATGAACGATAACATTTCATTTAGCATACTGCCTGTACACTCAGGAAATGTTCATGGTGGGGGAGTGACAGCATAGCATGTCAAAGCAAACAAAAGATTATTCCCAATATTTCGACTTCTCGGATGCCAAAGTCATCTCCGAAGATGAACATGGCAAAAAAATCCGCATTCGCGGACGCGAGATTCATATTATTTCCGAGCCCAATCAGCGCGAAGAAAAAAAGCGCGGCAAGCAGGAGACTCAGGTCATGTATGAAAATGCGGTTCCTGAGGAGCTTCGACAAATTGGTCTGGGCAAATACTATCTGGTCTATACATTTGGCTGTCAGATGAACGAGCATGATTCGGAGACGATCAAAGGTATGCTGGAACAAATGGGCTATCAGGCGACCGAGAGTCGTGAAGAAGCGGATATCATTCTGCTGAACACCTGTGCCATTCGCGAAAATGCGGAAGATCGTGTATTTGGCGAACTGGGTCACCTCAAAACCCTTAAGCTGGAGCGTCCGGGCTTGCTGCTGGGGGTATGCGGATGCATGGCGCAGGAAGAAGGTGTAGTCAACCGGATTATGCAAAAGCATAATTTTGTTGATATGATCTTTGGTACCCATAATATTCATCGTCTGCCGCAGCTGGTCCAAGGCGCACTGTTTAGCAAAGAAATGGTCGTTGAAGTATGGTCCAAAGAGGGCGACATCGTCGAGAATCTGCCGAAAAAACGTCAGGGTATGCGCGGCTGGGTAAATATTATGTATGGCTGCGACAAATTCTGTACGTACTGTATTGTTCCATATACCCGGGGTAAAGAGCGCAGCCGTCTGCCGGAGGATGTTATTGCGGAAGTACGCGAACTGGCCCGTCAGGGATTCAAGGAAATTACACTGCTTGGCCAGAACGTTAATGCCTATGGCAAGGATCTGGAAGGCATGAATTATACGTTTGGCGATCTAATGGAGGATATCTCCAAAATCGATATTCCGCGTGTGAGATTCACTACGTCACACCCGCGCGATTTTGATGATCGTCTGATTGAAGTGCTGGCTCAGGGTGGTAATCTGGTAGAGCATATTCATCTGCCGGTTCAATCAGGCAGTACTGAAGTGCTCAAACGAATGAGCCGCAAATATACGCGTGAGCGTTATCTGGAGCTGGCACACAAAATCTATACCTCTATTCCGAATGCGGTGCTGACAACCGATATTATTGTTGGATTCCCGGGAGAGACCGATGAGCAGTTTGAAGAAACGCTGTCTCTGGTACGTGAAGTAGGCTTTGATTCTGCCTATACATTTATCTATTCTCCTCGTGAAGGCACACCAGCGGCCGCAATGGAAGACAATGTACCGATGGAAGTGAAAAAGGAACGTCTGCAGCGTCTCAACAGCACGATCAAGGAATACAGCCGTATCGGCAGTGAGAAGTTCCTCGGTCAGGTTGTAGAAGTGCTTGTAGAGGGTGCCAGCAAAAATAACGATCAGGTGCTGGCAGGACGTACCCGTACGAACAAGCTTGTTCACTTTGAAGGTTCAGAGGACCTGATTGGCGAATTTGTGCATGTACAGATTACCGATTCCAAATCGTTTTATATTAAAGGCGAGCTAGTCGCCGAGCCTGCAGCTATCGGCTGATCGACAGGTAAGAAAGGAGACTTGAACCGATGGAACACGAACATCATCATGAACAGGATTCAGCGGTCTCAAATATACCGGGTATGGACACCTCCGGGCTCTATATTCGTGAAGATATTATCGCCAAAACCCGTGAATTGTCAGATCTGATTGGCGGAAGTGAAGAGGTAGTTCATTTTCGAAAAGCAGAACAAATGATTCAGTCCCATGAACGGGTGCAGAATCTGATCAAGACGATCAAAAAGAAACAAAAAGAGATTGTAGCTTTTGAATCGCTCCGCAACGAAAAGATGGTTGCCAAGATCGAAGCGGAAATAACTGCTCTGCAGCAGGAGATGGATGATATACCACTGGTATCCGATTTTCAGGAAAGCCAGGTGGAAATTAACGATCTGCTGCAAATGGTAGTCTCCGCGATCTATGATACGGTATCCGAGAAAATCAATGTCGAGAGCGGCAAAGATTCACCTCCTTCGTCATGCGGCGATTAATACACTACCTGAGACGCGGAGCTTATGCCGCGTCTTTTTTATTCGTTCAGCTCAGCCCTACTAGACATTCTGCGCCATTGTATTGATAAAAGGTATATCCATTACACGGAAAGAAGTGACCTGATTATGGAATCCTCCAATTATTCTAGCGGTGCTTTATCCATTCGTCTCAGGCAAGCGGACGAGCCATTGCCGCTTCCTCTTCTTTTAATAGGTAATCGGGCTTATGGATCTGTAGAACGGTATGCCGAGTACTGCCGTTGGTGGCTGGCAGAGTATGAGAACCGGATAATAGGTATATGCGGTATCCTCCAGCGAAGTACAGAAGAGTGGGAGATTGTGAACATGGCGGTCTCTCCGGAGTATGCACATCAAGAAATCGGCGGTCAGCTGCTGATAGAAGTACTGGATGCCCTGAGAGCTGCGGACGCCGGCAAAGTGACAGCAGGTGTTCGCAGTTCCTGTGTAGATATGCTGGCTTTTTATCAAGAACATGGATTCCGGATGGTGGCAGTGGAACAGGATTATTTTGCCGGATTGGATCAGCAGCATGTGGGAAATAAGGTCTGTAGCCGTGATCGAATCATGATGGAGCGTGTGTGGCCGGATGCTGTGAAGCAGCGGAGACCGGTAGTCATGTCTCATTTTCATGCGAGTGTATCGATACGTATTGCCCAGATTCGCGACGCTGGTCCGTTGCTGCGCATGAAGAAGCGGCTGGATCAACAGACTACCTATATGCTGCTGGAACCAGGCGAGCGAATGATGAATGAAGCAGAGCAGAGGGATATGATTCGTTATGCTCTTCGAAGCGCTAATTCCAATATTTTTCTGGCAGAACGGGATGGGCAGATTATTGGCTATCTGGAAGCGATGGGCGGCAAAGTGTCCCGCAATCGACATAGCGCTTACATTGTAATAGGCGTACTACAGGAATATGCCAACCGTGGAATTGGAAGACGGTTATTCCAGACCATGTTGCAATGGGCACAGGATCGGGAGCTGCACCGTATTGAACTAACTGTACAATCTGCCAACGAGCGCGGCATTCATCTATATCGCTCTCTTGGTTTTCGTATGGAAGGGATTCAAAAAAATGCATTACTGGTAGACGATCAATATGTGGATCTCATTCAGATGGGGCTACTGTTGTAGAATATTATTTTATGTAAAACATGTACCAAGACTGCTATGTAGCAGTGAAATCCATTTATATCAGCTTCAATAATGGGGCGTTGATAAAATCACTATGGAACTAACAGGAGGAACGCCCGATGACACAGTGGGATGAAGTATTGAAAGCAAGTGAACAGATGTACTGGGGGCTGCTTGGCTGCCGATTGATCAAAAGTGAACTGGATCATATTACGATAGGACTGACAGCAACGTCACGTCACCTGAACCATATGCATATTGTTCATGGTGGTGTGCTGATGTCCATGATGGATCAGGCGATGGGAATGATGTCGATGGCACTGCAGGATGGACAACCTTGTGTAACTACCAATATGAATACACATTTTGTACAGGCCATGACCGAAGGTGAACTGCTGGCTGAAGCTCGCGTTATTCACCATGCCGGACGCACAGTTACGCTGCAGGCTGAAGTGAAGGATGGCAATGGCGTGACTGGTGCTATTTCTACAGCTACTTTTATTGCAACTCGTCAGAAGTAAAATGGATCAGCAAATAAACGTTGACCTGCTTTCCACAATGAGTCATAATGATATTATCAAAAAGATAAAATGAACAGTGGTGATGAAAATGACCGATAACAGCAAGCAGCATATGTACGATGTCAAAAAGTACCGTACGCCCGATGGAGCGCCTGCCGATATTGTTATGTTTACACTGACCAAAAAAGAACGGAAAACATTTACCAAGACGCTTCCACTGCGGGAACTCAAGGTCATGCTAATCCGCCGCCGTTCCTGGCCATTTGCCGGAAAATGGGCATTGCCTGGCGGATTCTCAAGAGATACCGAATCTTTGTTCGAGACCGCCCAGCGCGAACTCAAGGAAGAGACCGGTGTCGATGCAGATGCGCGTCATCTGGAATATCTGGATGTGTATAGCAAGCCTGGACGAGATCCACGCGGCTGGATTATCTCTCATGCCTTTTTTGCATTAGTGGAAGAAGAAATTCTCGAAAAACGCCAGGCTGCCGATGATGCAGAAGAAGTGGGATTGTTTACTATTGAAGAAGCGCTGGAGCAGCTGGAACTGGGTTTTGACCATCGCGATATTATCCAGGATGCCTATCACCGGATTCAGGAGCAGATGCTTAGTACAGTAATAGCCAAGAAGTTTCTGCCACCGGAATTTACGCTGAGCGAATTGTATCAGGTAATCAAAGCAGTCGTGCCTGATTTTGAAGAACCGAACTTTATTCGCAAGATTACTTCGACACGAAGCCGTAAGGGTATTATTGAAGAGGTTCGTGATGAGCAGGGAAATCCGCTTAGCTCCAACCAGTATTCCCAGCGTCCGGCTCAGCTGTACCGGTTCACCGGTCTGATGCCGCGTTTGTCCATTTATTCCTGAGCATCTACCGTGCTGTATATGAGCCAGTTGAATCCCAAAGGAGGCCTATCTGATGAAAGCCTTGATTGTAATTGATTACACAAATGATTTTGTGGATGGCAAGCTGCCTGTAGGACAGCCGGGTATTGATATAGAGCCAAAGATCGTAGAGCTGACGGAACAGTTCGTGAGAGAGGGCGAATGGGTAGTCATGGCAGTAGATCTGCATGACGAGAATGATTCATACCATCCCGAATCTTCTCTGTTTCCACCGCACAATATTCGGGGAACAACAGGACGCGATCTGTACGGACGCCTCAAGCAGGTGTATGAGCAGCATCAACAGCAGATCTACTGGATGGACAAAACGCGGTACAGTGCTTTTGCAGGGACAGATCTGGAAATGCAGCTGCGTCAGCGGAAAATTACCGAATTGCATCTGATTGGTGTCTGTACGGATATTTGCGTCCTGCATACGGCCGTGGATGCCTATAACCGCGGTTTTCAGATCACTGTGCATGAAGATGCAGTAGCAAGCTTCAATGCAGCCGGTCATGAATGGGCACTTGGACATTTTAAAGGTACGCTTGGAGCAAATGTGGTTAAAAGTTAATCATGCCGGTTATTGCCCAATATGTGCAAGTATTCACATATCGGGCAATAGGGCAGGTATAACAAAAATGAGGTGAATGAACTGATGAAACAGCTGGGACTTGCTTTACATACGGATAAATATCAGATCAATATGATGTATGCGCACTGGATTAACGGAACTCATACGAAAAAGGCAGTATTTGAAGCCTATTTCCGCAAGCTTCCGTTTGGCAATGGATATGCCGTTTTTGCCGGTCTGGAGCGGATCGTTAACTATATCAATAATCTGACTTTCCATGAAGATGAAATTGCATTTCTGGCAGAACAGGAAGAAGAGTATGACACCCGTTTCCTGGATGAACTGCGTCAGTTCCGTTTTCACGGCAGCATATCTGCAATGAAAGAAGGAGCCATTGTTTTCGCAGATGAGCCTTTGATTCGGGTGGAAGGAACTATTCTGGAAGCACAGCTTGTTGAGACGGCGTTGCTGAACTTTATGAACTATCAGACGCTGATCGCAACCAAAGCTTCCCGCATCAAGCAGGTGGCCGGAGATGATATTCTGCTGGAATTCGGTACACGGCGAGCGCAGGAGGCTGACGCGGCAATCTGGGGCGCGAGAGCAGCATATATTGCCGGCTTCCATGGTACATCCAATGTATTGGCTGGTGCCAAATTTGGTATTCCTGCCAAAGGAACGCATGCGCACTCCTGGGTACAAAGTTTCGGCAATGAACAGGAAGCTTTTGACCGTTATGCAGCTGCACTGCCGGATGGCGTAACATTGCTGGTGGATACATTTGATACACTGGGCAGTGGAGTACCTCATGCGATCAAAACAGCCAAAGAGCTGGAAGCTCGTGGCAAAAAAATGAGTGCGATACGTCTCGACAGCGGGGACTTATCCTATCTGTCGATCCAGGCGCGTAAAATGCTGGATGATGCCGGACTCTCCTATGTCAAAATTGTCGCTTCTAATGATCTGGATGAGAATACAATTCTGGATCTCAAAGCACAGGGCGCACAAATTGATACCTGGGGTGTAGGGACACAGCTGATTACAGCTTCGGATCAGCCGTCACTTGGCGGCGTATACAAGTTGGTAGAATGTGATATTGACGGTAAAATGCAGCCGGTGATCAAAATCTCGGCCAATCCCGAGAAAGTAACAACACCAGGCAGCAAAGATGTATACCGGATTATCAGTACAGGCAGCGGTAAGGCTATCGCCGATTATATCTGCTTCCCGGATGAGGATGAGCCGCGTGAAGGCAAACGCCTCAAGCTGTTTAACCCGCTGCATCCTTATATTCGTAAATATGTATCGGATTATCAAGCGATCCCGATGCTGGAACCGGTATTCGTTGAGGGCAAGCAAGTCTATGAGCTGCCATCTCTGGATAAAATCAGAGAATATCACCGTTCCCAACTGGAACAGTTCTGGCCGGAATATCTGCGCAAGCTGAATCCGGAGATCTATCGTGTGAATATCAGTCCCAAAGCCTGGGAAATGAAACAGAAACTGATTGCCGAGCATCTACCACCGGAAGAAGCCTGAGCAGAAGCAGACAAGTAGCTATCATGTCTATTACTGGATAACTCGGTATGCAAACGGATGATAGCGTAAAAAAAGATCTGGCATATGCATCACTTCGTAGTACATTATCTATTTCTTGCTGTTATCTTAATCACGTATCCAGATTATTGACAAAACCTGTTTCTCGAAAGAGGAGCAGGTTTTTCTGTTTGAAGTATGATGATAATCGTTCACTCGCATCCTCTAATTAAAGGATTTGACTGGGCAGAAAAAGCAACGATCAATGGCAAAGCTATCTCTGTATAAAGCAATTCTCCCAATTGAAGCTCTATTGAAGTACTGTGCGAAACAAATTGTATTTTGTATTAGAGATACCTATTTTGGTTAAAGTACTCAAAGAGCGTACGTATGCATCATACTCATATAATCAGCTACTTGCTGCTCGATAAGCATTTCTGCGAATTCCTAATTCCGGTACGTTAACAGAGTATATTGCAATAACAGCAGATTCTGTAGCAAGATAATTGACGTCTGGATCAAGCAACTATATTGGTATATGAGAAAGTTTATAGGCACAGAGCAGCACATGAGCTACACTGCTTGGTAGATGTAAGTACAACAGAGAGGATGGATCAGGATGGAACAGACATTTCGCGCATATGTATTGGAGAAACAAGGAGAAGAGGTAATAGGCTCGGTCCAGCAGCTGACTGCTGATCAGCTCCCAGAAGGAACCGTTACAGTCAAAGTAGCCTATTCCGATGTTAACTATAAAGATGGACTTGCCAGTCGGGCGGATGGCAAAGTCGTGAATGAATATCCATTTGTACCGGGCATTGATCTGTCGGGAGAAGTCGTGGAGTCTTCGGACAGCGCATTTCAACCTGGAGACCAAGTGCTGTGTACCGGCTATAAGCTGGGAGTAAGCCACTATGGCGGTTACAGTGAATATGCCAGAGTCCCTGCAGAGTGGCTGGTTAAGCTTCCAGCAGGCCTGAGTGCAGAAGAAGCGATGATGATCGGTACAGCAGGGTTTACCGCTGCTATGTCTGTGGATGCGCTCGTGCAAGGAGGCGTACAGCCGCAAGATGGTCCTATCCTCGTAACCGGTGCGACCGGTGGAGTGGGGACGATGGCTGTATCTATTCTAAGCCGGTTAGGTTATGAAGTGCATGCTTCCAGCGGCAAGGCCGAGCAGAGCGATTGGCTGCAGAAGCTGGGAGCTAGTCAGGTAGTAGCAAGACAGGATACCGAACAGCCTGTCAAAGGAGCGCTTGGTAAAACAGCCTGGGCAGGAATTATTGATCCTACCGGCGGAGCTGCACTTGGTGAACGGCTCAAGACGGTTAAATATCGTGGGGTTGTTGCTGTATCCGGTAATACGGCAGGCGTGAAATTTGAGAGCAGTGTATTTCCATTTATCCTGCGGGGTGTGCAATTAATCGGAATTGATTCGGTATACTGTCCAGTAGATATTCGTCAGCGTATCTGGAATCATCTGGCAGGAGACTGGAAGCCCGATACGGCACTGCAGCAGGGAGTCACTGTATACGATATGGAAGAAATTCCCCAGGCGCTCGCAACCGTACTGGCAGGTCAGGCAGTAGGCAGACAATTAATCCGTATTCATGATCAACCGGAAGCGTAATACTATTTGTATACAAGGATAGCAGGACTTAATAATATGATTCTCCACTGAATATCCATATCGTTAGTGCATTTTGTTTGGACAATGTACAGATGTTCATAATGATCAATTCGTATCAAAATACCAAAGCTATTGATGTATAACAAAACAGATAGGTGGATGTACAGCTACCCGATCATCGGTATAAACATTAATTATTCCGACGAACGGGTAGTGAATACATGCTTTCCTATCTGTTTTTGTGATTCAATCCTTTATTTGCTTGATAATTCTGATTATATTGCTTGAAATGTACAATTTACTTTTTGTGAATCTCCCGCATCACATGACCGAGTTCCGGCAAAATGATTCGCTCCATAGCGAGTTTGACCGCACCGCGTGAACCTGGCATGGAGAAGACGGCAGTACGTCCTATGGTTCCGGCAATGGCTCGGCTTAGAATAGCGGCGGAACCGATATCCTCAGCAAAACTCAAATAGCGGAAAATCTCGCCGAATCCCGGCAGCTCTTTGGTTAGCAGGCTTTGTACTGCTTCATAGGTTACATCGCGCGGAGCAATACCAGTACCGCCTGTCAGTAGAATCGCTTCAACCTCTTCACGTTCGGCATGATTATGCAGCAGCTCACGAATCTCCTGATAATCATCCTGGACAATCCGGTAATCCACCACCTGATAGCCGTGTTCTGTCAGCAGATGTTGAAGCAGCTGACCGCCTGTATCCGTCTCGGGAGTACGTGTATCGGAGACGGTAATTACCATACATTTAACAGTATCCGGTGCTTCTGCCCGGTGTTCATCTACAGATCGCATAAGTGGATCAGCTCCTTTATTTGGATCATATAACATTCGCCTATGAAATGGATATATGGATAGGTAAGCACGGAAAAACTGGCTGCCAAACAGCTCTTTTATTTTATCATATCCAACCTGTTTAACGCATGGTTGTACAATTGTCCGGAATTTGTATAGGTTTTGCCAATATCCATAAGAGAAGCAATCTTTCAGCTAGCCCATTCTGGATACAAAATAAGCAGATGTATTCAATTGCAGGTTATTTGCTTTATAATATTTATCAGCTGTTTATTTCAAGACTGCATCCTATGATTAATTAGGGCAATCGGTATATAGCAGAACAAGAATAATGTATCCCATGATGACTATAAGTTACCTTGATAAGGATATAACAGAGTATAAGGATAAGCTTATTATCCAATTAATGGAGGTTGACGATGACAACACCTGTATATATTTTATCCGGATTTTTGGGTAGCGGTAAGACGACATTATTGCAGCAAATGCTGCAAACCTGGCGTGATGAAGGCAAGACGCCAGCGGTAATCATGAATGAGATTGGTGATGTGAATCTGGATGGTATGATGCTGGACCAGGATATAGCAATGGCTGAACTGCTGAGCGGATGTATCTGCTGTTCGAACCGGGTGGATCTGGGACTGGAACTGTATAATCTAATGCAGAATGAACAGCCGGATATGATCGTGATCGAAGCATCCGGTGTTGCAAACCCTATTGAGATTCTCGATGCGGTTACCGAGATTGCTCTTTATAATCCATTAGAGTTGCGCAATCTGATTACAGTAGTGGATACTGCCCATCTATGGCAGCTATACCAAGACCAACAGGGCAAGACGTATCGACTTATGCAGGAACAGATTCGGTCGGCATCCCTGCTTATTCTTAACAAAAATGATCTGGTTATTCCCGAGCAGCTGGAGCAGGTACAGCATATTGTACGTGGCTGGAATGCGTATGCTCCTGTTCATGTCGCTGTACGCTGTGAGGTGGATCGTTCGTATTACGAGCAGGAAGGCGCTTCGCTTAGCAGTGAACAGCGTGCAGACACTGTCACTGAACATGATGTACAAAACTGCGCAGTATGCAATTCTTCAGAATCGGCAGATTCAACAGATCATGACACAATAGAAGGGGAAAAGGGGCATCGGCATATGCATCATTCCCATGAACATGTAATGGTCTATACGCATTATTTCCAGAATCCGATCAACAGTGAAGAATTTGAAAAGATCATCGCGCAGCTGCCAACCGAAGTATATCGTGCCAAAGGGATCCTGACGTTCAGTGATACTTCAAGCCGTTTCTTATTCCAATATGCCTATCGCCAGATGGATTTTATGAAAACCATACCACAAAAACCCATCCCGGATGTCGCCGTATTTATTGGAGAATACTTTGATAAGCAACAAATACAGGAACAATTGCTGACACTGGAGCGTCAAGCTGCGGAATCCTGATTATACCTTCGTTTCAATTTTGCCTGTCCCGGGGTAATAGTTCAATAACCAAACGCTGAGGCCGGACAACGGCGCCTAAATAAGCTGGCTTACACCACGTTTACCAAAATAGAACTACTCGGGAGGCTATTATTATGTCAACACCACAACAATATCATTCGTATATCGAGGCATGTGTAGAAGCAATGAATGCCTGCAATATTTCCTATATTTCCAACCTCAAGGAATATGATCTGGAGAAGCTGTGTGATTGCATTCGTATCAATCGGGATTGTGCAGAGATCTGCTCCTTTACAGCGCAGGCATTGAGTCAGGGAAGTATCTTCGCTGCCGAAATCGCCGAAGTATGTGCCAAAGCATGTGAAGCGTGCATCGACGAATGTCAGAAGCATCCACAGACACACTGCCAGGAATGTGTGCAGGCATGCCGTCGCTGTGCTCAAATGTGCAGAGAACTGATGGAGATGAAAGTTCCTGTATAAATGAACAGAGCTGTCTACATAGGAGTGTGCGTTTTCTGAGAGACAGCACCTCAATGATACAACTGGAAGATTGATTCTTTTTCCTTCTGATTCCAATCGCTTGGTTCTGAGATTTACTGGATAGAGTAGACAGGGCAGATGCTCTATATTTGTATATAATTTGAATATTAAAAGCTGCTATCCCCATAGATAGCAGCTTTTTGTATATAAAAACCGAGTAAATACAATCGAAAATGAAGTAGAGAAACAACATGGGAAACAAGCTTTTGAAGAGTTGGATAAAATAAAAGTATCTTTTGGCGGATTATTAACTAATGGTACTCCATCTGCAATTCAAAAATGGTTTTCAAAAAAGAATTGCAAAAAAAGGTTGCCTGTCTGCAGGTTGCCCGATATAATACTGCTAACTTGCATATCATTATGCTGAATAGTTATTTCACCAAATTACATAAAAGTCTATGAACAGGAGAGTAGGTACAGTCTACATTCTTCAAGCGAGCCGGGATGGTGGGAGCCGGTAGAATGCCTTTGCTGAAGCGCACCTGTGAGATGATCCGCCCAAAGCAGCAGTATGCCATAGAGCAAAATGCTGTGCATAGGCGAATCCGGTCCGACACCGTTATCGTATTCGAGTGACAATCCGGGATCTGATGGATAATTATCCGTATGATGCCGATTGTACCAAGAGTGGTACCGCGGGAACAGCAATCGATGCTCTCGTCTCTTAAGCTTTGGCTTGAGGGACGGGAGTTTTTTGATATGTACAAGATTAAAGGGAGTGGACAAAGGATGAGTACAGTAGGATTGTTTATTCAAGAAGCCTCACAAATGTTGCAAAAGGTTACCGATATCGATACAACCGAGCTGACCCGGCTGCTGGAGACGCCCCCGTCGGTGGCGATGGGAGATTTGGCTTTTCCATGTTTTACCCTGGCCAAATCCTGGCGCCGCGCTCCGCAGCAGATCGCTGACGAATTGTGTAGCCGGATCAGTGAACTGCCGGACTATGCACATATCCATGTATCGGCTGCCGGCGCATACATGAATATGCATTGGGATCGTACACAGTGTAGTACAACACTGCTGGAACAGATTAGTAAAGAGGGGCATTATCAGCTTCAGACCGGTAAAGGGCAACGTATTATTATCGATATGTCCTCACCCAATATCGCGAAGCCGTTTGGAGTCGGGCATCTGCGTTCTACGGTGATCGGCGCCGCCCTATATCGCATCTATCGTGCTGCCGGATATGAGCCGGTACGTGTCAATCATATTGGCGACTGGGGAACCCAGTTTGGTAAGCAGATTACTGCGCATTTGCGGTGGAGCGATCCGGTACAGATGGAGCAGAATCCGATCGGGGAAGCACTTCGTGTATACATCAAATTCCATGATGAGGCAGCAGAGCATCCGGAGCTGGAGGATGAAGCACGGGACTGGTTCCGCAAGCTTGAGAATGGCGACGCCCAGGCGCTGGAACTATGGCGTTATTTTGTAGACGTGAGTATGGCTTCACTGGATCGGATGTATGAGCGCCTTGGTGTGGAATTTGATGCTGTACTGGGCGAGAGCTTTTATAATGATAAAATGCCTGCAGTCGTGGATCGACTGCGCGAGCTGAATTTGCTGGAAGAAAGTGATGGAGCCTTGGTAGTTCGTTTGGATGAGCAGGATATGCCTCCCTGCCTGATTATCAAATCCGATGGTACAACTATTTACCCGACTCGTGATCTGGCGACAGCTATTTACCGCAAGGAAGTGATGGAGGGCGATCGTCTCGTCTATGTCGTCGGTGGAGAGCAGACGCTGCATTTTCGTCAGGTGTTTGCTGTACTGCGCAAAATGGGCTTTGATTGGGCAGAAGATTGCATACATGTGCCATTTGGTCTGATGAAAGTAAATGGCAAAAAAATGTCTACACGCAAAGGGAAAGTTGTATTTCTGGAAGAAGTGCTGGATGAGGCAGTACAGCAGGCAGCACGTATTATCGAGGAGAAAAATCCTGATTTGCCGAATAAGGAAGAAGTTGCCCGGCAGGTCGGCGTAGGTGCTATCATTTTTAATGATCTCAAAAACAATCGTCAAAATGAAATTGATTTCTCGCTGGAAGAAGCCGTGAGCTTCGAAGGAGAGACCGGACCTTATGTACAGTATGCCTATGCCCGGATTCAAAGTATTCTGCGACGTGCTGCGCAAAATGCGCCGACTACCGAACTGACGGCAGATGCAGTCACAGATCCGTCACTGGATCAGGTCGACTCCGAAGCTGTCGTGGAAGAACCATCCGGTTGGACGGATAGTGCCTGGGAGCTGCTCTGTCATCTTGCCAGTTATGACAGTGAACTGGAACGGGCAGTTCGTCTGCATGAGCCATCGATCATGGCCAGATATGCACTTCAGACTGCGAGATTGTTCAATCAATTTTATAGTCATAATCGTATTCTGGATGGTTCGCCTGCCTGGCGTGAACAGCGTCTGGAACTTAGCCGCCGGACAGGAGAGTATCTGGCGCGATTAATGGAATTGCTCGGTATGAAAGCTCCACAGCAAATGTAAGACTTGAAGAGATACGCAACCATTTGGTCCTGCCCTGCGTCTGTGATAGTGAAGGTTCGCCGGAAAATAGGTTTTCCCGGTATATCAAAGATTAACCTGATTATCTATATGATGGAGGGATTACAATGTGGAATTCGAAAAAGAAAGCAGCAGCATTGCTGGCATTATCCTGTGCACTTGCAGGCAGTGGAGTAGCTGCAGCAGCAGCATTCTCTGATGTGCAAGGTTCCAATAACCAGTCGATCGTCAGTTCTTTGCAGGAAAAAGGGATTATTAATGGGGTGACAGCTACCCAATTCAAGCCCAATCAGCAGTTGACCCAGCCGCAGGCGATTCAGATGCTGGTGAATGCATTTGATATGAAAGGTCCCGAGACTACTTCCGGACAAGTATGGTATACACAAGCCGTAGCAGCTGCTCGTGCCAATGGTCTATCTATTCCGGCCAATCTCAAAGCTTCCGAGCCTGTAACCCGTGAACAGTTCGCGATCTGGCTGCATCAGGCGATTGATAAGACCGGACAGTATCCAGCGACTATGATGATGGTTGTTTTCCAAGACCAGAAAAGCATTAGCAAAGAAGCTTCCAATGCGATTCAGAATCTGGTGAATATGAATGTGATACCACGCAGTTCTGTAGGGCAGGAGTTCAAGCCCAAAGCAGCTATTACACGTATGGATGCCGCTACCTGGGTATACAGTGCAGTTGAAATGGTAGAGCGTCATAAGCAATTACAATCGGGTGACGATACTAGCACTTCACCACAACCATCGGAAGGTGAACAAATGGGGACTACTCCTGAAATGGGCATCAGCAGCACAGCAGATGGCAAACAAAAAGTTACGCTGCATGTTGAACTGCCAAATCCCGGTTACAATCTGAAGATTGATAATGTTAAACTGACTGACGACAAGCGGGCAATCATCAGCTATTCCCTGCAACAGCCAGAGCCGGGGATGATGTATCCACAGGTGATTACCGAAGGGACCGCTGCAACTATTATTCCAGCAGGTTATACACCTGAACTGGCTAAATAAGAAGCAGTCGATAAAGAAATAGAGATAATCCAATATGGTGAGCATCACAAAAAAACCTTGAAGAGCCATTATGCTCCTCAAGGTTTTTTTATGATGCTCATATTACGAATAGAAAGTATAATTCATTGATTCTCTTTTTTTAAATCTATTAGCCTTGTCATTGCAAACATAGCAAAAATGATACAGAAGTAAAATCAATAACAAAGATACGTCGAACGAATACTACTTTTTCACATCTACTTCTACAGTAGGTTCGGTAACTTTGTCGGTCTCATAGAGATTGGAACTTACTTTGAGCCAGTCGAATAGATGGGTAACCAGCACTTTGAGTACAGCATAGCCAGGTACAGCCAGCAGGATACCAATCACACCAAACAGATTACCTGATGTCAAAATAACGAAAATGATCGTAATCGGATGAATTTTGAGTGATTTACCCATAATCTGCGGAGAAATCAGTTTGCCTTCAATCAATTGCACGATCGTCCAGACTGCGACCATTTTGAGCAGCATGATAGGCGAAGTGACCAGCGCTACAATCAATGCGGGTGTAATGGCGATAGCTGGACCAAGATAAGGCACAATACTCGTAAAGGAAGCAATAACCGCCAGAATCAATGCGTAATCCATGCCGATAATATTGTAGCCAATATACAGCAGAATACCGATACAGAAGCTGACGATAATCTGTCCACGAATATAAGAGCTTATCTGATGATTCATTTCGGACATGACTTTGGATGTCTGATCACGTAGTCCTACAGGAATGAACTTCAGAATATACCGAGGCAGGTTATGGCCGTCCTTGAGCAGATAGAACAGAATAAATGGCACGGTCACGATCGAGACGATAACTTCTGTCAGTGTTCCGAGGAAACCGCCAATCCCCGAGAAGGTATGGATAAATCCGCTCACGCCGCTCCCGGCAATAGCTGCCCAGCGTTCTGACAGGGACTGGGCCAGTTCATTTGGATTAATGTTGGTAGATTGTTGCAGCTGTTGGAACATATCGCCGCCTAGCCAGTACTGAATCTGATATACAGTCTTGTCGTACAACGTTGGAATACTGATAATGAGTTCTTGTATTTGCTTCTGAATCACAGGAATTACAAGACTAACAATTAGCACCAGAATGCCGATAATAAGAATGTATAGCATAATAATGGAATAAATTCGTTTTATTTTGTATTTCTCCAGCAAATTTACGATGGGATTAAGCAAATAAAATAGAATGCCGCTGAGAATAATAGGCAAAATGACAGTCTTCACGAGTACAATAAGCGGCGTAAACACATACGGGATTTTGGATAATACAAAAATATTCAGCGAAATGAGCAGTAGTACGAATAAAAAGATAACAAAGCGATTGTTCAGAAAAAATAATTTGAATCGCTCGCTCCAGATTCTGGTGCGTTCCATATGCAATTTCATCCCCTTTAACTTGAGTTGCTATTTAAATAATCTGAATTGGTATAGTACTTAGCATAGCTTCCGCAGAGGAAGAGAGCAAGCAGGCAACTTCGTAAAGCATCAGATTAGAATATATATGAACAAAAGGAAAAGCAGATTCACTATGAAAATAGTTCTTTAGGCCTTTATTTAAGTATGAGTCTATGACTTTTATCATAACAAGTAATTTATCTTTTTGCTAAAATTTAAATTAATAAGTATTTAATGAATATGGTAATAATTACAAGATAGATTGAATTTTCGCCTATTCAGCATTTATTCCAACTTATAATTACTCAAATTCTGAAGCTATGGGGTGCAGTATGAAATTATCACTGGGTTCGAAGCTGGTCGCAAGCTTTATTGCAGTCTCTATTATTACTTACGGTACAAGCGCTTTCTTTATTTTTTATCTGAAGTCGTTTCTGGCATCAACAATGAGCGATTGGCTCTATGTATCGATTATTTTGCTGCTCGGCATTACCTGGAGCGGTATACTTGGTTATATTATTTCCCGTCTGCTGACCCGTCCGATTGTTAATCTGTCGCGCGCTGCAGAGCGTGTATCGGCAGGGGATCTGACAGTCGATATTCCGGAACGACGTGAAGAAGACGAGATCAAAGTTCTCAACGATGCTTTCCGCATGATGGTAACGAATATCAAGGATATCATTAACGATATTGCGCACAGTACAAGTACCACATCACAGAATGCCGATTATCTGACGGGATCGATCAATGAAGCTACCCAGCAGATCGAATCTCTGTCTACTATCGCTGACGAAATCTACAAAGGGGTCCAGCAGCAGCGCAAGTCTACCGAGACGTCGCTGCAGACAGCCGAGCAGATGCTTGGTTCTTTTCAGGAGATGCGCGATAAGTCTTCCCATATGATGAATCTATCAGGGACGATGGAGAAGTCTGTGCATTCCACCCAGCATATCTTTGCCTCGCTTAAAGAAGGCATGAGTACGTTATCCGAATCCCAGGCCCAAGCAGAAAATACGATTCGTCTGCTGGATAATCAGGCTTCCGATATTGGGGCAGTTACCGGTACAGTCAAAGGACTGGCAGAGCAGACTCATCTGCTGGCACTAAATGCTTCAATAGAAGCAGCGCATGCGGGTGAGCATGGAGCAGGGTTTGCCGTCGTGGCTACAGAGATTCGCAAGCTCGCTGAACAAAGTAATGATTCGGCGCAGCGTATTCACTCCCTGATCGGTGCTGTACAGACACAGATTCATGACACCGTGCAGTTGATTCACAGCCAGAATGAGCTTGTACGCCAGGAATCTACGCATACCATGCAAGTAGAAGAGACGCTGCAGCAATTTGCCGGCGTGGTCGATGAGTTGATGTCCGAGGTGCAGCAGATGGAAGGCTCCATTTCCAAGCAGACCGATCGGGTCGAATTGACCTACCAGAACGTCAACACGATCCGTGAAATGGCAGATCGTTTCTATGAAGGAGCCAAACAGATCTCCACAGCTACTCATGAAGAGACAGCTATTATGGAAGAAATCTCTTCTTCTTCGGAGGAGCTCAGCACGATGACGAATCGATTGCTGCAAAAGACCAAAGTATTCACTGCCTGACGCTCCTAACAAATGGCAGACTGTTGATGCAAGCTGTAGAGTCAGTGGTGGTTATAGACGGATCTCTATGGCAATCCTGTTATTATTAGTGTGTATGTTGGTATCTGCATAAATTGAAAAGACCTGAAATCCCTCATGGGGTCTCAGGTCTTTTTTGTATCTCATCTAAGTTGGATGAACAGCAGCCAGTCTATTGCACGTAACTGGGATGCTATATTCTGGTAAATAAAACGTTACATAATTGTTCCATCACACTTATGAGATTAAATAGTACGACCGGCCAATCCTGCAGGAACAGGAGCTTCATCCGTTGCAGGACGTAATCCATTATCCGGAATACTGCTGGAGCTGCTGCCTGTCTGCATATGGTACATCTGACGATATCGTCCATCAATCTCCATCAGTTCATCATGCGAACCTCGTTCCACAATCTCTCCGCGGTGCAATACGAGAATCTGGTCGGCACTGCGAATCGTAGACAGACGATGGGCGACGATAAAGGTGGTACGGCCTTTTTTGAGAACTTCCAGTGCTGATTGAATCAACGCCTCAGTCTCGGTATCAATATTGGCGGTAGCTTCATCCAGGATCAGGATCGCCGGATCATAAGCGAGCGCACGGGCAAAGGAGATCAGCTGACGTTGTCCGGCAGACAGTGTGCTTCCTTTTTCTACGACAGGTTCATCAAAGCCCTTGGGCAGATCGGATAGGATCTTGTCAGCTCCAACTTCGCATAGTGCACGTTCTACCCGTTCACGGCTGATCTTCTCATTATCAAGACTGACATTGGAAGCAATCGTACCAGTGAACAGATAAGGGTCCTGCAAAACGATACCCATATGCTGCCGTATCCACTGTTTGGGCAGATCACGTACATTTTGTCCATCGATCGTAATGGTTCCCTGTTGGGGATCATAGAACCGGAACAGCAGATTGATAATGGAGCTTTTCCCTGAGCCGGTATGACCAACGAGAGCAATCGTCTGACCCTGTTTGGCTTCGAAATTGATATCTTTTAGAACTGGAGTCACTTTATAGGCAAAAGTAACATTTTTGAACTGAACATTTCCTTTGTAGCGTGGCATAGAGCCATCAGTGACCTGCTCGCCTTTTTCATCCATCAGCTCAAATACGCGTCCGGCGGATACCATGGACAGATCCAGTGAAGCCAGCTGATTGACGATACCGGTCATTGGTTGGAATAGGCGACCCAGTACATCGACAAAGGCATACAGCACACCAAGCGAGATCGCACTATCCAATCCGCCAAGTGCTGCCGAACCGAAATACCATAGTACCAAGGCAAATGTCAGATTACGCAGTACATTGACCAGATTATGAGACGTCAGGGAGTTGAGACGCAGCATTTTATTCTGATAGAACAGATAATCATTGTTCAGCTGCTCGAACTCTTCCTGGGTTTGCTTTTGTTTGCGGAAAATACGAATGATCGACATTCCCTGAATGGATTCATTGATGATCGCGTTGATCTCGCTCAGCCGGGAACGAATTACCGTATTATACTTGGTCGCTACCCGGCGATACAGATAGATCCAGCCGATCAGCAGTGGAACCAGGAACAGACAGATCAGTCCCAGCCGGAAGTCCAGAATGAACATAGCTACATAGACACCGAGCATATAGACAGCACCAGAGCTAAAGTTGGATAATACCGCTACAAACAGATCTTTGACTGCTTCGGTATCATTGGTTACACGGGATACGACTTTACCTGCAGGCAAATTATCGAAAAAAGGCACTGGCAGCCGCTGAATATGAGCATACAGATCAAGACGCAACTCCTGAATAACCTTGTTGGCTGATGATTGCAGCCAGTAAGTTTTGCCGAATTCCGTAATAATGGTAATCAGCAAGAAGATAAAGTAAAGACCGATCAATTTGTAAATACTCGGCAGCTCTGGCTGGTAGAAGCCGAATAGCTCTCCAGCAGATAGCGGAACTGCCGGATAGAAAGCTTCATGGCCCTGTGCATCACGTATAGTCAGGGTACCATCGGCATAACTTTTCTCACCGGCGGTATTGTCCATCGGACCTTCAATAAAGTAGAAGGTAGGACCACTTTGTACGACATGAGCTTCGGTACCACGGGCTTCACCGACTGCCCAGAAACCTTCACGTTTATAATATTTGCCGTTATATTCGGCGGTATGTTCACCGGCAGTTGTCTCATAAAACGGCTGCTCAATCGCAAACATATGATTATCAATAATATTTTTGGCGATAAAAGGGCCAGCCAGTTCGGCGCCTACACCGATCACCAGCATGATTAATGCGACGATAAACGTCTTTTTGGCTCGCAGTGCATAGAGGTATAGCCGTTTGGTAATTGTTTTGTTATCCAGCTTTGTCATCGGCTGTTCATAATCTTGTGTCTCCAATTAAGACACCTCCCCATCCAGGGAATTCGCCACCTGCTGCCGTTCGTACTGCTCACGGTACCAGCCACCTGCTTTGAGAAGCTCGGTATGGGTTCCCTCTTCAATAATTTTGCCCCGATCCAGAACCACAATATGATCGGCGTGTTCTATAGCAGACAGACGATGTGTCGCGATTAGCGTTGTTTTGCCTGTACGTTTGGTACGGATATTTTCTATAATGCGGGCTTCGGTACGCGCATCTACAGCCGATAGTGCATCATCCAGAATCAGAATCTCGGGTTCGGCGATAAAGGCACGAGCCAGGGAGACACGCTGTTTCTGACCGCCTGACAGGGCTACACCACGTTCACCGACAATGGTCTCCAGACCATCCGGGAATGTGTGCAGATCAGTATCAAAGGCTGCTGTATGAATAGCATTCATAATTTCTTCGTCACTGGCATCTGATTTACCAAAGCGAATATTATTGCGTACACTCCGGGAGAACAGAATCTGTTCCTGCGGAACATAACCCAGCCAGCTGTGCAGCTGATCTTTGGCAATATCCTGAATCGGTACACCACTGATGGACAGCTCACCGCTGCCAGCCGGGTATTCATGCAGTAGCTGCTTGAGCAGAGTAGACTTGCCGCTGCCTGTACGTCCGACTACGCCGAGTGTCTCTCCGGCACGAATCTTAAGCGAGACATGCTGAAGATTATCTACAGTAGAGGTAGGGTAGCGGAATGTAATATCATTAAACTCAATCATTTGCGGATGCTTAACTGCTACCGGTGAAGGAATATCCTGAACATCCGGCTGGACAGCCAGTGTCTCATTTACCCGATCGAGAGACGCATTACCACGCTGCATAATATTGATTAATTCGCCAATAGCAAACATCGGCCAGATCATCATCCCGAGATAAATATTAAATGAAACCAGATCACCGAGTGTCAGCTCATTGTGGAACACCAGATAGATACCGAATCCAAGACCGATAATATAACTAAGTCCAACAAACAGACGGATCGTCGGTTCGAATAATCCATCTACCATCGCTACAGCGAGATTTTTGCGATAAACGTCATTGGTAATACGCTCAAACCGTTTCTCATCCTGGCGTTCCTGTACATAAGCACGGATAACACGTACACCGGCGATCGATTCCAGAACCTGATCATTCATATCACCAAAAGCATCCTGTGCCAGTGTATACCGTGCATGTACTACCTTGCCGTAAATAGCCATGGCAATAGCAATAAATGGAAGTGGCAAAATGGCAGCGAGTGTCAGTTTCCAGCTAATCAGAATGCCCATCGCCAGCAATACAGTCAACAGGTAAACGGTGGAATCAGTCAATGTCAGCATACCGAATCCGACTGTCATTGCAACTGAACGAAGATCATTGGTCGCCCGTGCCATCAGATCACCTGTGCGGCTCCGTTCAAAAAATGGTGGAGTCATACGCAGCAGATGTGCCATAAAGCGGGTCCGCAGCAGCCGTTCAACCAAGTTCGAGCCACCGAATAGACTATGCATCCATACATAAGTAACTCCATAAATAACAATCAATGTGCCTACAATAGCCGATGAATAGTAAATCAATGACTGATAGGTAATTGAGCCACTGGAAATCCGATCAATGGCATCTCCCAGCAGTTTGGGCGGAATCAGCTCCAGTACTCCGACACCCGCAAGCATTAGAATACCGATAATATAACGCTTACGTTCCCGATGGAAAAACCAGCCCAGATTTTTTAAAACAGCGAACATGCCATCACTACCTTTCCGATGCATACCTTATATGCATAATAGGATCTAGCTAATCAAACTGAAAATCTACAGCGAAATTAACGCTCATGTTGTCTGGACCAGAGAAGAAGCCACAAAAAAGGAGACACGTATGTGCAAATGCACATAACATGTCTCCTTGTAAATGTCATATGACGCACGGTTGCGAACAACCGGTGCAGTAATGATAACTGTTATGGATGCTTCTCAAGTGTAATGGATAGAAATTCATTACCTCAAAAGGTGCCCACCTGCCGGGTTGTTCCATTTTTTGGTTGTGTATTCAGATCGCTGGCATAGCCCTGGTTATGTACAATCGTGAGTTTACGCATGGAATTCACCCTTTCTTCATAATGTAGTGGCAGATGGTAATAAATTCTAATTATCCTTCGCCTGTGTCTGATTGTATCACTGCATTTTTGAGCATGTCAACGTAAAACTTGCAATTTACTTAAAAATTTGCTGAATATGAATGTTTTCTTGTCGAATAAAGTCAACAAAGTTTACATAAATAAAAAAAAGAAAATAGAAGTCATCAAAGAGAACCAAATTCATAAATGATTTACCATCTGCATATGACCGTGTATACGTGTAACATGTTATAATACGGAAAGAGTCAGGGTAATGATTATGAGGCAGCAGTCGTGCAGGAATAACAATTACTTTGAATAATGTTCGCAGGATCGTTTATTTGTATGGATGCAAACTTAATGAAAGGTGGAATAAATAATGAGTATCGCCGTATCGGATGAAGCCGCACGCTGGTATAAAAAGGAATTGGATTTACAAGAGGGAGATGCGCTACGCTTTTATGCCCGTTACAGCAGCAATAGCGATATCCATCCAGGATTCTCGCTCGGTATTTCCGTGGAGCCGCCGATCAGTCCAGGACTGGAACAGAAGACAGAAGGTATCCAATTTTATATGGAAGCTCAGGATCTGTGGTACCTCAACGGATACAAGCTCAATGTAGAATATATGGATAATGAAGATGATATCCGTTACGCCTACATTCCGGAATCTTGAATATTTTTTATCTCATATGAAAACAACAAAAGTCCCTGTTATCTTTGTGATAACAGGGACTTTTTGTGTCTAGACTGTAGAAGTGCCTTCCAGTGCATAAGAGAAGTCTTCAATATCATAGACCTGAACAGGTATTTTGGCTTCGATCATCCGATGGATCATCTCAAATTGATCTGTCAGCAGAGGCACTTCTTTGCGCAGGGCAGACAGAATCAATTCGGTCTCGATCGGATCGAAGGATTCACCGTAATAAGCATTATCCATCGCATTAACTACCGATAGCTGTACATGATCGGTGAACAGAATAGATGAACTCACCGCCCAGGGCATCTGCAGACAACGCTGGATTTTCTTTTTGTTCAGGGGCTCTTCCAGATAATCAATCAGCGCCTTGATGCGCTCGCGGACTTCGCGTTCTTCCACCGAATCGTTCATCAGCGGTTCCTGGCTCTCCGCAAATTCATACAGCTCCATAATGGATGTGTAGGGAACAATATAGTTGACCGGCTTATCCGGATGAAGTAATTGACCGTAGATTGCGATCATAATCGCTTCTATGACAAAAGCTTGGGGCATGGATCTAATCCTCCTGGCGATGCATACGTGTACACATGGTTGTCAGCCTTGAATGTCAAAGCTGTATTGGCAGTATACCATATCCTGCCCGTTACAATAAATGCGAACTTGCAAAAATATCGTAACCCTCAAAATAGAGTCTCTGCAGATCAATCAGGATTTACCGATTAATAAGGACAGCAAGCCTGCAGCAATCAACGGACCGACTGGCACTCCCTTGAAAAAGGCAACCCCGATCAGTGTTCCGATCAGCAGTCCGGCGACTACAGTTGGCTGATTGGTCATAAGGATTGTACCCCGTCCACCCAGATAGGCAACGAATAGTCCGATACCGATAGCAAGGAGTGATTTCCAGCTTACAAAGGAAGCCAGGATCGTATCCATAGAGATTTTGCCACTTGCAAGTGGAGTCATGACTCCAATAGTCAGAATAATGATACCAATAGTCAGTCCGTATTTTTCCAGCCACGGGAAAGCCTGATTCCATCCAAGTACACGAATCAGCAGTAGTACGAGCATAGCGATTGTAACAGTAGTGTTTTTCCCGACAATGCCAAGTCCCGCCATTACAAGTAGGATCAGAGAAGGCATATCTATAGCGCCCATAGTCATCACTCCTTTTTGGAAATATTTTAGAAATACACGATTGTAAACGAATGATCATTTAGAAGCAGACCAGATGAAAACAATCCGCAGATTTGGTATTACCTTTTATACAGAGCCAATAACAGGATCTTCGGGATACAGTAGAGGATTCCCGGAATGAAGCAAAAATGTCCGCCGGAATCCAGCGGACAGAATAGAAAGTAGAAGTGTATAGCAGAAGTACAGTACAGCCAATGGTTTTACGAATAAAACAGATTTAGCCAGATGTATGGGTTAAAGCATCAGCAATATGTCTGGCAATCATTGCTCCGTGACGACGCCCGGTCTCGATAAAGACCTCATTGGCGTTGCGTCCGGAAGCAATAACGCCGGCTACATACAATCCTGGAATATTGGTCTCCATCGTCTCGGGATCAAAACGCGGTTTGTCCATATCTTCACTCATGGTTACACCCATAGATGTAATCAGTTTACGGTCCGGGCGGAATCCGGTCATTGCAAGCACAAAGTCATTGCCCAGCATCTCGGTATGACCATCTTCGATATTGGTGATCTCTACTTCGGTCTCGGTGATATGGGTGACACAGGAATTCAGATGCAGCTTGATTTTGCCTTTGGTCACGAGGCCTTCAAAGATAGGGCGAACCCAGGATTTGATATTAGCGGATAGATCGCCGCCGCGGTACACCATATCGACTTTGGCACCGACACGTACAATTTCCAGTGCAGCATCGACAGCGGAATTACTGCCGCCAATAATGGCTACACGCATGCCGGTATATGGATGCGCTTCACGGAAGTAATGAGTCACTTTATCCAGATCTTCTCCAGGGATACCCAGATAGTTCGGATGGTCAAAATAACCGGTGGCAATAATTACACGACGAGCTTGGTGGGTATGTTCTTCGCCCTGGCGATTAACGGTTTGCAGGGAAAAAGTACCGTCTTCGTGACGTTCAATACCGGTAGCTTCTGTGTATGGCTGTACATTGATATTATAGTGCTCTGCTGCCCGTCGGTAATAAGCCAGTGCTTCATGGCGAAACGGCTTCTCATTCGGAGAAGGGAAAGGCAGATTACCAATTTCCAGCAGCTCGGCAGTACTGAAAAATTGCATATTGGTCGGATATAGATAGATCGAATGAACCACATTGTACTTTTCGATGATAAGGGTGTTAAGACCGAGGCGTTCGCACTCAATAGCAGCGGATAGGCCGCAGGGTCCTGCACCTACAATAATGACATCTTGCATGTTACGATCAGACTCCTTTCTGAATTCAAATCCTGCTCTATATAGTATTAGAGCGATTCATGTCTGTATAAGGATTACAGAATATAGGGAAATCAAAGATGCTGTACGGACAGCATTCAGCCGATAAAATAGGACCATATACCATCCTACTGCAATCTGTCTATAAATTCTAGCTTGCTGTGGGTGAACAGAACCAATTTATCGTGAAATATCATTATTTTGTAAAAAAGTGAATCATTCTTTGTAAAATGCGGTATAGTTATTGTAAGAGGAGAAAAGTTAGCAACTTTCTCTGAAGCTTCATTGTAAACGTTTTCTGACACTGTCCCTGATATCCCATTCAAGGGAAGGAGAGACGATTATGTCTATTCTGGAAAGGTTCAAAACAAGAAGCAAAACTTCATGCATGCCTTCAGTGCATGTAACAATGAACGAACTTCGTACAGCGGTATTACAATATGAGAGAGAAATGAGCGGAATTAACCGCACCGCATTGATGCAGGAAGATGGAAGCCTGGATCTATCGAGACTTACTCGTTATCTGGGAGGTCGCAGCGATCAGAAGTTTTATCTGTCGCGTGAGACGTTTGAGATCTTCGAAGAAGAAGAGCGTCATATTCCATATCATCTGGATCAGGTGCAGGGAGCCATTGATGATTATGTTCACGAAAACGGCAAACTGCCGGTAATTGAGGATTCGGCGCATTTTGAGGTAGACTGCCGCAAGCTGTATCAGCAGCGCTATCTGCACGAAATTCCCGATTTCCCCATGTATATTACCGATCAGGAAATGATGGTAACGCACCGCGAACCAGCTATTCTGCCGGAAAGTAAAGAACATACAGACAAATCATACGTGCTGCTCTAGATAATCTATTGCTTCTTTTCTAATTTAGAAACCATTTATATTTATAATGGACCCGTTTGCAGCCGCAGACGGGTTTTTGGTATTGTCTGCAAACAAGAATACATGTAGTCAAGAAATGAAATGCAGATTGCATATTTTCCTAATGAAATGAATCGTAGAGTTGTGCGAAGAAATGAAGAAAAACATGTACAATTAATATGAAATATAATTATTTTCTATACAGGAAACAGATATACTATACAGAATAGGGCGGAAAGGCTGTGATTCAATGTATACGTATAATCGGGTACTAAGCTTTGTACTGCTGGAGGATGTCCCGTTTGAACACATATTGACCAGGGTAGCTGCAGCTTTTCAGATTAATCTGTCTTATGAAGATTATAAAGGCCGTTATATCGCCAAAGCCTATTTGCCGGGTTATCATCTGGAAGTTGTGGATAGGGTGGATCGCTTGAGTGAAATACTATGCGATGAATATCATGTGCTATATGTTCGGATTGATTCAGATGACTATTTTAACTGTGCATTTGAGCAGCAGATCAAGCAGATTCTGAAGAATGGTAATGTAAGATGGCAAAGACATGTATGGGCTCCTTATCCATTGCCCGAGAAGTGTCTATAATTAAGATGCGATTGAATCGCCTCAGATACAATACATATAAAAAGGGGTTTTTATGATGGCAGAACAGGCTGTTAAAGCAGTTATTTTTGATTTGGATAATACATTAATGGATCGGGATTATACCTTTCGTGCCTTTTCCCAACTATTAATAAAAGAATATCTGGGACATATTCAGGATGAGGAGAAGTTACGTGATATTCTGGGATATATGCGAATTGCTGATGCAGATGGCTACCGGGAAAAACGCGGATTTTTTGAAGAATTGGTAGAGCGTCTGCCATGGTCACAGAAGCCTGATATGGATACGCTGTACAGCTACTACAAGGAGCACTATATGAAGGAAGCTTCCTTGATGAAATATGCGATCGAAGTGATCCAATCCTGCCGCGCCCAGGGATACAAGCTGGGTATGCTGACCAATGGACTGCACGAGATACAGTATGGCAAAGTGCTGCAACTGGGATTGGAACCTTATTTTGACGTTATCCTGACATCCGGAGAAGTCGGTATCAAAAAGCCAGAGCGTCGTATTTACGAAATTATGCTGGAGCGACTGGGAACAAGTGGTGAAGAGACTGTATTTGTCGGCGATCATCCTGTAAATGATATCTGGGGAGCAGCCCAGGTAGGAATGCGAGGCATTTTCCTCAAACGGAGTTTTGATTGGGATCAGACCCTTGGCATGAAGCCGTGGAAAACGGTAGATGAACTGAATGAGCTAGAGAGAATATGGGGGAATTTGTAGCGCATAGATCTAGCAAATAGGAAGATCATTTGTTAGATGAGATGACTACGGAAGAATGGAAGCTATTTCTAAATATACTTCTCTACAAGCCGCCGAAGTTCTGGTACATTTGTATAATAGCTACATAATAAGAATGCACTAAGAGAGGAAGAGGAACATGGGGATTTTTGATGGATGGCTCGGTAATGCATCGACAGTTAATTTGAGTGAGGCACAGCAGGAATATGCTTCAATCATGTCACCGGGAGAACAGATTGAGAGAGCATATAAGCTGGTGCGCGATATGTTTATTTTCACAAATAAACGCTTGATCCTGGTTGATAAGCAAGGGATTACCGGGAAAAAGACGGAGTACCATTCCATCCCCTATAAGAGCATTTCCCATTATTCTGTGGAAACGGCGGGTCATTTTGATCTGGATGCCGAGCTGTGTATCTATATCTCCAGCAGCACGGTACCGATCAAGAAAACATTTAACAAGAACGTAAATATCTATGAAGTTCAAAGTGTACTGTCCTATTATATTCTGGGATAACCGTATATAGATGCCGTTCCTGTTGCCTCGATAGATGCTGTAACGTCACATTATTCACAAAACGTCCGAATCCCCTTTATTTAAGAGGATCCGGACGTTTTATTTTTGAAATATAACAGGCTGTATCTTGATTTATGATTCTTCAGCTTGTCCGGTTAGTTCCAAAGCGTTGTACAGCATTACTGCTGCTTCGGCACGTGTAATGGGGTCATTGGGCCGGAAATTATTCTTTTCATCCAGCGAAGCAATCCCGCTATCGATAACCTGCTCCAAAATCTGTTGTTCGGAAGAAGGAAGAGCGTTCGCATCATGGATAGTTATCGATTGATCAGTTAGCGCACCAGTGCTGCCTCCGGATTCATGAATATCCGGATCTACCTGCTCTACACCCTGCCAGAGTAAAGTGGCAAACTGACCGCGTGTCATAACGGAAGAGGCATCCACGTCTGCATTAAGCTGCAGTCCATTCAGATGAGCAATCATCATATCTGTGCTATACCAGGCCTGATCGTCTACAGAAGTGTAATAATCACTGGCTTTGGGTGCCTTGATGAAGCGCATATTATCAATATTGAGATGGAGTCCTTTAACCAGCGCAGCGACTCCTTGTGCAGTAGTCAGTGCAGCGTCCGGCTGGAATTCGGTATCGGTTATTCCGCTGAGAATATTATGATTTTGCAAATAATTGATCTCCTCTCGGCCTGGCGTGTGATCCAGATCGTCAAAAGCAAAAGCAGATACTGGCGAAGCGAGCAGCAGGGTGCCTACCAGTCCAAGCAGCCATTTACGTTTGAACATAAAAAATCACTCCATTCTCGGTCATAGACTGACTAGAAAGAGACAAAACTGACATTACCTATGTATTACCCGAAGCCTTCAAATCTGAATAGAGAATCAGATTTTTTTGATTTTTATGGACGTAGGGTATAAGTTATATAAGAGGGTGCTGGATCTATTGCCTGTTTACAGGTTGGACAGGTGTTGGTGAAATTCAGCGCTGTCCTGCGATTCAGGCACTATATTATGTAACATGAACTGGAGGAGACAAACGATGGAACATCAAAATCAACGCCTGCTGGTATTTGCAGGTTCTTATGCAGAAGCAGCCAATCCGGGTGTATACGTATATGCCTTTAATGAAGAGACTGGTGAATTAACACCAACCGATTCCTTTACTGGACTTCAAAATCCTACATTCTTGAATGTGGATGCCAAAGCCAAACGCCTGTATGCACTTGGAGAAACGGCATCCGAGACAGGTCCAAAAGGTAAGGGAGGCGAAGCCGCTTCTTTTGTTATTCAACCGGAGCAGGGCAAGATTGAACTGCTGAATCGTGTGAATACTATCGATGGTCCACCATGTCATATCCAGCGCTCGGAAGACAGTCGTTATCTGACTATGGTGAGCTACCATGGCGGCATGGTCGGTCTGATCGCTCTGGAGCAGGATGGAAGCGTCGGTGAACTGCTGGATGTACATCAGCATGAAGGACACAGTGTTGATCCTCAGAATCAGGATCGTCCGCATCCACACTCCACATTCTTTGCTCCGGCTGGTAAATATCTGATTGTACAAGATCTGGGATTGGATCGCGTGCGTACATATGCGCTCAAAGCAGATTCCAATGAACTGGAATTCACGGTAGATACGGCATCTACACCGGGTGCAGGTCCTCGTCATCTGGTATTCCATCCGAATGGTCAGTACGCCTTTGTGATCAATGAACTGAATTCTACCGTTACTTCTTATCAATATGAAGCAGCTACAGGTACTCTGAACGAAGTCCAGACCATTTCTACGCTCCCAGAAGGATTTGAAGGCTTCAATGGTTGTGCAGAGATTGCTATCTCGGAAGACGGAAAGCATCTGTACGGCTCCAACCGTGGGCATGACAGTATCGTGCAGTATGAAGTGGATGCTTCTACAGGCGCGCTCACACTGGTACAGCATGTATCGACAGAAGGCGGACATCCAAGACACTTCTCTATTCTGCCAGGCGGCAAGTATCTGCTGGCAGCCAATCGTGATGGTAATAATATCGTGGTATTCAGTATCGATCAGACTACAGGCCAGCTGACATACACGGGTAAAAGTGTCGAAGTATCCAAGCCTGTCTGCGTCTGGGGCGCTTATTTCTAAAACAAGTCTAGGTATTCATTCGATCATACGGATTATAAGATGGACGTCTGCATGAAGCATATAAACTACACCTGAGCAGATGAATATTCTCATACGTGTAAATTAACTATGCAACCGAATTACAAGTAAATAAAAATGAAGTCATCTGTACTATGGGTGACTTCATTTTTTTGTATAAATAGCAGTTGTCCAGCATATAGAATGCATGAATAGTGGGAGATCAGAGAGTTACATACATTGATCCAGATTCATCAGTTTGCTGTACGAATGAGAATTGAATACAAGTTCCTGTTTCAATTTGGCTCACAGAGGTAAAATTACAGTAATACGGTTCACCGGTTACGCCGGTACTTCACAGCAAACCGAATCCGCAAAGGAGATGGAGAATATGACAGAACCGCGCAAAAATGATAAGGTACAGGAACAGGCAGGCAAACGGGATAATCCCGAGCAGTATCCGACGGAAAATGAAAGCCTGTTTGATCGATTCAAATCGGAACAAACGGTAGATTCCCTGCCCATTGAAGATATAAAGCTGGAACAGCAGGAGGAAAAGGACGGCGAGCATATCAAACGTTCTTCATCCAGCCAGAATGCTTTTCCGGAAGGCGAATCGGAAGATGATTCCGATATTGTCCGTTAAGCTGGGCAATAATTATAATAACGTAAACGTATAGGAATGAGTTGGAACCGTACTATCATCACAGCAATCAACCATGAACAGACGATTACTTACAAACTGGGTCAGTCACATGACAGCATCATAAAAGGGAGCAGCTCTGTATTTCATACAGCGGCTGGTCCTTTTTCAAGGTTTGGCAACGTCGGAAAGGTGCAAACAGATGGCATTTGGAATTAACAGAAAACAATTAATACAGTGGAAACGCAGCGTAGAAGCTGGAGAAATCGCTTTTTTGACTCATTATTGGCTGGATGAGCGCTTTCCCGGCATAAAGACCGTTACCAAAGTAGGATGTGCAGATCTTGGTAAATTGGAAAAATGGTGTCGCTCCTATGGTCTTAATCCTGCTTATATTCATTATCGCGAGAAATATCCGCATTTTGACCTGCTTGGAAGAGAACAAGTACGTATATTAAAAGCGGAAGGACTACAGGAACAGATTGAACATTTCCAGCTGGAATAAGCATCCGGAACGCGCTATCAAAGGCGTTACCGAAAATAACGATTCGACAAAATAACAAAAAAATTTTAAAAGTGGTTGAAATCGTTTACAAGCAGATATATAATAGCGTTGTAGAAACGTTTCGACAAAAGAGTGTAAATAACTCTTAAACAGACAATCCATTTTAAAAATGTAAAATTATTGAATTTCGGCTTTAAAATTCGATTTTAAGCGATTTTTTATCGAAAAACCAAATGATATCAATGCAATCGTGTAAGGTATCATGGATTTTTATTTTAAAAAAATGAATAGTTTTCGCTCTTTTATCGAAACGTTTCGATATTTCGCAAAACTACAGAGGTGAGCAGATGGGAGCAACGATTAAAGACGTAGCTGCGTTGGCAGGCGTTGCAGTATCGACTGCATCGTATGCACTAAATGGTATTGGCAGAGTCAGCAGCAAAACCCGCAACAAGGTCATCGAAGCTGCCAAGCAGCTGAATTATCAAAAAAATGGAATTGCATCTGATCTGAAGCGTTCCAAGACAAACACGATTGCCCTGCTGCTCAGCGACCTGTCAGGTCCGTATTATTCCAGCCTGATCAAGGGCGTGCAGGAAGTCAGCCTGAATAATGGCTATGATCTAATTGCCTGCAGTTCGATCGGTGGCGATTCATCGACAGCCGTCAAATTCATTAAAGAAAAGCGTGTAGATGGAGCGATTATCCTCGCTCATAATATTCCCGATCGTACGATTCTGGATTCTGCACGTGAAGGCTTTCCGATCGTTATGCTGGACAGGCGGCTGGAACATGAGAGTGTCTGTTATGTAGAGGCAGATCATGAGAAAGGCGGTACGCTGGCAACCAACTATCTGATTGAGTCGGGACATCGCCAGATTGCCTTTGTATCCGGGCCTGCCAGCAGCAAGCACAATAATGATCGCTATAACGGATTTGTACGGGCGATGAATCAGCATGGATTGACGATTGAACCGCGCTGGAACCTGGTCGGTAACTTTACGGAAGAAGGCGGATATCGCGCGGTTAAGCTAATGCTGGCGCAAGGCAATCTGCCGGAGGCTGTATTTTTTGCCAATGATGAGATGGCGCTGGGTGGAATTACGGCACTCTATGAAGCAGGTCTGCGAGTGCCGGAAGATATCTCGGTTGTTGGATTTGACGATATTGTTCAGGCACGATTTTTGAACCCCGCGCTGACCACGGTAAGACAGCCGGATTATGAAGTAGGCGCACTGGCGGTTCACCTGATTTTCCAGATTCTCAAAGGTGAGTCGGTAGCGCAGCATTATACACTAGACACTGAACTCGTTATTCGTGGAACAGTCAGAACAAATCAAAAATGAGGTGTGCTTGATGAAAAAAATGTGGAAACCCCTGTTGGCATGCGTATTAATCTTTTCTTTTGTATTGGCAGGCTGCGGTGGCAAGGATGAAGCAGCAACTACTTCGGATGGCAAACGAATCCTGAAAGTATGGGGGATGGGCGCCGAAGGAACAGCACTTGCCAAAATGGTGCCTGATTTTGAAGCCAAAAACCCTGACATTACCGTACAGGTACAAGCGATCCCTTGGGGAAATGCCCATGATAAACTGCTGACAGCCGTTGCTTCCCAGAGCGGTCCGGATGTAGTGCAGATGGGGATGAGCTGGATTCCGGAATTTGCGGAAGCCGGGGCGCTGCAAGATCTGTCCTCCTACACAGAAAAGTATCCGAATCTGAAAGCGGATAACTACTTTGAAGGTTCCCGCACTAAAATGACTTATAACGACAAACTGGTCGGCGTACCGTGGTACATCGATACCCGCGTATTGTTCTACCGCAAAGATTTGCTCAAACAGGTTGGCTACAACGAAGCACCCAAAACCTGGGCTGAGCTCAAAGATGCGGCAACCAAGCTGACTGCACGCGGCAAAGGCAATTACGGTATTTTGCTGGACAGCAAAGATCAGTTGTTTACACTTCCATTTGCTTGGGAAAACGGCAGCGAAGTGATCGATAGCAATAACCAGGCACTGCTTAATCAGAAACCTTATGTAGAAACGATTCAGTATCTAAGCAGCTTCTTCAAAGAAGGTATTGCTCCGACACAGAGCGATATGCAGCTGATTCCTTCTTTTGGTGAAGGAATTCTGCCGATGTTTATCAGTGGTCCTTGGTCTGTAAACCAGGTCAAAACCGAACTGCCTGAACTGAAAAGCGATCAGTGGGGCACAGCTGTTATTCCTGCCAAAGAAGAAGGCGGAGAAAGCATGTCGGTACTCGGCGGATCGAATATGTCCGTATTCAGCAGTGCCAAAAATACAGAAGATGCTGTCAAATTCATCTCTTATCTGAATGAGCCGGATGTACAGGTAAAATGGTATGAACTGACACAGGATCTTCCATCCACTACCAAAGCATGGGAAAACAAAGTATTCAAAGATAATCCTAATATCCAGACTTTCCGTACTCAAATGGATACTTCCCGTTCCATTCCATCTGTAAAAGAATGGGAGACAGTAGCCAAGCAGATCAGTGATGCTTTTGATCAGATCGTTGTTGGCGGAACCGATATCCAGACGCAGCTGGATCAATTGAATGAGCAGGCTAACTCTACCTTGCAAAGCGGCAGCTAAATTCAAAAGCGGTTGTTCTATGCATCTACTTACAATCAATACGTAACCATGAACCGGTTTACCGTGCAAAGACGCTGTTCGTTGTCCCCTATCCGTTATCCGGACTTGTCTTTGCTTCTCTTTTATACAAAAAAAACTAAAGAGGTGCCAAATGGCTAAACTATGGAAATCCATGATCGCATGTATGCTTGTATTCTCGATTGTACTGGCTGGGTGTAGTGGTCAAGATAAAGCGACCACAGCGGATGGAAAACGGATTTTGAAAATATGGGGCATGGGCGGCGAAGGCGGATCTTTGCCGGATATGGTTGCGGCATTTGAAAAAGCAAATCCCGATATCGATGTACAGGTTCAGCAGATTCCATGGGGATCTGCGCATGATAAACTGCTGACTGCGGTCGCTTCCAAAAGCGGTCCGGATGTTATCCAGATGGGGATGACCTGGATTCCGGAGTTTGCCAATGCAGGCGCACTGATGGATCTGACTCCATATGTGGAGCAGTATCCGAATCTCAAGCCCGAGAATTTCTTCGAAGGTGCAAGAGAAACGATGAAATTCAACGACCAGATGATCAGCGTTCCATGGTATATGGAGACACGCGTACTCTATTATCGTACCGACCTGCTCAAGGAAGTCGGTTATAATGAACCGCCGAAAACATGGGCAGAATTGAAAGACGCTGCGACCAAACTGGCTGCACGTGGCAATGGTAATTACGGTATTCTGCTGGATAACCAGGATGCAGCGTTTACGCTTCCATTTGCCTGGGAAAATGGCAGTGAAGTCATCAGCAATAATCAGGCTCAGTTCAATCAGCCTCCTTATATAGAAGCCGTCAAATATTTGACCAGCTTCTACAAAGAAGGACTGGCACCGACACAGAGTGATATGCAGCTGCTTCCTGCTTTTGGTCAGGGCATGGTTCCTATGTTCTTTAGTGGTCCATGGTCGATTAACCAGATTCACGAGACGGCACCACAGATCGATGGTAAATGGTCGACTGCACTGATCCCTGCCAAAGAAGAAGGCGGCAAAAGTGCTTCCGTACTCGGCGGTTCCAACTGGAGTGTATTCAGCAGTGCTGTAAATAAAGATGATGCTGTGAAATTCATTTCCTTTATGAGTGATCCTGCCAACCAGGTGAAATACTATGAATTGTCAAAAGATCTGCCTTCTACATTGAAAGCATGGGAAGACAAAGCATTCAGCAGCAATGAACAGATCAAAACATTCCGTGAGCAAATGGAAACATCCCGTACTTCACCATTCGTTAAGTCCTGGGAAGCAATCGGCAGCTTGATCAAAGATTCGCTGCAGCAGATCAATATCGGTGGTGCCGATGTGCAGAAACAAATGGAAGAACTGACTACACAAGCAAATGAATTGTTAAAAGACTAATGATGAAGTAGTAAAAATGCTTCCGTAAAGGAGGGAACAGAGATGCAGAAGGCCTGGCAATCGTTGGCCAAGCACAGATATCCCTATCTGTTTATTGCGCCAACACTAATTATTCTATTTATCTTTTCATTTATCCCGATTCTGGTCGCCGTATTTATCAGTTTTACGAATATGGACTTGGCCGGACTGGCTAACTGGTCCAATATCAAGTTTAACGGTGCAGATAACTTTGTTCAGCTATTTGGCGATGCGGTGTTCCGCAAGTCAATGTTTAACACGCTGATCTATGTTGTGGTCGGTGTACCTCTGGTTGTCCTCCTGTCGATGGCGATTGCCATCCTGATTAACCAGGGTACCAGCTGGCTGTTCAAAACGTTCCGTGTTATTTACTACATGCCTTCTATTACGAATATCGTCGCTGTAGCGGTTATCTGGGGATATCTGTACAATTCCCAATACGGTCTGATCAATCAGATGCTGGGATTTTTCGGATTTGATCCGGTCCGCTGGTTACAGGGTCCGACGATTGCCAAGTTTTCCCTGATTATTATGGCAGTATGGAAAGCAATCGGTCTGAATATGATCATCTTCCTGGCTGCATTGCAGGGAATTCCGCGTACGTATTATGAAGCAGCACAGATTGACGGAGCCAGCCGCTGGCAGCAGCTGACCAAAATCACGGTACCGCTGCTTGGATTTGCGACTTTCTTCGTCTCGATCACGACCCTGATTGGCTGGATTCAGTTCTTCGAGGAACCGCTCGTTATGACCAAGGGCGATCCATTGAATGGAACAACATCCATGGCCTTGTTTATTTACAATACAGGCTTCCAGCGCAGTGACTTCGGTTATGCAGCAGCAGGTTCGATTGTATTGTTCGCGATCATCATTGTTGTAACGATTATTCAATTCAAAGTACGCAAAAAAGACAGCGATGTGGAGTATTAATGATCCGTACAGCCTGAGCTGACGCCGGATTGAACTGTGAAAGGAGGTTCCGCAATGGATATTCAAGTGAGACCCATTTACAAAACGATCGTTATCGCACTATTGGTTATTGGTGCAGTAGCGATGTGTATACCATTCATATGGATGATTCTGTCGTCCTTCAAACCGGAGAGTGAGGTTACATCACTAACGCCTTCTTTCTGGCCGCAGGAACCGACAATGCATAACTTTACCCGTCTGTTTACCGAGATGAACTTCCTGCAGTATCTGAAAAATACACTGGTTATCGTATTTTTCTCTTTTATCGGATTGTTTTTGAATGCAGCAGCAGGCTATGCCTTTGCCAAATTCAATTTCCCCGGTAAAAATGTGCTGTACTATCTGGTACTGGGAACCATGATGATTCCTTCCCAGGTAACCATGATTCCGGTTTACCTGATCCTGAATGAAATGCATCTGACTAATACAATGGCAGGGATTGTACTGCCGGGTATGGTTAACGCCTTTGGTATTTTCCTGTTCCGTCAGTTTATGACTTCGATCCCGAATGATTTGATTGAAGCTTCACGTCTGGATGGAGCGGGAGAGATTCGTACTTTCTTCCAGCTCGTCATTCCAATTGCCAAGCCGATCTTTGCGGTACAGGGTATTCTGACCTTTATCGGCGGCTGGAACAGCTTCCTGTGGCCACTGATTGTAGCCAATGACGAGAGTCTGTATACCTTGTCCGTTGGTCTGTCCTTGCTGAAAGGTCAATATGGCGGAGACTTTGCAATTCAAATGGCTGGAGCATCCTTTATGGTTATTCCGATTCTGATTATCTTTATTTTTGCACAGCGTCATATTATTGAAGGTTATACGATTTCTGGTATGAAATAACACCAACCTGCTGCTCTGCAGATGTTAGTTCGTTATTACTTCTGCATGGCAGTAAGGTGTAAGTTACAGATGGTGCCCGGTTATTTGATTTTACATATGGGTGAGGATCAACGGGCAGAACCTTAGAGACAAATACGATTACACTACGGAGGGATTCATCATGTCTACTGTACACAATCAATCCACAACGCAGCAAAATCAGCTTTTCCAAAATGAATACGGATATTTCACTGAAAATGGTCGGGAGTATGTCATCACGAACCCGCGTACACCTCGTCCATGGAGTAATATTATAAGTAATGGCGACTATTCCTTTATGGTATCCCAGGCAGGTGGCGGGGCATCCTGGCGGGGCAATGCTGGTCAGAACCGGATTACACGACTTTTCCAGGATGTGATCAAGGATTCATGGGGCAAATTCATCTATCTGCGTGATCGCAGTTCCGGCAAGTTCTGGTCTGCTGCATGGAAACCGGTGATGGCTGAATTTGAACATTATGAAGTACGTCATGGTATTGGATATAGCGTATTCACCCAGCAGGTAGATGGAATTCGTAGCGAATTGACCGTATTCGTAGCACCGGATGCTCCACTGGAAATTATGCAGTTAAAAATTACCAATAACAGCGGACAGACGCGTGAACTGGATGCGACTACTTATTTTGAATGGGCACCGGGATTTGCACCGGATGAGCATCGCGAATTCCACAAAATCTTTATGAATTCGGAATATCGTGAAGATATTAATGCTATTCAACTGGAAAAATACTTATGGGGATTCCCCGATGAAAAAGGACGCAGCAATAATGTGAGCTGGCCGTATACTGCTTTCCACGCTGCCAGTGAGCAGCCATCTTCCTACGATGCGGATAAGGAATCTTTTATCGGCATGTACGGTGAAGAAGCGCGTCCACAGGCTATGCAGGACCAGGAGCTGGCAGGACATACCGGACGTTTTGGAGATGCTGCAGCGTCTCTGCGTGTTGCTGTCAAACTGGAGCCGGGAGCTTCTCATACAGTAGTATTCACGATTGGAGCTGCGGAACACGAGAAGGAAGACGCTGCAGCATTGATTCGCGAATATACGAGCGTGGAAGCCGCCGAGCGTACACTGGCACGCGTACACGAATTCTGGAGCGAATTGATCGATACCGAAGAGATTCAGACACCGGACCCGGCGATGAATATTATGACCAATGTATGGCTCAAGTATCAATCCATTTCTTGTCGCCTATGGGGTAAGACCGCTTATTATCAAGTGAGCGCAGGATACGGGTTCCGTGATCAGCTGCAGGATTCCCAGATTTTCCTGACGAACAAACCGGAGCTAATGCGCAAGCAGATTCTGATGCATGCTTCCCAGCAGTTCCAGGAAGGCGATGTGCTGCACTGGTGGTTCACAATCCGTGGAGGCGGACCGCGTACTCGTTGTTCCGATGACCTGTTATGGCTTCCGTTCATCATGGATTCTTACCTGAAAGAAACCCAGGATTATCAGATTCTGGACGAAATCACTCCATTCCTCGACGGTGGAGAAGCGACCGTATACGAGCACTGCAAGCGTGCTATCGAGAAATCGTTCCTGCGTTTCAGTCCACGCGGCGTACCATTGATGGGCGAGCATGACTGGAATGATGGTCTGAGCGCAATCGGTTATGACTGGAAAGGCGAGAGCTTCTGGGTAGGTGAGTTCCTGTATATGATCCTTGGCAGCTTTGCACCGGTGGCACAACGCCGCGGAGACCAGGCATTTGCTGACAAAATGATCGAAGTACAGGGCAGCCTCAAACAGACTTTGAATGAATATGGCTGGGATGGCGAATGGTATCTACAGGCGACAACTGATGATGGTCTCAAAGTAGGCTCCAAGGAAAATGAAGAGGGACAGATTTTCCTGAATCCGCAAATCTGGGCAGTTATTTCCGGAGTAGCCGATGAAGAACGCGGTCAGCAGGCGATGGCTAGTGTCAGCAAGCATCTGCTGCGCGATTACGGCTCCTTGCTGCTGTATCCAGCTTATACCAAAGTACGCCGTAATATCGGCTATATTACCCGCTATGCACCGGGTTTGCGCGAAAATGGCGGTGTCTATACTCATGCTGCTACATGGGCAGTATGGGCCTATACACTGGCTGGTCAACCCGAGAAAGCATACGAAGCCTATAGCAAAATCTGCCCACCTAACCGTTCGGATGATCCAAATGGTTATGTAGGCGAGCCTTATGTAACGCCAGGTAACTCCGATGGTCCAATTTCGCCAAATTATGGCCGCGGCGGCTGGACCTGGTACACCGGTTCTTCCCAATGGCTGCAGCGTATGGCGACCAACTGGATTCTGGGTGTTCGCGCAGAACACGAAGGTCTGCTGGTCGATCCGAGCATTCCATCCGAATGGCCGGAGTTCAGCTATCGTCGTAATTTCCGCGGGGCAACCTATCTGATTCATGTAGACAATGCAGCAGGTGTATCCCGTGGCGTGAAATCAATTACAGTAGATGGCAAAGAAATTGAAGGCAATATTCTGCCGGACTTCCAGGATGGCAAAAAGCATGAAGTGAAAGTTATCATGGGCTAAGTCATTCTACAAATAGAATATAAAAGTATAAAAGAGCATCGCTGCTATTGTTTGCTGCAGCGATGCTCTTTGGGTTTTGATTTATTTTCCGTGAAAAAGGATAAGTATACTGCTGCGAGTACAATACTGCCCTGCTGATCCTGCAGCTTTATTGGTCTGGTTCTGAGGCTGAATGAAGTGGATTGATCTGGTTCATTTGTACAAAATTCTGATGAGCTATTAAACAAAATCGATTTTCAATTTATAATATTAAAATTATTACAAAATCCAAATACAGAAGTCCTAAAGGAGAAGCAACCATGACCTGGCATATCAAGCATTTTAATGAGCTGAATACAAGAGAGTTATATCAGATTCTAAAAGAGCGTACCGATATTTTTGTGGTCGAACAAAATTGTCCTTATCCTGAAGTAGATGGCAGGGATGTAGACTGCTACCATCTGTTCAAGTTGGAGAATGAGCAGATTGCAGCCTATGCACGTCTGCTGCCGCCGGGAGTGGCTTATCCACAGGCTTCGATTGGTCGGGTGATTGTACCATCGATTCACCGTGGCAAAGGGTATGCCGGTGAGCTTTTTGCACGTGCCGTGGATTTTATCCAGCAGGAGTTGAATGAAGTGGAAATCAAAATCCAGGCGCAGGAGTATCTATGCCGCTTTTACGGTGCATATGGATTCAAGCCGATCTCCGAATCCTATCTGGAAGACGGCATCCCGCATGTGGATATGCTGCTAAAAGAGCGCAGAGTACAGCAGCAGGTCTGAACATATTAATTTGCTTGTAGTGTACATGATAATTGCTTAGCTGGATCACTCTCTGTTGTATCCAGCTAAGCGAGTGTATCGTTCAGAAACGACATTTATTAATCCCACCAAAAATACCAGGTTGTTGAATGCTTCAAATGACTTGCTAGACTGCGGATAGTAGCTATAGACTCCTCTGCCTGATAGACACGATCGCTGCAAAAGGCAAAATGTTCTCTTGCCAGCAATTCAGCCACGTGGTTATCTGCAGGTGGACGAGTCAGCTTCAATTCCCAGGTATCATGAGAAACAATAGCAGGTATAGCTCCATAATGGTCATACCAGTATTTGAACACCGCTACCTGTTCTTCAGGAGGTGGACAATCATTAAATCCTCCCATAGGTACCCAGGCCGCCAGCTCCCAGGCTGCCATAGTCGGAATACGCGCGATAATAATCTCGGAATACGGTACTGTTCCATTCAGATAACTATACAGCTCATGCTCTGCTACTGCAGGAATGAAATCTCCATATAAATCAGAATGTTCATCATCAAATTCATCTTCGTCTGCAATGCTGTCTTTCCAGCGCTGTTCAAGTAATTGAGGAACATGGATCTGCATAGCATCCTTGATTACCTGTTGACGAAAATAATGGATACGATCAGGTGAAGGTTCATCTTCGATTTCTTCGAGAACATATTCAATCATTTCTGCCAGAACATTACTGACTACAATAATAAGAGGAATAAATCCGTCCTGCTTACCCTGTTTACTCATCCGTTCATAGGCTTCCACAATAAATGCTCCATCGTTGGTATTTTCAAATAATTCATATTCACAATCTAGGACGTGTCTGAAAACTGAAATAATTTATGGTACGCTTAACGAAAAGGATTGGAGCGATCTTCATGATTCAAAGACGATATGAACTGAGCGATGAACAATGGGAGCAAATCAAGGATCTCTTTCCTTCATATCGTACGGGACGTCCCCCTCAACTTTCTCCGCGTACTGCTTTCAATGCGATCCTTTGGATCGCGCGCAGT
>Ga0308161_1000523_pt1 | contig 59364 bp, 50 predicted proteins | sample PhyFR2_FD_201034 | JGI IMG/M metagenome (GOLD analysis project Ga0308161, IMG submission 201034) | Phyllosphere microbial communities from UC Gill Tract Community Farm, Albany, California, United States - DLSLF.R2 | ecosystem: Host-associated > Plants > Phyllosphere > Unclassified | place: USA...
ATCAAGGCAGCCCAGTACGTCGCTGCCCACCCAGGCGAAGTGTGCCCAGCCAAGTGGAAAGAAGGCGAGGCCACCCTGGCTCCGTCCCTGGACCTGGTCGGCAAGATCTAAGTCTGTGAAGCATCAAGGGCGGGATTCCGCACCTACCCAGTAAGCTGCAACCGCCCTCAAAAACGCCCGGGCGAGATTCGCTCGGGCGTTTTTTTATACCCAGAATTAAAGGAAATCGCCCGTATGTTGGACGCCAATCTTAAAGCTCAGTTGAAGTCATACCTGGAACGGGTCACCCAGCCGATCGAGATCGTCGCCTCCCTCGATGACGGCGCGAAATCCCAGGAAATGCTCGCCCTTTTGCAGGACGTCACCAGCCTCACCACGCTGATTACCCTGAAAAGCGATGGTGATGACGCGCGCAAGCCGTCGTTCTCCATCAACCGCCCGGGTGCCGATATCAGCCTGCGTTTCGCCGGCATCCCCATGGGCCATGAATTCACTTCGCTGGTGCTGGCCCTGCTGCAAGTCGGTGGCCACCCGTCGAAGGCCAGTGTCGAGGTGATTGAACAGATCCGTGCCCTCAAAGGCGAGTTCAGCTTCGAGACTTACTTCTCACTGTCATGCCAGAACTGCCCCGACGTGGTCCAGGCCCTGAACTTGATGGCAGTGCTCAACCCGAACATCCGTCACGTCGCCATCGACGGCGCGCTGTTCCAGGCTGAAGTCGATGAACGCCAGATCATGGCGGTGCCGAGCGTCTACTTGAATGGCGTGAACTTCGGTCAGGGCCGCATGGGCCTGGAAGAAATCCTCGCCAAGCTCGACACCAGCGGGATTGAAAAAGCTGCGGAAAAAATCAGCGCCAAAGACGCCTTTGATGTACTCGTGGTCGGCGGTGGCCCAGCCGGTTCTGCGGCCGCGATCTACGCAGCGCGTAAAGGTATTCGCACCGGTGTAGCCGCCGAGCGTTTTGGTGGCCAGGTGCTGGACACCATGTCCATCGAGAACTTCATCTCGGTACAGGAAACCGAAGGGCCGAAACTGGCCAGTGCGCTGGAAGCTCATGTGCGTCAGTACGACGTGGACATCATGAACTTGCAGCGCGCCAGCAGCCTGATCCCGGCAAAGAACCCCGGTGATCTGCACGAAATTCGTTTTGAAAGCGGTGCGACCCTCAAGTCCAAGACCGTGATCCTGGCCACCGGCGCCCGCTGGCGTGAAATGGGGGTGCCGGGCGAGCAGGAATACAAGGCCAAGGGCGTGTGCTTCTGCCCGCACTGCGACGGTCCGCTGTTCAAGGGCAAGCGCGTGGCAGTGATCGGTGGCGGTAACTCCGGCGTGGAAGCGGCCATCGATTTGGCCGGTATCGTCAGTCACGTCACCTTGCTGGAATTCGACAGCAAGCTGCGTGCTGATGCGGTGCTGCAGCGCAAGCTGTACAGCCTGCCCAACGTTGACGTCATCACCAGTGCGCTGACCAGTGAAGTCAAAGGCGATGGCCAGAAAGTCACCGGCTTGGCGTACAAGGATCGTGACAGCGGTGAGTTTAAGACCATCGACCTGGAAGGGATCTTCGTACAGATCGGTTTGCTGCCTAACACCGACTGGCTCAAAGGCACCGTAGAGTTGACCCCGCGTGGCGAAATCATCGTTGATGCCCGTGGTGAGACTTCACTGCCAGGCGTGTTTGCCGCCGGTGACGTGACGACCGTGCCGTACAAGCAGATCGTGATTGCGGTAGGCGAGGGCGCCAAGGCTTCCTTGAGTGCTTTTGATCACCTGATCCGCACCTCCGCGCCAGCGTAAATAGGCAGGCGCATATGAAAAACCCCATGAGTGATCATGGGGTTTTTTCGTTACAGCGGCGTCGGCTGGATAATCTCAACCCAGTACGCATCCGGGTCTTTGATGAAGGCCAGGCTTTTCATGCGGCCATCGGTCAGGCGCTTCTGGAAATCACAACCCAGCGCTTCGAACCGTTCGCACGCGGCGACGATATCCGGCACCGCGATGCAGATATGACCAAAGCCACGCGGGTCAGTGTTGCCGTTGTGGTAGGCAAAATCGGCGTCGTTTTCGGTGCCGTGGTTGTGGGTCAGTTCCAGGATGCCTGGGATCGACTTCATCCACTGGGTGCGCGCAGCGGCGTCGGCCGGGATCTGGGATTTGTCCACCAGGGCCAGGAAGTACAGGCTGAATTCGGCTTCGGGGAAGTCACGCTTTTCAACCAGCGAGAAACCCAGCACGCGGGTGTAGAAGTCCAGCGACTTGGTGATGTCCTTGACCCGCAGCATGGTGTGGTTGAACACAAAGTTCGTGGTGGCGGTGTCTGGCTGGGCGGTAACGCCCGGCAAAGTGTTCAGTTCGTGCAGGCTCATGGGCCCTCCAGAAAAAAATGGGGCAAACGCGGCTCCCGTTGAGAGGAGCGTTCCCTTGGCTTGCGGCTGGCATCCGTGCAGCGAAGCCATGATACGCAAGGCCCGCCTGCGGCGCCAAATGAAAAAGGTCACGGGGGCCTTGCGACTGGCGGGCAGCGAGGCTCACACTTTGGCCCTTGAACCTTGGGTGTTTTTCGCATGATCGAATGTCGTAGACCGCTGTTGAGCGCTGTGTGTTTGCTGTTGGCCAGTCCTTTCGTCTTGGCGGCGGATCCGGAAATTCACTGGCCCAGCGGCTGGCAAGTCGAGGAGGTGGTGCCCGACGGTGAAGCGCCACCCAAGCCGCAGCCGGTTTCGCGTCAGCGTGCAATCAAGAACGACGAAAACGGCAACACACTGATGGTGATGGAGTTGACGGCCACGCCGACCGAGGCTGGTCATAACGTTAATCTTCAGGGTGTATTGCTGGAAATGCGCAAGTCCATCCAGAAGGATTTTGCCCAGGGCGGCTACCAAAGTGTCTGCAGCAAAATGCACCCGACAACATTGAGCCGTCTTGACGCCGTGGAAACTACCTGTGTGATTACCGAGAATGGACGGCACGTGCTTTCACAAACATTGGTGGGGGCTGTTGATACCGATAAAGCCTATGTTTTTTCATACGCCGGTCAAGCCGATGCTTACGAAGCGAGCAAGGATGAAGTCCGTTCCGTACGCGATAGCCTCAAACTTTAAGTGCGTTTAGCACGTCGAATTTGAACAAAATGAAATGTTATTTAAGTTCGGTTTCGAACCCTCGAATAAAAAAGCCCCGCTGATGCGGGGCTCTTTGTTAGTGCACTGTAATCAGCCGCGAAGCCAGGAATCTACAGTGGCGGCGCCATACTGTTCTTTCCAGGCCTTGAGGCCGCGGTGGTTGCCGCCCTTGGTTTCGATCAGTTCGCCGGTGTGCGGGTTGTGGTAAACCTTGACCACACGTGCACGGCGTTGTTTTGGTGCGTTGGCGGCAGCGGCACTGGCCTTGCCCGGGTTTGGATCAAGGATCAGGATGATGTCGCGCAGGCCCTTGCCGTAGGTTTTCATCAGCCCTTGAAGTTTTTCTTCGAATTCGATTTCTTTCTTCAGGCCAGCATCGTTCTTCAGGGATTCCAGCTGGGCAAGCTGCTCTTGAAGGGCTTTTTCTGCTGCGCGAAATTCGGCGAGTCTGGACAAAATCTGTACTCCAATAGTGTAGTTGGCTGATATCAACTGAAGACAACGCTATTAGCCAATAGCGTTAAGGCGACTCAAAGAGGACGTCGTCCTGCGAGTTCTGCACAGGCAAGAAAAATTGTAGTAGTTAATCTGCTACGAGTAAATCATGTCTTTTGTCTTATTAACATTATTTCAACGCCGCTAGTGCATGGCTATTCAATGGCTGGCCAGGGTCTTAATGAATTCATCGCTGGGTAATGGCTTGCCAAACAGATAGCCCTGTAGGAAATCCACACCATGAGCGGCCAGGTACTCGCATTGTTCGGCCGTTTCCACGCCTTCTGCGACGATGCCCAGATCCAGTTTGCCGGACAATTCTATGATGCTGTCCAAGATATGCCTCGACAGGGCGTCTGCGCCAATCATGGCGACAAAACTCTGGTCGATCTTCAAGTAGTCCACATTGAAGTTGCGCAAGTAACCCAGGCTGGAGTGGCCGGTGCCGAAGTCATCGATGGCAATCATCACGCCCAGTTCGTGCAAGGCGTCGAACAGGCGGCGGGTGATATCGGTGGGCTCGATTAACTCGCGCTCGGTCAGCTCCAGCACCAGGGTTACCTGGCCCGGTGCGAAGGCGGCGAGAAACTCACGGCAATCGTCCACCAGTGCCAGGTCGAGGCAATGGCGCGCCGTGATGTTCACGCCGATATGGAAACCCGGGCAGAACCGCGCCGCATGGGGCGCCAGCTGGGCCGCGGTCTGGCGCAGCAGGGCGCGGGTCATCGGCACGATCAAGCCGGAATGTTCGGCTAAAGGGATAAACAGATCGGGGCGCACCAAGCCTTCCTTGGGGTGCTGCCAGCGCATGAGCACTTCACAGCCGGCCCATTCGCGGCTGTCGCCGCGTACCACCGGCTGAAAGTACGGGATGAACTCATTGGCGCCCAAGGCTCTTCGCAGTTCATGGGTCGGCGCCGAAGCGCGTTTTTGCAGCCAATGGGCGAGCACGCCTGCCAATACGCCAAAGAACACCACCAAGCTGAAAATCGCACGATACCGCACCTGCATGTAACGCCAGACTTCGCCGTCAGGCATGCCGGCATCGACACTGTAGCCATAGCGCTGGGAGGCCAGGTGATGATGGGCCACGGCAAATGGCGGGACTGCGGAGGAATGCACCTTGCCATCGGCATCCAGCCAGTTGGGCCCCACTTGCAGGATCAATTGCGCATAGCGGCTGATCAGGCGCAAGGCGTTAGTCAGGTGGTAACCGTCAACCGACGCAAACGCGCCTTGATCACCGTCGACCAGTCGGTACACCAGTAAGGCCGTGTCCGGCGTCACCGGGTTGCCATTCATCAGCCAGAGTCGACCCTCCACATAGTCGTCGGGGTTCACGGGGGATTCGTAGTCGCTGCCGAACAGTGAGCTGCAATAGATATTCTTCTGCCAGGACAGCGTCGTGGCCCGCACAAACGGCCGCCGTGTGACCTGCTCGCGCAGGGCCAATTGCGCGCCGCTGTCACAGGGCTTGCCGGCCAACGGCAGCAAGGCCTGGGCGGCGAGGGCGGTGTTGTCGAGCATCAGGTCGAATTGGCGCACGGCTTCTTCAGCCGTTTGCGCCGTGCTCTGCTCAAGGGTGCGTTCGGCCTGCCAATACAGGATGACCACGCCGAGCAGGATCGGCGCCAGCCCACACAAGGCGCTGATCGAGTAGCGGACGAATGGCTTTCGCGGGCCTTTGACGGTGAGAGGCATGAGTTCTGCGGCCTGTTGCGGAGTAGGAAAGGCGCCGGCAGGCCGGTCAGTATTACTTCGATAATAGATGGCTCGGTGGACAATTGCTTGTCTTGCCAGCGCGTTGAGCGATCTCGATAAACGCCAGGGTGGCGGGTGACGACTGGCGACGGTCAAGCACCGCGAGGCCAATCTGGCGCGGTACTCGGGGGGATAACGGCCGTTTTACATAGCGCGGGTCGTGCAGGTGCGGCAACGACGCCTCGGCTACGATGCTCAGCCCGTCGCCGCGACTGACGGCTTCCAGGGTGCTCAGCAGTTGGGCGCAGCGATAGCGCACCTTGGGCCGTAATTGCGCCGCACCGAAGAGTCTGGAGACAAGCTCCGAGGAGCCTGCTTCGGTGAGAATAAATGAATCGTCGCACAGGTCCTGCAAGGTCAGGGCGTTGCGTGCGGCCAATGGATGCTCAGCGGGCAGCAACGCAACCATCTGGTCCTCGAACAAGGCGAAAGTGTCAAAGCGCTCCTGCTCCAGCACCACAAAGCCAACATCGATCCGCCGATCATCCAGCCACTGCAGCACCTGGCGGTCGGGCCCTTCGTCCACATGAACCTCAATCCCCGGATGGGCAGCACGAAACTGGCTGAGGATGCCGGGCAGCAGGCGAATCGACGCGGTGGGCCCGAACGAGCCGATGCGCAGGCTGCCGCGCTTCATGCCTCGGGCATCGGCGGCTTCCTGTTGCAATGTGTTGGCCAGACCCAGCATGGCGCGGGCGCGGCCGAGCAATTGCAGGCCGATCTCGCTCGGTTCCACCAGGCTTTGATGGCGCCGGAACAGCTCGACGCCCAGCTCTTGCTCCAACGCCTTGATGGCGTGGGACACCGCCGATTGGCTGATGCCCAGCCGGTGTGCGGCGCTGGTGAAGCCTTGCAGCTCGGCCACCAGGGAAAAAATTTCAAGTTGGGTCAGGGTCATGAGTGAACACTCATTTTACGATGATTGATCATTAGCAGAAGAATACCCCACATCGCCTGCCACTTGAGCCCACCCAATGAGCCCCACTTCGGATCGCTTGACCTATTGCAAACTCGCCGCCGTCACCATGATCTGGGGCGGCACCTTTGTCGCCGGGCGTTACCTGGCCGATCAGGTCAATGCGCTGCTGGCCGCCAGCCTGCGTTTTATCCTGGCGAGCCTGGCATTGCTGCTGTTCATGGCCTTCGCGCGCGTCCGCCTGGCTCGCCCCAGCCCACGGCAACTTGCGCAATTGGCGGTGCTGGGGTTCTTCGGGATTTTTTTCTACAACCTGTGCTTCTTTTATGGGCTGCAGTACATCAATGCGTCACGGGCCTCGTTGATCGTGGCCTTGAACCCGGCGGTGATTGGCCTCGCGTCGTGGTTGTTGTTCAAAGAGCACCTGAGTCGCACCAAGGTGGTGGGGATCGCGTTGTGCCTGGCGGGCGCGGCCACTGTGATTGTCAGTCGCAACCCTGGCCTGATGCAGGCAGGCGTCGACAGTTGGCGGGGTGACTTGCTGATCCTTGGATGTGTGGCGGCGTGGGGCATTTATTCATTGGCTTCCCGTGGGCTGAACGCAAGCCTGGGGCCGCTGCAGACGGTGACCTGGTCGGTGTTGCTGGGAACGGTGATGTTGACCGCCACTACAGCGGTATCGGGAAGCTTCACGGTTGAAGCCGTCACCAGCCTGGGGCTGTCACAGCTGTTGAGCCTGCTGTACCTGGGCGTGCTCGGCTCGGCGCTGGCCTATATCGGTTATTACGACGGCATCCGGCGGATCGGCCCGACGCGTTCCGGCGTATTTATCGCCCTCAACCCGCTGACAGCAGTAATGTGCGGCGCCTTGTTGCTGGGTGAACAGTTGACCTTGCCCATGCTGATCGGCGGCGCCGTGATTCTGTCCGGCATTTACCTGTGCAACAAACCCCTTGCACGGGCCGGGGCAATAGGGATTTGATGAAGACTACGGACAAACACTGTTACGCTGTGTAGAATCGATTTACGCATACAAGAATAAGGACTTGCGCTCACGCAAGCCTCAGCCGTCAGAGACTGATGTAACCATGAAGCGACTCGGCTCCCCCCTCATCTTTGGTGACTTCCTCGCCCGCAGCGTGCGAGGCCTTTCCTGTGCGCCACCTTGCTGCCTCATCCTTGCTGCCAATTGACCTTTGTTAATCACAAGAATGAGGCGCCGAAAATGGCCGACCAATACGAAAACCCAATGGGCCTGATGGGCTTTGAATTTATCGAATTCGCATCGCCGACCCCTGGCACCCTGGAGCCGATCTTCGAGATCATGGGCTTCATCAAAGTCGCGACCCACCGCTCCAAGAATGTGCACCTGTACCGCCAGGGCGAGATCAACCTGATCCTCAACAACGAGCCCAACAGCATCGCCTCGTATTTCGCGGCGGAGCATGGCCCGTCGGTGTGCGGCATGGCGTTCCGGGTCAAGGATTCGCAACAAGCCTATACCCGCGCACTGGAGCTGGGCGCCCAGCCAATCCACATTGAAACCGGGCCGATGGAGCTGAACCTGCCGGCAATCAAAGGCATTGGCGGCGCGCCGTTGTACCTGATCGACCGCTTTGGTGAAGGCAGCTCGATCTACGACATCGATTTCGTCTACCTCGAAGGTGTGGAGCGCAATCCACAAGGCGCAGGCCTCAAGGTCATCGACCACCTGACCCATAACGTCTATCGCGGGCGCATGGCTTACTGGGCCAACTTCTATGAGAAGTTGTTCAACTTCCGCGAGGCGCGCTACTTCGATATCAAGGGCGAATACACCGGGCTGACCTCCAAGGCCATGAGCGCACCGGACGGTATGATCCGCATCCCACTCAACGAGGAATCGTCCAAGGGTGTCGGGCAGATCGAAGAGTTCCTGATGCAGTTCAACGGTGAAGGCATCCAGCACGTGGCATTCCTCACCGACGACCTGGTCAAGACCTGGGACGCGTTGAAGAAGATCGGCATGCGCTTCATGACCGCGCCGCCGGACACCTACTACGAAATGCTCGAAGGTCGCCTGCCGAACCACGGCGAGCCGGTGGACCAGTTGCAGGCACGCGGGATCCTGCTCGACGGCTCATCCATCGAAGGTGACAAGCGCCTGCTGCTGCAGATCTTCTCGGAAACCCTGATGGGCCCGGTGTTCTTCGAGTTCATCCAGCGCAAAGGCGATGATGGCTTTGGCGAAGGTAATTTCAAGGCGCTGTTCGAGTCCATCGAACGCGACCAGGTGCGTCGCGGTGTATTGACCACCGATTAAGCGTAAAAAAGCCCGGCCGAGGTTTCCCCGGCCGGGCTTTTTATGGCCTGCGAATCAGGCGCGGCGCTGACGCACCAAATGCTTGAAACCCTCGAACACCAGCACCATCACCGCAATCCAGATCGGAATGTAGGTCAGCCATTCCCCCGACTTGATCCCTTCACCCAACAGCAAGGCCACCAGCAGCAACAGCACCGGCTCGACATAACTGAGCAGGCCGAACAGGCTGAACGCCAGCAAGCGGCTGGCGATGATGTAGCTCACCAGTGCCGACGCGCTGATCAGGCCCAGTATGGGAATCAATGCGTACAGTTTCGGGTGCACATCCATCACCGCAAAACCCTGCTCGCCGCTTTGCACGAACCACCAGGCCACCGGCAGCATCAGCGCCATATCCAGCCAGAGCCCGCCCAGGTTATCGGTCTTGAGGTACTTGCGCACGATGAAGTACAGCGGGTAACCAATGATCACCACCAGCGTCGCCCAGGAAAAACCACCGGCCTGGTACAGCTCGTTGAGCACCCCGAGGCCTGCAAAGAACACCGCGATTTTTTGCAGGTAGGAGAGCTGCTCACCCCAGACCAGGCGCCCGGTCAGCACCATGGTCAGTGGCAACAGGAAGTAACCCACCGATACATCCAGGCTGCGCCCGTTCAGCGGTGCCCACATGAACAACCACAACTGCACGCCCAGCAAGGCCGAAGACAACACAACCCCTGCGATCAATCCTGGCTTGGCCGCCAGTACCCGCAGCAATTCCAACACGCGCCGCCATTCACCGCTGACGATCATGAACACCGTCATGCACGGCACGGTCAGCAGCATGCGCCAGCCGAAAATCTCCAGGCCGCTCAACGGTGTGAGCAATGATGTGAAGTAATACATCACGGCAAACAACACCGAGGCCGAAACCGATAACACAACACCTTTAGACACGCTGTCCTCGCGAAAACCGATTTGTACAAGAGAGGTGTGCATTATGGTGCTTGCGGCGTGAAACGGCTGCTCTGTTTTGGGGCAAATGCCGGGAAATTTTCTCACGTCACGGAATCGGCCTTAACTCCTGAGGCCTTCCATCACTTACGATTGGGCCACGCGCCCCGAGACAAAGTGGCTCACATCGTTGAAGCCTGGGGTAGACGAATGCCCCGGCGTCACCAGCGAATCAATAAAGGCTTCATCCTCTGCCGTGATTTTCACCTCCAGTGCGCCGGTGTAGGCATCCCACTGCGCCTCGGTACGCGGCCCGACAATCGCCGAACTCACCGCTGAGTTGTTCAGCACCCAGGCGATGGCAAACTCCACAATCCCCACGCCACGCCCTTGGGTGTATTGCTGAATCTGCTGGGCAATGCGCAACGACTCCACGCGCCATTCGGTTTCCAGGATGCGTTTGTCCTGGCGTGCGGCGCGGCTGCCCGGTTCTGGCGTGACGTCCGGCGCGTATTTACCGCTGAGCACGCCCCGTGCCAGCGGGCTGTAAGGCACTACGCCCAGGCCATAGGCAGCAGCGGCGGTGATCTGCTCCACCTCGGCCTGACGGTTGACGATGTTGTACAGCGGCTGGCTGATCACCGGTTTGTCGACACCCAGACGTTCGGCCACGCGGATCACCTCGGCAATGCGCCAGCCGCGATAGTTGGATAAGCCCCAGTAGCGGATCTTGCCCTGGCGGATCAAGTCGCCGATCGCGGAGATCGTCACGTCCAATGGGGAGTTGTGGTCTTCGCGGTGCAAGTAGTAGATGTCGAGGTAATCGGTGTCGAGTCGGGTCAGGCTGGCGTCGAGCGCATTGAAGATCCGTTTGCGGCTCAGGCCACTGCGGTTGGGCAAGCCGTCCGGCGGGCCGAAACCGACTTTGGTCGCCACCACCCAATCCTGGCGATGCCGGGCAATGGCTTCGCCGACCAGTTCTTCGGAGCGTCCGCCGGTGTACACGTCCGCCGTATCGATAAAATTGATGCCCTGGTCCCAGGCCTTGTCGATGATGCGCAGCGAGTCCTCGGTAGAGGTCTGCTCGCCAAACATCATGGTGCCCAGGGTCAACGCGCTGACCTTCAAACCGGACTGGCCCAATGTGCGGTAAATCATGCATAGCTCCTTGCGGCTGTGAGACGGTCTCCATGCAATACCAGACTCAGAGGCTCTGGAACAAGCCCTGGGCATGTTTCTTCATTCGCTCAGCAACGCCTGACAACGCACTTGGAGAAACCGATGCAGCACTTTCACCCGCTCCGACACTTGCAGACGGTGGGGGCACATCAAGTTGAACGGCGTCGGTTCTCCTTGCCAATCCGGCAACAGGTGCACCAGGCGGCCAGCCTTGAGATCCCGGGCGATATCCAGGTTGGCTTTATAGGCGATGCCGTGGCCAGCCAGGGCCCAGCGCCGCACAATTTCACCGTCGTCGCTCAGGTAATCGCCTGTCACGTCGACTTCCTGCAGCTCGCTGCCCTGGCGAAAGAACCACGTACTGTTGGCGCGCCCCTGTCGCATGTACCGCAGCGTGCTGTGTTGCGCCAACTGCGTCGGTGTCGTGGGGGTGCCATGGCGTGCGAGATACTCGGGGCTGGCGCAGGCAATACGCTGGTGATCGGGCACCACCGGCAGCGCCACCAGGCTGGAATCGCGAGGTACGCCGAAGCGCAGGGCGATGTCGACGGTGTCGCGGAACAGGTCGGCATTGCTGTCGTTGAGCAGCAGTTGCAGGCGGATGTTCGGGTGCTCCACCTTGAATGCGTCCAGCCAGCCCAGCACCACATTGCGCCCGAAGTCCGAGGGTGCGGCTAATTGCAGCAAACCCGTCAGCCCTTGGCTGTGCTGCCTCAGCGCCTGTTCACCGTCGGCCAGTGCGGCCAATGCTTCGCGCACGCTGTCGAGGTAGCGCTTGCCTTCCTCGGTCAGGCGCATGCTGCGCGTGGAGCGCGCCAGCAGGCGAATGCCCAGCCGGGTTTCCAGGCGTTTGAGGGCGATACTGGCCGCCGCTGGCGTCAAACCCAGACCGCGTGCGGCAGCGGACAGGCTGCCGGTATCGGCGGTGCGCACAAAGACTTCAAGATCAAGGATTGAACTCATTTATAAAAATCCTTTAAAGATCTTGTCGTTTTACCGGGATTTTTCGTCGATTGCCAAGCTGGGAAGATGAACGCTCACTTTCTCACCCAGGACATCTCCCCATGACTTCTTCCCTCAGCGGTAAAACCGTCATCGTGATCGGCGGCAGCAGCGGCATTGGCGCGGCGGTGGCCACGGCGGCGGTTGCGCGGGGCGCCGACGTGGTGCTGGCGGGCCGGCGCTTGTCCGCCGGCAGCGACAACGGCGTGCGCAGCGAACCGGTAGACGTGACGGACGCGGCGTCCCTGCAACGTCTGTTCGAAGGCGTCGGGCGCTTTGACCATCTGGTCTATACCTCAGGCCCCGCGGTGCGCGCCAAACCCTTGATCGAGACCGATCTGGACGAGGCCCAGGATAATTTCAACGTGAAACTCTGGGGCGCGTTGCGTGCGATCCAACTGGCGCTGCCGTTTCTCGACGAGCGCGGCAGCATCAGCCTGACCTCCGGGCAACTGGGGCGTAAGTGGGTGCCGGGGCAATTTATCAAGGTCGGGATCAATGCCGCGACCGAAGCACTGGGCAAGCAATTGGCCAAGGAGCTGGCACCGCGTCGGGTCAATGTGATCAGCCCTGGGGTGATTGATACACCGGCGTATTCGGGGTTGGCCGAAGAGCAGCGGTTGGCGATGTTCGCCAAGGCCGGCGGTGCGTTGCCGGTTGGGCGGGTAGGGCAGGCCGAGGAGGTGGCGGCGGGGTATGTACTGGCCATGGAAAATGGCTATATGACCGGCAGCGTGATCGACATCGACGGTGGCGGATTGCTGTAGACAAAAACCGCGAGAACTCAGAGGACTCATTGTGGGAGGGGCTTGATCCCTCCCACAATGGCCGCGTTACGCTTTCAGGGTCCGTGTCATCCGCAGAGCCAGAAAGCTACCTGCCACAATCACCGCCGCCAGCAAGTACAGCGCGATATCGGTCGAGCCCGTGGCATCCTTCACAAAACCAACGATATACGGGCTGAGAAAACCCGCCATTTGCCCCATGGAGTTGATCAGCGCCAAGCCACCCGCCGCCGCGCCCGCACTGAGCATCGCCGTCGGCACTGGCCAGAACATCGGCAGGCCGGTGAGGGCGCCCATGGTGGCGATGGTCAAGCCAAGGATGGCAATCGCCGGGGTGGTGGCGAAATTCACTGCAATCACCAGCCCAATCGCGCCCATCAGCATCGGCACCACCAAATGCCAGCGCCGCTCCTTGCGCAAGTCCGCAGAGCGGCCCACCAGCAGCATAAAGACCGCCGCCAGCAGGTACGGAATTGCGCTGAGCCAGCCGATCACCAGGTTATCGCTGAACCCCAGGTTCTTGATGATCGACGGCAGCCAGAAGTTGATCGCGTACACACCGCTCTGGATACAGAAGTAGATCAGGCCGAATGCCCAGATCGCCGGGTTCTTGAACACTTCGGCGAGGGAGTCGGTGGTGGTCTTCGGCTTGTTGGCCAGGTCCGTTGCCTGGTCGGCTTCCAGCACCGCACGTTCGTGGGGCTTGAGCCACTTGGCGTGGGCAAACGTGTCACTGAGCAGGAAGTAGGCGAGGGCGCCGAGAATCACGGTGGGGATGCCTTGCAGCAGGAACATCCACTGCCAGCCCGCCAAACCGCCTTGGCCGGCGGCGAAGTGGTTGAGGATCCAGCCGGAGAACGGGCTGCCGAGCAAGCCGGACACCGGGATCGCCGACATGAACAGCGCCATGATCCGGCCGCGGCGGAAGGTCGGGAACCACTGCGACAGGTAAAGCACCACACCAGGGAAGAAGCCGGCTTCGGCAGCGCCCGTGAACAGGCGCAGGGTGTAGAAATGCGTCGGTGTGGTGACAAACAGCAGGCACGTGGACAAGGTGCCCCACACGATCATCATCAACGCAATCCAGCGGCGTGGACCGAACTTGGTCAGTGCCAGGTTGCTCGGTACACCGCACAGCACGTAGCCGATGAAGAAAATCCCGGCACCCAGGCCGTACACGGTTTCACTGAATTTCAGCGCATCAAGCATCTGCAACTTGGCAAAGCCAACGTTGACCCGGTCGAGGTAGTTGAACAGATAGCAGATGAAAATGAAGGGGATCAGGCGCAGGGTAATGCGCTTGTAGATGGCGTTTTTATCGTCATCGGTGGCCAGTGTGGCAGCGGCGCTCTGTGACATGGCGTTCTCTCTTTATTATGATTTTTCGCGATGCGAGGGTAACGTTGATCGCCCAACGAGTCTCGGCCACCGGGCAGGGTGCTGTCTTTGTGCTCGCGCACAGTGATGGGTACTTTGCGCTGTGCCGATGAACAATCATGTTTTTTTCAGGAATTTAGACTCATGTTCGAGTTGGATCATGACTTGGCGCAGGACATCGTTGATCGGACCATGGCGATTTTGCCCTACAACGTCAATGTCATGGACAGCCAGGGCTTGATTCTGGGCAGTGGCGAGTCCGAGCGGATCAACACCCGCCACGAAGGCGCGCAACTGGTGCTGGCCAATGGTCGCGTGGTGGAAATCGACGGCCAGACCGCCAAGCACCTCAAGGGCGTGCAACCTGGTATCAACCTGCCGCTGATGCACGATCAGCGCTTGATCGGTGTGCTGGGCATCACCGGCGAACCTGAGCTGCTGCGCACCTACGCTGAACTGGTGCGCATGACCGCTGAAATGCTGGTCAGCCACCGTCATCAGCAAGCCGAGCAGCAATGGCGACGCCAGCGTTGCGATGATCTGTTGGCCTTACTCCTCGCCGAAACCGGTGACTCGCCGCGTCTGGTCGATGAAGCTCAACAGTTGGGACTCAAGCCCCATCTGGCGCGCACGCCGTACCTCTTCGAACTGGGTGACGGCCAGTCGGCGGAGGCGTTGAGTGCCTGGCTGACGTCGCGTTATCCGGACAGTTGGTGCGTCAGCTCGGCGCAGTTCTCGTTGCTGTGGTGCCGGCCGGCGGCGGTACAGGTGGATAATCCACGGCTGCTGGAGAAACTCGCAGGCCAGGGCTGGAATGTCCTGCGGGTGGCCGTCGGCGGGCAGGCAGAGGGGCTCGCCGGGTTGCGCCGTTGCTACCGGCGCGTCGGTGACTTGCTGGCCTACGGCCGCGATGTACTGCCGCACTCGCGGTTGCTGACCCTCAACCGTTATCGCCTGCCGGTGATGCTCTGGCGCCATCGCAACGACGACGCGCTCGACGAACTGCTCAACCCCCTGCGCAAGGTGCTGGCCAAGGACAACAACGGCCAACTGCTGGCCACCCTGCGCAGTTGGTGCGACCACGACGGGCAAAGCCAGGCCTGCGCCGATGCACTGGGTATCCACCGCAACAGCCTGCGCTACCGCATGGAGCGCATCGCCGAACTCAGTGGCGTCGACCCTCTGACCCTGGACGGCATGCTTGCCCTGTACCTGGGCGTCCAGCTGTTGCCCCAGCCTTTGTCGGAATGAACAACAAACCCCACCCGCACTTGTGCATCGGACCGGCGTCATTCCCGGTGCCAACTGGCAGCATGGGCGTCATAAAAACCGGAGAAAGCCCATGAAAATCATCATCGCCCCCGACTCGTTCAAGGACAGCCTGAGTGCCGAAGGCGTCGCCCAGGCCATTGCCCAAGGCCTGGCCCAGGTCTGGCCGGATGCGCAGTTGATCCAGTGCCCGATGGCAGACGGCGGTGAGGGAACGGTGGATTCGGTACTCGCGGCCTGCAATGGCGAGTTGCGCCGCCAAATGGTACGCGGGCCGTTGGGCGCCACGGTTGATGCGCGTTGGGGCTGGTTGGCCGACAGCCACACGGCGATCATTGAAATGGCCGAAGCCAGCGGCCTGCAATTGGTCCCGCCAGGGCAGCGCGATGCCTGCATCAGCAGCACCTACGGCACTGGCGAACTGATCCGCGCCGCGTTGGATGCTGGCGCACAGCGCATCATCCTGGCGATTGGCGGCAGTGCCACCAATGATGGCGGGGCAGGGGCGATGCAGGCGCTGGGCGTGCAACTGTCCGACGCCCAATCCCACGTGCTGGCGCCGGGCGGCCTGGCCTTGTCGCAGTTGGCCCATATCAGCCTGGAGCGGCTTGATCCGCGCCTGTCCGCGGTGCGCTTCGAAATCGCCGCCGACGTCAACAATCCCCTGTGCGGTGCCCACGGCGCCTCAGCGATTTTTGGCCCGCAGAAAGGCGCCAATCCCGAGCAAGTCCAGAAGCTGGACGCCGCCCTCAGCCACTTCGCCGATCACTGCGCCAAGGTTCTGCCCAAGGACGTGCGCGACGAACCCGGCAGCGGCGCCGCCGGCGGCCTGGGCTTCGCCGCCAAAGCCTTTCTCGGCGCACAGTTTCGAGCCGGTGTAGACGTCGTCGCCGAACTGGTTGGCCTGGACGCGGCCGTACGCGGCGCCGACCTGGTCATCACCGGCGAAGGCCGCTTCGACGCCCAGACCCTGCGCGGCAAAACCCCCTTCGGCGTCGCCCGTATCGCCCAACAGCACGGCGTCCCCGTAATCGTCATCGCCGGCACCCTGGGCGACGGTTATGAACAGATGTACGCCCACGGCGTCGACGCTGCGTTCGCCCTGCCTTGCGGCCCGATGAGCCTGGAACAGGCGTGCGGAGAGGCACCGCGTTTGTTGCGTGAGCGGGCGGCGGATATTGCGCGGCTGTGGCGGGTGGCGGCCAAGCACTGACGTCACCTCCGGAACATGGGACAATCCGCGCTTTTTTTGACACGGAGAGTCCCCATGCTGCGTCCCGCATTCCTGGCCCTGCTGTTGACCGGCACTGCCACTTTCGCTCAAGCCGACGCTGAAACCGTACCCTTGCTCCGGGAAATCAAGAATTGGGTCACGGGTTGCGACAACCTGCGTAATTGCCATGCCCTTAGCGCTCCCCGTGGCGTTGACGAAGAGGACTACAGCTCGCTGACCTTGCACATCTGGCATCAGGCCGGGCCTGAAGGGTTCCTGCGTTTGCGTTTCGACCATCGCGGCGAGGCGCAAGACCTGTCGACTCTGCTGTTGGACGGCCAGCCGCTGGGGCTGGAGCTGACCCGGGACCTGCACATAGAACTCGACGATCAGGGCGGTGATCCCGAGGTGCAATCCTACGGGGTCATCGAGGACGCGGCGGCGCGGCGGTGGTTACAGCGTTTGCGCAATGGCCAGCGCGTGCAATTGCCGGGGGATGAGCAGGCACATGTGTTGCTGAGTGGGCTGAGTGCTTCGCTGTTGTTGATGGATTCCGTGCAGGGCCGGGTGGATAACGTCACCGCCCTGGCCCGGCCGGGCAAGGGCGCGGCCAGCGTCGTGCCCGCACGCTTGCAGACACCGGTGTTGCGCAGATTCCCAGGAGCACCGGTGTTGACTGCGCAGGAGCAGGCTGGCCTCGTAGCGACGGCGTTGCATACCATCACGCCCGAGGATAACGGCACCGGCAGCGCGCCCGAGGCCAACGCTGGCGCCCTGACTGCACAACAGGCAATGACGATGGTGCGTTATGACTGCGCAGCCTACAACTGTGAATACGATGTGGTCAGCCGCCAGCGCCAGGCGCCGTACGCACAAACCCCGATGCACCTTGAGCCCTTGCCATTGGGGATCGAGCCGCTGCAAGGCTCGGTGGGGTATGACTCGGCCAGCGGCACCTTGAGTTATTTCTACAAGCTGCGCGGGCTCGGCGATTGTGGCGCGGGCGCCGTCTGGGTGTTTGATGGCCAGGGGTTTCAGCTCAGTGAGCTGCACGCTATGCCGCGCTGCACCGGGGTCGGTTACGGCGATTGGCCGGCGCTGTGGTCGACAGCGCCGGCGCCCTAGCCATCGGACGGGCAGGGCCTCTACACTGGCTGGCCACGTGTCTTTCAAAGGATGAAACACCATGCACACGCCTGAACCCCACATCGTGATCCAGCGCTTTACCGAGGCCCACCTTGAGGGCGTCGCAGCGCTCTATAACGAACCGGCCGTGTGTCGACAGGTGCTGCAAATGCCTTTCCAATCCGTGGAGGCCTGGCGCAACAAACTGGTGATGGACAACGAGCGTCGGCTACAACTGGTGGCGGTGCACGGGGGCGAGGTGATCGGCCAGCTCGGCCTGGAACAGTACCTGCGCGTGCGCCGGGCCCATGTGGGGTCGTTCGGCATGGGCGTCGCGCCGGCCTGGCAGGGCAAGGGAGTGGGCTCGCGCCTGCTGGCGGCCGCGCTGGACGTGGCCGACAACTGGATGAACCTGCACCGCGTGGAACTCACGGTGTACGCCGACAACGAAGCGGCGCAACACCTGTACCGTAAATTCGGTTTCGAGGTGGAAGGCCTGCTGCGCGATTACGCTTTGCGTGACGGAGTGTTTGTCGACACTGTCAGCATGGCCCGTCTGCGCCAGCGGGCTTAGCCCAACGCAAACGCCACCGCAGCCTGCGCATGCAGCTCGGTGGTGTCCAGCAGCGGCAGGTCGCTGTGTTCCGGCTTGATCAGCATCCCGATTTCCGTGCAACCGAGGATGATGGCCTGGGCGCCACGGGCGGCCAGGGATTCGATCACCCGTTGGTAGATCTGGCGTGACGTGTCGCTGATCACACCCACGCACAACTCTTCATAGATGATGCGGTGCACGTCCTCGCGCTCATCCGTGTCCGGCACCAAAACCGTCAGGCCATGCTCGGCCAGGCGCGACTTGAGAAAGTCCTGCTCCATGGTGAAGGCTGTCCCCAGCAGACCGACCGTCAGCGTGCCGGCTTCCACAGCGGCCAAACCGGCGGCATCGGCGATGTGCAGGAAAGGAATCGACACCGCCGCCTCAATACGTGGCGCCACCTTATGCATGGTGTTGGTACACAGCACCACACACTCGGCGCCTCCCGCTTGCAGGCGACGTGCGGCATCTTCCAGGATCAGCGCGGCGTCATCCCAACGCCCTGCATGCTGGGCCTGCTCCACAGGGCCGAAATCCACGCTGTACATCAGCAGTTGCGCCGAGCGCAGCGGCCCGAGTTGGTCGCGCACGCGCTGGTTGATGATCCGGTAATACTCGGCGCTGGACTCCCAGCTCATGCCGCCGATAAGGCCGATGGTGCGCATGTGATATTCCTGACAAGGGATGTGGTTTCACCTTACCCACTGGCCAGCCAATAGTCATACGCAGTTGCCGGCCAAATGACCGGTGCAGTTTTAAGCCGTACGCCGAACCGCCGCATCTGCCATGATCAGCCCTCGCAACCTGGCTCACCCAAGGAATCTGGCAATGGACGACGTACAGCAACTGGGCGAGATGCTTCGTCATTACGCCGACAGCGAAGCGCACAAGAAACAGCAATTCGACGTGCAGTCGGCCCGCTGGGCACAAAAGCTCGGTGAGTTGTTCGGGCAGATCGAACAGTGGCTGGAGCCGGTGAAAACCGTCGGGCTGCTGGAGGTCCATCGTGAAGCCTATGTGGCCAGCGGACCCAGCGTGCCGGTGGAAACGTCCACCTTCAAGACCGAGAAGCTCAACGTGCAGATTACCGGCAAAACCGTGGAGTTCGTGCCGGATGTGATGGGCGCGGGCGGCTCGATTTCCGTGGCAGTGATGGGCTTGACCGCGGCCCGCCACGGCAGCGTTTCGCTGGTGCTGGCGGCCGATAAAAACGACTGGCTGTGGAAGAAAACCAATGGCCTGAAGGACCCGGATACCTTCGGTTTCGACGCCAACTTCCTGGCCTCGCAGTTGCAGAGCCTGATTCCTCGCGAGCGCAGCTGAGTCGTCTTGTAGCCACACCCGCTGGTCTGCCAGATACCTGGGGCTAAATAAGGTGCATTCCCCCAGGATTGGCTATACCTACAGCTCATTGTTTCGATGAAAACCGCCAGGGAGTTCAATGATGAAGCTAAGGCTAATGATCAGCACGCTATGCATCTCCACGATGGGGATGACGGGCTGCGCCAGCAAGGTTACGCAACCGGATGAGTATTCGGGCTTTCTGTCCGACTACAGCCATCTCAAGCAGGCCCAGTCACCGTCGGGCGCCGAGGTGATGCGCTGGGTCGATCCCAAGCTCGACCTGAACCGCTACAACGCCGTCTACATCGAACCCACGCAGTTCTTCCCCAAGCCCCACGCCACCGCGAAAATCCCCGACAGCACCCTCAACGGCATCAATGCCTACTACAACCAGGCGCTTAAGCGTGAGTTGGCCAAGTCACTGCCCCTGGCCAACGCGCCCGGCCCTGGTGTGATTGTGGTGCGTGCGGCAATCACCGCCGTCAGCAGCAAGACCGAAGGCCTGAAACCCTATGAGTTCATCCCGGTGGCCCTGGTGGCGGCGGCGGTGAGTACCGGCACCGGCATCCGTGACCAGGAAACCACCTTGGGCACCGAGGCGCAGTTCCTGGACGGCGCCAGTGGCAAGGTCATCGCCCAGGTGGTGCGCAAAGGTACCGGCAAGCCGCTGGAAAACGATTCGCAGGTGATGAAGGCCGATGACGTGAAAAGCGTGATCGACGGTTGGGCGTCCGACCTGCATCAGTCCTACGTGAAGCTTAGAAAACACTAGAACGCATTCCTGGCCAGCCGGTTGTAGTAGCTGAGCAGGGCATCGTAGCGCCGGGTGACGAGGTAATAGTCGTCACTCAACCGCTGCGGCGCGGCGTGGTTCTGCCAGTCCTGGCGCAGGGTATCCAAGGCCTTGAGGTATTCATCGGCAGGCGCCTTGATGTTGTACCAGAGGTGAATCGCCTCATCGTCGGGCCTTCTGCTGGGCATGGCATTCAGAAAGATTCGGCTGTCTTCGGCAGCCTTGCGTACCGCCTCGGTCAAGTCGGCCACGTGCTGCGGGGTCAGGTTGGCGTCGCGCACGCCTTGCTCGATCTGGTTGACCGCCTGGCGCGCCGTGATCATGTAGTTGAGCAGGTGCCATTGCATGTCCCGGCCAAAACGCGCCTCCAGCAAGGCCAGTTGCGCGGGACGCACGCGTTGCTCTTCGCGTTCCAGGGAGCGGCGCAGTTCTGCAGATTTGGACGCGTAGTCAATGCCTGTGCTGATCAGCTCTTTTTTCAGGAATGCCTGCGTGCTGTCCGCGAACCGCCGCGACTGGCCCTGGGACTCGGACAGTTTCAGGTCGGTGGCCTTCGTGGTCATCGCCTCCAGGCTTGACACGTAGCGCTCAGTCACGCCGATCAACCGACTATCCGGCAGCAGTCGCTCCAACTTGACGGTAATCTTCGGTGCACACACATCTTTGCGGATCACATCCGGCTGCGGTTCCCTGGTGTCGCCGAACTCTTCACGGTCGGCGAGTGCTTGCTGTGTCTTTTCACCCTGAGGGTTAACAAGCTGGTAGTACGCCAGCCGCGTGTCTCTATCGACACGGTTTACACAGTCGATGATCGGCGCCAATGCACTGGCAGTTGCCGTTTCTGGACCCTCGCGCTGGTCCCACCACAACTCCAGCAAATGGACTTGTTTCCCTGCACTCGCGATGCCGAACAAGCCAAAAACCAGCGCAATGCCCAGGGCAATAAACCAATTGGAGTTCATCGTCCCACCTCCTGGCCATACCACTGCGCCTTCGTGGCAGGAGCATGGCAGTTATCTGCAGTGCGTGGCATGCGGCTGCACAGGCGTTCCGTCCACTGCTGCAGGCCTTGGTTGCGGGTGACCAGATGCTGGTTGTCGAGCACCTTCAAGCCAGCGTAGAGCGCGACCGCGCTGACGAGGCAAAGCGCACCGCCAAGTACGGCCCAGCGTGGATGCCTGGCGGTCCAAGGCGTGTGGTGATTCATGAACGGCCGCTTGATCAACCCCACCAGCGCCAGCGCGACCACCAGGGTCAAGCTGGCGAACGGGCTGAACACATAACCCAACGCCGCCGCGAGGACCAGGCCGGGGACCAGGTCGCGTATCGGCAACAGCGGCAAGTGGGTCGGGCTGATCCAGCGAGGCAAGCGTTGGCTGAGCTGTTCATCCAGCACGCGGTATTGATGAGCCAACGGACGCCAGGCCTGCCAGGCGATGCCTGCACAGACCACGGCACCGATCGACCATAGGATCCCCTGGCCCAAGGTCGGTAGCACGTTGCCGGCCAAGGCGTCGGCCTTTACCAGCACGCCCACCAGGCAACTGAGCACCAGCGCAATGATCCACGGCCAGGTGTCCATGGCCGACTCCCAGCCCTGCCAGAAATACACCGTGCCACCGGGCATACCTTCGGCAACGCTGACGTGATCGGCATAAATATCGGCGCTCAGGGTCTTGCAGGCCTGCCAGTCGTCTTCGTCGAAGCGTTGGGCGAAGGCACGGCGCTGGCCCAAGCTCATCGGTGCCAGCAGTAAACGGGCAGCGCGCTGTTGCGGGCTGTAGGGCGGTTCTACGGCCAAAGCACGTTGGCGTGCCATAAAAGCTGGCCCTTGCTGGCGCTTCAACAACAGCGCCCAGTCGCCGGCCGGGCAGCCATGGTCCGCGCCGCCGTGCCAGTTTTGTCCGGCGCACACTGCGTCGAACACCGTGCTCGACCAGTAATGATGATTGGCAAGCAGCCTGGCCAACCATTCGTTGAACCACTCGGCGTGGGGATGATTGTTGACCCAGGCATGCGTGCCGGGTGTAGCCGCGTAGGCGGCCAGGAACGCAGCGTCGTCTTGCTGGCCGAGGGCTTGGTGCAAGGGTTGCTGCAACTGGGTCCGATGCTGGAACTCCAGGGTGCTGATCAATTCGCTGGGCAATTCCAACCGCTGCCAGGCGGTCAGCCAGTTGAAGGTCTCGAAGGCCCACCGCGTGTCTTCGGCATTGAGGTCGCCGTCGATACAGCGCTGCAACAGGTGGACTTCCAGCAACAGCGCGGTGCCATCGGCCATGGCCGCTTGGTAATGCTGGTCGAGGCTGTGGTCGGATGTCTCGATAAGCACGTCATCCGCGATCTGCTCGTCGGGGTTCCATGCCAGTGCCGCCTCATAGGCTTCGCGCAGACGCTGATAGCCCTCGGGGTCATCGTCCGGGCGGGTTTTTTTCAACAAGGCGGCGTATTGACGCTTGATCGTGCGGCTATCGGCATCCGGCGTCAGGCCGAGAACATTCCAGCAAGTCATGTGCGGTACAACTCCCTAAACAATCGCGCCCGGTCTAACCCTGTTGCGACCGGGCGCGTGGTGTTACTTGAGCGGTGTCAGTGGCGGTAGTTTCCATTGACCGCTACCCACCTCAGGCTTGGGCAGGTAAATCCGCAGCACAGCGAAAAACGGGCCGGGCGGGGCCGGCAACCAGTTGCTCTGTTCGGCTTTCGGTGGCTCATGGTGCTGCAACGCCAGGGTCACACCGCCGTCGGCGTCGCGCTTGAGGTCACCCAACATGCGCGAGTTGATCAGGTAGCGTTTCTTGTGATTGGGCACCAGCAGCTTGGTCTTGGCGTCGTACATGGTCAGGGACCAGAACGCATCGGCCGGAGGCAACTGGTCCTTGGCGAAATGCACGGTGTAACTGTGACGCGCACCATTGGCCGGCTTGCCTTCGCTGTCGACGAAGTAACCGAGGTACGCGGCCTCGTCGCTGGAGTTGCCGAAGATGCCCATGTCCGCACCGGCGTAGCGGTACAGGTAGTTGTTTTGCAGGTGGTCGCGGCTGCCGAACAGATCACCGCTGGATACTTGGTGGGTGTCGAGCTTGTCCTTCTTGAACGCTGCAAACTCGGCACGGGCATCGCTGATGCCATCTTCCAGGGCCTTGCGCTGCTCAGGCGTCAACTGGTTGAACTTGAACGGCGCACCGGGGGCGATGCCGATTTTGGCAAAGCGCGCCAGCAGGTCTTTTTCACTGTCCTGGGGCGCGGCGAAGGCCAGCATGAAGTTCAGGTAGCGAAACAGTCGCGGGCCTTCAGCCATGGTCGCGGTGGGCTTGGGCCATGCGACCTTCGGCGCCTTGGCCGGCGCGGCTTGTTTCACGTAGCTGCTCAGCGGCTGCACTTTGTAGCCGTTCTGGATCTGCTTGACCTTGTTCAGGTCTTTTTCATCGAACAGCTGCGTGCGGTACAGGGCGTAGGCGATGTTGCTTTCGCTGTACACCACGCGGTCCACGTTGACCGGTTGCTGACCTTTCCAGTCCGGGCCGGCAATCATGTAGTGGCCGCCATTGTTGCCGGTGCTGCGGGTGCCCAGGTAGGCGATGTTCTGCGTATAGAGGTCGATCAACTGCACCGAGTAGTAACGGTTATCTTCGATCTTCGGCAACGTCAGCACCAACGGCTCGCTGCGCAGGTCCATCCATACAAAGGAGTAGGGCGTGTCGGCGTTCGGGGTCGCAAGCGCCGTGTCCTTGGGCGTGAACACTTCGGCGGTGTTGCCGATCCGGTTGAACGGTGCCTTGAAGTTGGCGCCGCCTTTATCAACGGCCTGGGTGTAGAGCGTCTTGTACATCTCCACCACCGGGTAGCCATACAGGTAGGCTTCCTTGGCGATGGCCCGCGCTTCGCCCGGGGTCGCGGTGAAGTCGGCCCAGGCGCCTGTACTCATGAGTATCGAGAGGCTCGCCAACAGCAGGCGCGTCGGTTGTTTGATCATGTTGTTGCGTCTCTTAATGAGCAGGGGATGATGTCGACCAGTTTCCAGCTTTTATAGCTGAACCCATGTTTGCCGGGCAGAGTTTGCACCCAGTTGCTCTCGAAGTCTTTTGGCGCGTGCGGTCCGAAGTGAAGTTTGTGGCAGAGTGCTGGCGCGGCGCACCGATAACCTCCCACGGTGCGATGGGCAAGGTGCCCCGCAGCAGTCGAATCAGTCTCGGAGGGTGAAGGCGATCACTTCAGGGCCGCGGCAGAATCAAGCGTGCGGCAGCATCGATTTGACTTTGTCACGCAGTTGATCAATCGAGAACGGTTTGGCAATCACCTGCATGCCTGCGGGCACGTCAATGTTCTCGGCATAGCCGCTGGCGAACAGGATCGGCAGCGACGGTCGCAGCTCACGGACTTTCGTTGCCAGCTGCTTGCCGTCCATGTCCGGCAGGCCAACGTCGGTCATCATCAGGTCAATCACCTGGCCATTGTCATGAACCTGAACCAAGGCCTCTTCAGCGTCGGCCGCTTCAAGCACCTCGAACTCCAACTCCTCAAGTACATCGACGATCAGCATGCGCACAATGGCGTCATCTTCAACGACAAGGATGATGGAGGTTGGCGCGGACGACATAGTGGGAGTTCCTGAAAAGAGGGGGGCGGTGATAAAAAAGTCAAAAAGACACTTCACTAGTGAGTCTTCCCGATCCAGGCAAGTTCCCCTGAAGCGCGCATTGTGACGACACTGAACGGCGTTGTCTCTTTCCAGGGGCGTACAAATTGAATTCGTAGGCCCAGCCCCGCAGGGTTTGCTGCAAGGCTGGGGTGCTCAACAGCGCAAATCAAGGCATTACAATTGGGCATCGATGAGTTGCTGTAGAGCCGGCTTGTTCACGAAATCGACATTCATGTCAGTTGGGTCAAATGTGCTGACAGAGTATTCCCGTGTACCGCGCTTGCTGCCATAGGGGGACAGGGTGGCGGCAATGTGCCCGCTGTTCAGTGCTTTTTCCATGCCCTCCTGCATCGATTGCAAGGTGGTGAATGTGGCCATCCCGGAGTTGGGTTCATAGAAAAACCAATCGGTCTTGCCGGCTTCAACTCTTATCCCGGCGAGCATTGCATGGTCCTTGGTAGTGATTCTCAGGGTTTTTGATTGGGGGGAGTTGGTCAAGTCCTCAATGATGTCTTGGTAAGGTGTCTTCGTATGCGGTTTGCCCATATGAAACGTAGTTTTCCTTCCGGCCGAATCTTGAAGATCCTTTAGCTGCTGAATGAACAAAGCAGCTTTGGGGTCGCTTGGGTTACCGGCTGCCCTGTAGAGGTTTTGCATCAGCTTATCTTCTTTCCCCTGGTTGACCGCCAGGGCCATTGCATTGGATAGACCCGCGCACTCTCCACGCGACGTAATATCAACATTCGCCAGGTAATGAACTTGTGACACCGGGACGACGCGAACGCCGGGCGCGTTGACATCGTGGTTCAAGAGACGAGATGCGTACTGAGCATTCTCGAGGTCTTTCTTTTTGATTTCCCTTGTCAGGACCCCCATTTCTTCCGGCGTTCGCTCGGGTTTTGATGCCAACTGCCTGAGTTCCGCGCTGTCCATGCCTTTGTGGTACCCCTTGACATTCTCCAGCAGGCCGCGTGAATGCCCCATGTTGTACCGCGGCAGATTGGGCGGCGTTTGCGCAGCGAGGATGTTGTTCTTGAAGTCCACATGATGGAACTCGCGCTCTCCCTGGGCGTTAAACGTGGGGGGCTCACTTGCGCCCTTGGGCTTGAAGTCCTTGATCGGCAAACCATACAGCTCGTTTTTGTCGGGGTTGTAGTGGTACCACTGATCGTTCTTGAGCACTGAGACCGCTTCGATACTGCGTTCCCCGGCGGTAAACGTACCGATCAACGCCGGGCCGTGCTCTTTGCTGACGGCGTTCAGCAGGTCATAGCTACCGCTGGCACCCCTGAGTTTATGAATGGCCTCAGCCCCTTTGGTCGCGAGGAAACTGGCGCCCTGGCCCAATATCCTGGCGCCTCCCGCCGCCAGATCACCCAAACCGCTCAAGGGGTTCAGCGCCCCTATGGTCGCTGCACCGATCACTTTGGCGGCCCGTAGCGCCTTGGCGCCGCTGGAGAGCGCGGAGCTGCTTATCTTCATCAGTTTGCCTGCGGCTGCAGCACCGGCGGTGAGAAAGCCGAATACATCCAGCACCAGATCGAATGCGCCCTCGCCATAGTTCCCTTTCTGGAAATTGACGATGGCCGATCGAAACGGGATCAGGTTCAACAGAAATTCGGTGAGTGGCTTGGGGCCGCCTTGCAATTCGTCCAGGGTAGTCTGGCCCAGCGCGTTGGCTTTTATAGACGGGTCGTCGAGTTCAAGGTGCTGCACAAACGCGTTGGCAATGGCATGGGATCGATCGCCGCTGAAGGTGTTCAACTGTGATTCATTCACCGGTCGTTCAACACTGAGCAGGTCGGCTCCCTCCTCAGGCTTGAAGGGTTTAGTCGTGGATACCCACCGTGATTGACGTGAGTTCTGTTCCTCCGCCCGCCACAGATGCGTGGGTTCAATCGTGCCTTTGTTGAAGTTGATTTCGTACGCTGCCGATACGCCGTTCAGTTCAGTCTTGACCAGCAGGCCTGGCTTGTTTGGACCGTAGGTCTTATCGGTAAACCCCAGGCCTAACTCGTGCGAACCTTCTTGGAACAAGGTGACTTTACCGAATTCGAAATTTTTTCGATCCGCCAACGGCAGCTGTGAAATCAAGTGCCGGATCGTGGTGTTTACAGCGGATTTTTTGTCCTTGATGCTTTGGCTGAACTCTTGTTCGAAGGCGCCTCGCACGCCAAAACTCAAGTTGGCGTTCAATGCTTCCAACGGAATACGGGGGTCATCCGACTTGAAGGGGGCCGGATCCGGCAAGTCCATCATGGCGATATCCAACATCGAATGCTTGCCCACCAGCCTGATTTGCTTATCGGTCCCGCGATAAGCGTCCGTACTCAGCACTTTCTCTTCGAAAAGCGGCCCCAGGTCGCCAAAACGCTCTTGGAGTCTGGCCAGTGCAATTTCTTTTCGGGTGGGTATTGGCTCGTCCAGCGCTTTGGTCGCCGTGAGCCGAGCGTCAAGTTGTTCGTTGAAGGCGGTTCTGACCGTATCGAGTTGTGCGTCGGAATAGTCGTCGTTGAGGTTTTTGCCGATAACACCGTTGGCCACTCCCCAATCCACCAGGGCCGCAGCCTGGGCGTGCTGGGTAATCGAACGGTCTGCCAGGGATGCACTTTCGGCTTCTCGCATGACATCGGCAAACGTCATGTTCGGGACTTTGCCCGGCGTACGGGCCTCTATTGTGGCCGCAGCCACCGCCAGGTTCATCCACGCCGTACTGCCATAGGTCACCGAGGCAGGTATGTCCTTGATCAGGAACACCGGGGCGCGGCTGGCCAACAGCAGGTGGGCACCGACGTGTGCCAAGGCGGGGCTTGTGCGCTTTGTCGCGCTCAAATGAGCGGCCAGGCCTTCAACTACGGCGGAGGCAGGCTTACCCCAATGTTGCTCGCTTGCCAGATCGAAACCGGCAATGCTGTTGCGACGAGGCGCGGTGATGGACTCAGGGTCCATCTGCAGCGCAATCCCCGCCAGCAGGTAATCCGTCACACTGCTGCCGGTGTCAATGCCTTGCATTTTCTCTTGTATGTCTTTGCCCATCAGTTGGGCCTGCGGTGAGCTGATCAGCGCATTCAGTATCTTCGCGGGATCATTCTGCGCATCCGCCGATAACGGCTGGCGATAACGCAGGAACTCCAGTACACCGCCTTGGGTTTGCATCACCAACGGTTTGTCACCCAGATGGTGGGCGTGACTGAGCGTAATGGCCCGCAGGCGTCGCTGTTCGTCTGACGCCAAGGGCGTTGGCCAGGACAGCGCGCCTCCCAGATTGCCCAGAGGGTGCTCCAATGCTCTGTCGATGACCGCATCAGCGAGTGCATTGAGGTGGAAGTGGGCGGTGGGCACCTTGACTCCCAGGTGCTCGATGAAAGCCTCCAGGCCCACGCTGCCATTGCCCGGCGCGAGGTACGAAGAGGCCGGATCGATAGCCATGGAGGTGTTTCTTATCCCCTCAAGAATGGCCTCGGGCGTTGCGTCTTTGCCCATTCTTGTCGCCAGGTCCCTGAGCGCCTGGCCGAGCGTCTTCAAGTTCGCCTTATCGGCCAGTTGGCCGGGGAGGTTGGTTTTCCTCGGTGACGATGGGGTGTCCGGGGTGCCTATAGCCGAAGGGGCTGACTCAGCAAGGCTCGGCCTGGGCGTGGCTGTAACGACGGGAAGGGGCGTGGCGGTGGACACGTGTGTCGAGATATTCAACATGCTGCAAATACCTTTACGGATAGGAATTAAGCGCCCTCCTGATGGAGACTCCCTGTTTCCGAGACGCAGCATTGGGTGGAAAACCGACGCGCCCACGTTCCGATTGCACGTGCACAACAGTGTGAGCAGTTAAATCGTTGACATGATGTGACATGCCGTTGATAGAGGCACTTTTGTACCAAGTGGCAGCAGTTCATCGCACTCCCGGCCTTAGAAAAATAGCGTTCAACCGCAACTTTGGGGCAAACTCCCGGTTTTTCCGCACTTGGCCAAGGCATGCCCATGACTCCCGCGTCGTCAGTCGATGAAAAGAGCTTTCGTACCCTCCTGAGCCGAAACGTGGCATTACCCCTGGGTGTGGGTGTGCTCAGCGCCGTGTTTTTTGTGTGCCTGATCACGTATTTGCTGACGGTGATCAAGTGGGTGGAGCACACCGATCGGGTGATCAATAACCTTAACGAGTCCTCCAAGCTCACCGTTGACCTGGAAACCGGCATGCGCGGGTTCCTGATCACCGGTGACGAGCATTTCCTCGACCCGTACGAAGTGGCCAAGCCGCGCATCATTGCCGACCTGCGTAATTTGCAGGAGTTGGTGGCGGATAACCCGCAGCAGGTCGACCGCCTCAAGCGCCTTGAGGCCATGCAGGCCGAGTGGAACAAATACGCCCAGTCGATGATTGATATGCAGCGCCAGAGCGGTGATTACCGCAGCGCGGTCAAGGCCGGCCGTGGCAAGCGCCTCACCGATGAGATTCGCAAGGAATACGACGAAGCGGTGGCGATGGAGCAGCAGCTGCGCCTCACCCGCAATGAGGATGTCACGCGCACGACAGTGATCAGCGTCTCCCTGTACCTGGCGTTCGTACTCGGCTTGAGTGGCTTTCTGGCATATATCGGCAGGAAAAATTTGCTAGCTCTATCAGAGAGTTATGCCGCAACCCTCGCGTCACAACAGAAGATTGCACGGCGCCTCGAACAGCAGGCCTGGCTGCGCAATGGGCAGACTGAGCTGGCCGAACAAGTGCTGGGCCAGCTGACCCTGAACATGCTGGGGCGCAATATCCTGCAATTTTTCGCCCAATACATGGGCTCGGCCGTTGCGGCGCTGTATGTGCGCGAGGAACACGGCGGCCTGAAACGGGTGGCCACGTATGGCTTCTCCCGCGAGCAGGAGCAGCTGGAGCAATCAATCTACAGCGACGAAGGTATCGTTGGGCAGGCCGCGCAACTGGAGCGTCTGATCCGCCTGGATGATGTGCCGGTGGATTACTTCAAAGTCAGCTCCGGCCTCGGCGAAGGTGCTACCCGCAGCGTGCTCGTGGTGCCGACCAGCGATGATGACCGTGTCAACGGTGTGATCGAACTCGGCTTCCTGCGCCCGCTGAATGACCGCGACATTGAATTGCTGGAGCTGATCGCCGGCAACATCGGCACCTCCATCGAGGCCGCGCGTTATCGCCAGCGCCTGCAAGAAGTGCTGGCCGAGACCCAGCAGCTCAACGAAGAGCTGCAAGTGCAGCAGGAAGAACTCAAGACCGCCAACGAAGAGCTGGAGGAGCAGTCACGCATCCTCAAGGAATCCCAGGCCCACCTGGAGACCCAACAGGCTGAGCTGGAACAGACCAACGAACAATTGGCCGAGCAGACCCAGACCCTGGCCGATCAGCGCGACGCCATGGACCGCAAGAATATCGAACTCAACCAGGCCCAGGTGGAGCTGGAAGATCGCGCCGAAGAGTTGCAGCGCTCCAGCAAGTACAAGTCCGAATTCCTCGCCAACATGTCCCACGAGCTGCGCACGCCGCTGAACAGCTCGTTGATCCTGGCCAAGTTGCTGGCGGAAAACCCCCAGGACAACCTCAGTGCCGAACAGGTCAAGTTTGCCGAGTCGATTTATTCGGCCGGCAATGACCTGCTCAACCTGATCAACGACATCCTGGATATCTCCAAGGTCGAAGCCGGCAAGCTGGAAGTGCGCCCGGAAAACTCCAGCGTGGCGCGTCTGGTCGACGGACTGCGCGGGATGTTCGAGCCGCTGGCCGCCGACCGCAAGCTGGGCTTCCAGGTGGAGGTCCAGGCCGACGCGCCGGCAATGCTGTTTACCGACCGCCAGCGCCTGGAGCAGATCCTCAAGAACCTGCTGTCCAACGCGGTCAAGTTCACCGAGCAGGGCCAGGTCAGCCTCTCGGTATCCCGCGCATCGGAGGAGGGCATTGCCTTTACCGTGCGCGATTCCGGGATCGGTATCGCGCCGGACCAGCAGGAAAGCATCTTCGAAGCCTTCCGCCAGGCCGACGGCACCACCAACCGCCGTTACGGCGGCACCGGTTTGGGCCTGTCGATTTCCCGCGACCTGGCAACCTTGCTCGGTGGCTACATCAGCGTGACCAGCGAACCGGGCAAGGGCAGCGTGTTCACCCTGATATTGCCGGAGCAGTACCTGGAGCGCGCCGACGACGCGCCGCCGGTCGAGCCGCCGCGCCACGCCGTGGTAGTGCCTGCCCCGGCACCGATCAAGGTGTCGCCGCTACCGGTCGCCGACGCTGACCTGATCCCGCGCTTTGCCGACGACCGCGACAAGGCCCCGTTCACCAACCGCTGCATCCTGGTGGTGGAAGACGAGCCCAACTTCGCCCGTATCCTGTTCGACCTGGCCCACGAACTGGGCTACCACTGCCTGGTTGCCCACGGGGCGGATGAAGGCTACAGCCTGGCCGAGGAATACATCCCCGACGCAATTCTGCTGGACATGCGCCTGCCGGACCATTCCGGGCTGACCGTGCTGCAACGCCTCAAGGAGCACGCCAGTACCCGTCATATCCCGGTGCATGTGATCTCCGTGGAAGACCGCGTCGAAGCCGCCATGCACATGGGCGCCATCGGCTATGCGGTCAAACCCACCACCCGCGAAGAGCTCAAGGACGTGTTTGCACGCCTGGAAGCCAAGCTGACCCAGAAGGTCAAGCGCGTACTCCTGGTGGAGGACGATGACCTGCAACGCGACAGCATTGCCCGCCTGATCGGCGACGATGACATCGAGATCACCGATGTCGGTTTCGCCCAGGCCGCGTTGGACCTGCTGCGCACCAACGTCTACGACTGCATGATCATCGACCTCAAGCTGCCGGACATGCTCGGCAATGAGCTGCTCAAGCGCATGGCCACCGAGGACATCTGCTCGTTCCCGCCGGTGATCGTCTACACCGGGCGCAACCTCACCCGCGATGAAGAGGCCGAGCTGCGCAAGTACTCGCGCTCGATCATCATCAAGGGCGCACGCTCACCGGAGCGCCTGTTGGACGAAGTCACACTCTTTCTGCACAAAGTCGAATCCCAGCTGTCCCATGACCGTCAGAAGATGCTCAAGACCGCCCGCAGCCGCGACAAGGTGTTCGAGGGGCGCAAAATCCTGTTGGTGGACGACGATGTGCGCAACATCTTCGCCCTCACCAGTGCGCTTGAGCACAAAGGCGCCGTGGTGGTGATCGGGCGTAACGGCCGCGAAGCCATCGACAAACTCAATGAAGTCGACGATATCGACCTGGTGCTGATGGACGTGATGATGCCGGAGATGGACGGATACGAGGCCACCGCCTTGATCCGCCAGGACCCGCGCTGGAAGAAGCTGCCGATCATCGCGGTGACGGCCAAGGCCATGAAGGACGATCAGGAGCGTTGCCTCGCGGCGGGCTCCAACGATTACCTGGCCAAGCCGATCGATCTGGACCGTCTGTTCTCACTGATTCGCGTATGGCTACCGAAGATGGAACGCATTTAAGTGGAGCACGTTTTTTTGGACAAGAGCAGCGACATCGAGCTGCGCCTGCTGATTGAGGCGATCTACCTCAAGTACAGCTATGACTTTCGCGACTACTCCGGTGCGTCGGTCAAACGCCGTGTGGCGCACGCCCTGCGCCAGTTCGACTGCGCGACCATCTCGGCCTTGCAGGAGCGTGTGCTGCACGATCCGGCGGCGTTCATGCAACTGCTGCAGTTCCTGACGATTCCGGTGAGCGAGATGTTTCGCGACCCGTCGCACTTCCTGGCCATCCGCCAGGAGGTGGTGCCGCTGCTCAAGACGTATCCGTCGATCAAGATCTGGATCGCCGGCTGCAGCACGGGGGAGGAGGTCTACTCCATGGCGATCCTGCTGCGCGAAGAGGGCCTGCTGGAACGCACGATCATCTATGCCACGGACATCAACCCGGCCTCGCTCGATAAAGCCAAGCAAGGCATCTTCTCCCTGGAGAACGTGCGCGCCTACACCGCCAATTATCAGCAGGCCGGTGGGCAACGTTCATTTGCCGACTACTACACGGCGGCTTACGATTACGCCATCTTCGACAAGACGCTACGGGAGAACGTGACCTTTGCCGATCACAGCTTGGCGACCGATAGTGTATTCTCAGAAACTCAATTAATTTCGTGCCGCAACGTACTGATTTATTTCAATAAAAAGTTGCAGGACAGGGCGTTTGGATTGTTTCATGAGTCGCTGTGCCACCGCGGCTTTCTGGTGCTGGGCAGCAAGGAAACCCTGGATTTTTCGGCCTACAGCAAGCAATTCGAACCCTTGGTCAAACAGGAACGGATCTACCGCAAATCATGAACGAAGCGCCAGCCAGCCCGATTCGCGGGATTGAAGCCATCGTCGTCGGCGCGTCTGCCGGCGGTGTCGAGGCGTTGCTGAGTATTTTTGGCGAGCTGCCTGAGGGCTTTGGCTTGCCCATCATTGCCGTGCTGCACCTGCCGGATGAGCGTCGCAGCCAGTTGGCCGACGTGTTTGCCCGGCGCCTGCGTATCCCGGTGCATGAGGCGCGTGACAAAGAGGTGATCAAGGCGGGCGCTCTGTATTTCGCTGGCCCCGGTTATCACCTCTCGGTGGAGCATGATTACAGCCTGTCCCTGAGCCAAGAGGACCGCGTGCATCATTCCCGACCCGCCATCGATTACCTGTTCGCCTCGGCCGCCGATGCCTACGGCAAAAATCTGCTGGCCATTCTGCTGACCGGCGCCAACCAGGACGGCGCCCGTGGTCTGGCCCACGTCAAGCGCTCGGGTGGCACCACCATCGTGCAAGACCCGGACGAGGCGCGCATAGCCGTAATGCCCCGTGCAGCCCTGGCCCTGCACACCCCTGACCATATTCTTACGCTGAGCCAAATCGGCTCGTTACTGGCTTTGCTGGAATCTTCCCCATGTTAAGTACTGTCCAGGCCAAACTGCTGATCGTCGACGATCTGCCGGAGAACCTGTTGGCCCTCGAAGCGCTGATCAAGCGTGAGGATCGCCAGGTCTTCAAGGCATTGAGCGCCGATGAAGCCTTGTCCCTGTTGCTGGAGCACGAATTCGCCATGGCGATTCTCGACGTGCAGATGCCCGGCATGAACGGTTTCGAACTGGCCGAGTTGATGCGCGGCACCGAAAAAACCAAGAACATCCCGATTGTGTTCGTCAGCGCTGCTGGCCGCGAACTCAACTACGCCTTCAAGGGCTACGAAAGCGGCGCCGTGGATTTCCTGCACAAACCGCTTGATATCCACGCGGTGAAGAGCAAGGTCAATGTGTTTGTCGACCTGTATCGCCAGAGCAAGGCCATGAAGCAACAGGTCGAAGCCCTGGAGCGCAGCCGCCGCGAGCAGGAGTTGCTGCTGAACCGCCTGCAGGCCACACAGGCGGAGCTGGAGCAGGCCGTGCGCATGCGTGACGACTTCATGTCAATCGTCGCCCACGAAGTGCGTACGCCCCTCAACGGGCTGATCCTGGAAACCCAACTGCGCAAGATGCACCTGGCCCGTGACAACGCCGCCGCCTTCACCCTGGACAAGATGCACGCGATGGTCGACCGCGATGAGCGACAGATCAAAAGCCTGATTCGCTTGATCGAAGACATGCTCGACGTGTCGCGTATCCGTACCGGCAAGTTATCGATACGCCCGGCGCGGTTTGACCTCGCACAACTGGTCAGCAACCTGGCGGAGAACTTTGCGCCGCAAGTGGCGGCCGCCGACTCATCGATGCAACTGGTTGCAGACGAGCCCGTCGAAGGCAGCTGGGACGAGTTCCGCATCGAACAGGTGGTCACCAACCTGCTGACCAATGCCCTGCGCTACGGGGCCAAGAGCCCGGTTGAAGTACGGGTGTACAGTGAGCACGGCGAAGCGCGGGTGGAGGTGCGCGATCACGGCATCGGCATCAGCGAAGAGAACCAGAAGCGCATTTTCCAGCAGTTCGAGCGCGTGTCCGCCAGCCAAGTGGCAGCAGGCCTGGGCCTTGGGCTGTTTATTTCCGAGCAGATCGTTGCGGCCCATGGTGGCACCATCGAGGTCGAAAGCCAGATAGGCGAGGGCGCGCTGTTTCGGGTGTGCCTGCCCCTCGATACGTCGGCGTGAAATCAATCGTCACATCGACGCAACCTTCTGCGTGACCCCATGGTCGTACATGCAGCAACTGACCGGACAAAGGCTTCCCATGAGTGAAGATGCACAAGATGTCGTACTGATTGTCGAAGACGACGAATCCATTATGTTTGTGCTGGGCGAATACCTGGCAGGCCTCGGCTATCGGGTATTGAAGGCGATCAATGGAGAGCAGGCATTCGAAATCCTGGCCTCCAAGCCGCACCTGGACCTCATGGTGACTGACTACCGCCTGCCGGGCGGGATTTCCGGGGTGCAGATCGCTGAACCTGCAATCAAGCTGCGACCGGAGCTGAAGGTCATCTTTATCAGCGGTTACCCGCAGGAAATCCTCGACTGCAACAGCCCGATCACGCGCAATGCACCGATCCTGGCCAAGCCATTTGATCTGGATACCCTGCAGGAACATATCCAGCGGTTGTTGGCCTGAACGATCAGGCTCTTCCTGAGCCTGAGTCATGCGACCAGGTTTACGCCAATGCCTGTGCGTTGATCCCGCTGGCGGGTGTGAAAACCACGCTGTAACCCGGTCCGGACTCCATGAACCTCTGAATGCCTGCGTGTTGTTCACTCCCGAGTTTGTAAACATTGGCCTTGCCCGCAGTTTGCGGCGTGGTGGTCAGCCCTCCCAGTTGATTGTCCAGCTCGTGTGAGTTGGAGTGATAAAGGTAGAGATCACCCTCAGGTGTTTTCTTGATATAGACGGCATGAGTGATTTTGTCTTTGTTGTACCCTTTCTTGCTGACGAATGTGATCACCCCGGATTCGGTAATGTCGGCGGCATTGAAGGTGTCTTTCAGCGTATCGGGCTGAATGTTCATGAGGGTGTTGTACCGAGGAGTACCACCATTTAAAGTTTCTTTAATAATCGTATTGAATGCTTTGTCGGTGATCTTTTTATCGGCCTGAGCTGTGCGCAGGGCAGTGCTATAACAGATATCGAGCTCGCGTTTGGGATCAAGACGTTTATATAAACTTTCTACGTTATCTTTAAGTTCGTCGGTAGAAAGTACCTTGGGCTGAAAATCATCGAGAGGGCTGCCAGAGGGGGTTCCGGAGCGAGGATCCAGGGCATGCCAATGACCTGTCGCATCATCCATCTTTGCAACTATCTTGATATCGTCAACATGATTAACGGATTTTATAGTCCCCTCGACAATACCGGGACGTTTAGCCAGAGATACCATATCAACCTTGGTTAGCCCCGCGTACACCTTCCTGGCGCCGTTTCGCGCAGACTTCAAGCCCTGCCAGCCTGAACGAGCCAGGTCGTCCAAGCCGCTCAATGGATTAAGGCTCCCGATGGCTGCACGCCCCAGAATTTTGGCGCCTTGGAGCGCTTTGCTAAAGGTCGATGTCGCTGACGATAAAAGCCTCGTGCCTTTTGCGGCTGCTCCGAGGCCAATCAAAAATCCGAAGATGTCCATTGACAGATCTGCAACTCCCTCACCGATATTACCCTTCTGGAAATTGACAATGGCTGATCTGAATGGAATCAGGTTGAGCAGAAACTCTCGGGCTTTTTCGTAAAATGGCTCCTCCTCATCAAAGGTCGTCGTCCCCCGGGCCTCGGCTTCAAAGGCGCGTATATTGGTGACTTTTACAAAAGCGTCCGCTATGTAGGCTGTCCTTTGACTACTAAAATTGCTGAATCTGTCAGGGGGACTGATTCTTTCATCGGCCACATCCGATGGGTATTGGCCGGAGGGGATGACCTCTGAGCGTAGAAGGTTGGGATGAGTGCTGTTGTCAGGGAATTTTCCCGCTTGGACGTCGCGTAACTCAGGGCGTTCAGTGATTTGACCACTTTTCAGGTCGACTTCATAAGTACGCAGTTGATTTTCCCGTTCGATTTTTACCAGCAAGTTGTTATTCGTGGGTGCCCTGACACTCGCAATTTGACTGAAAGGCTCATAATCAATTGTGTTCTCTTGAATAAGAGTGATCTTTCCGAATTCAAAATCTTTACGAATGCCGACAGGCTGTGTCGCTATGATGTGTTTAACTTGCGTGGCTATACTTTTTTCTGTGTTATCGAAGTATGTTGGGAGCGCAGCTGTGAAGACGGCGTTAATATTTTCCAAGCGGTCGGCTTGTCCCTGAATCTGCCTGACATCAACGTTACTGTTGGAGCTGACCCAGTCGAGTACCGGCGGCTTGCTAATATTTCCATTCAAATAAAGATCAAGTATCGAATAAGGCCCCGGGTAGTCTCGGTGCTCAGGATACGAGTTTATACATTTCTCCTCAAAGCCTATGTCCTCGCCATATACCCGTCGCAGCTCCTTGAGCGCCATTTCCTTGCGAGTCGGAAATGGCATGGTTTGAGCCTGGGAGGCCGCACTCAACTCCTTCATCTGTTCGTTGAACACAGTTCGAACAGCCCCCATCTGCTCTTCGGTATACGCATCATCGGTGGCCGACGGGATAATGCCATTCACGACGCCCCAATCTTTAAGGGCATTATGTTGAGCGGCATATTCAATTTGCCGACCGCCCGCATTCACAGGTGCCACATTGGCGCGGCGCATGATATCGGCATACGTCATCGTAGCTGACGATCCGGGTAGATCGGCTTCAACCCGAGCGACCGCGGTACTGAATGTGACCCATGAATGGGAACCGTAAGTGACCCGTTCAGGAATGCCCTTAACCAGTAACTCCGGTGCCTTGTGTGACAACAGCAGGCAGGCGGCAATCGGGGCCATTTCGACGCTGGCGCGCTTTTGGGTGATCAGGTGATCAGCCAAGCCTTTAACCACCTTTGAAGGATGCATGCCCCAGTATTTGCTCTGCATCAGATCAAAGCCTGCAACCTTCGTCCTGTTCGAGTCTGAGCTGCTTTCACGGTCAAGGGTGGCGTGGAGCGCTGCCAGAGTCCAGTCGTTGATACTGCTGGGGGTCGACACGCTTTGAAACGTGCTCTGCAATGAGCTGCCAAGGCTTTGCGCCTCGGGCGAACTCAAAATCGTCTCAATAACGCCGCGTGGATTACCCAATTGGTGAGCACTGAAACTGTGGGGCGTGGCCAGATAACCCAGTACCCCTCTCTCATGAATTTTGCGTTGCAGCCCCGGGAGCCCCAGGCTGTTATCAGTCAGGGCGGCGTGCAGACTGTCGTGGCTGATCCCCCCCAACGGTATTGGCCAAGACATGGCTCCCGTCAAATCGGCATGAGGCGGTGCTGTCAGTCCGTTGTTGAGCAGCATTTGACCCATATTCGCGATCTCGTCAAATGTCTTGGGCGTTTCCCAACCATGATCGCTGATAAACTTTTCCAGGGACACCGTTTGGCCAGGTTTTAGATTATGCGCGTCGCTGTAAGAGGAGCCTTCCTTGACTTTCATGTGAGTGCTTTTCAGCGCATTGAGAATTGCGCGTTTTAATTTTTCTTCAACGAACTTCGGTTGTACATTGTGCTTTTCGTAGATCGATACGCTCGACCGGTATTTCAAGTTTTTTTCCAGTTCCTTGTGATTGACGGTCACTCTAATTAGTTTATTTGCCAGCATATACCTGTCGTAGGTATCCCCGAGTTTTTGGGTTTCGGTTTGCAAAGCGTCTGATGATCTATCCGCAACTTTCCTGTGCGGATCGTTGAGGGGGATCGGAGGAAAGGCCTTGTTTGTTTCAAGGTAGGTGGCCTGCGCCTCAATTGCCGGGTTGTGTTGCGCGCTGGAAGGTGCACCATAAAAATTGGCAACGGTGATGTAGGGGGCCGATGTATTGCTGGTTGGGGCGAAAACAGGAAACTTACCCGCCCCTATCACACGGGCGGCCGCCATGATGGGGGCCATTGTGCCGTTCCAGGCTTCGCCTTGTTGCGGCCCCCAGAGAACCTGGCGTTTACCACCAATCGTAGCGGCGATGGTGTTAGCTAAAGGGTCAATTTCAATCGGTTTTGAGCGGTCAACCTTCATCTGGCTAACCCACTGGATCACGCGCGGGCTTTTCATGACATCGTGCAGATGCGACCACCATTCTCCGAACGTCGAGGCTGTTGGAATATTGTCGATAAACAACGGAAAACTGCCGTCTTTAATACCCTGTCGCAGCTCGCCGGCAAACAGCACAGCCAAAGCGCTGTCGGCCCCGCCTCGGGAGCCGGTAGCGGAGGTGACAGGTGCCTCGGTATTGCGCTCGGGCCTGATAATGTGTGGCTGATCAATGGGGGGCGTTGCTGGCGTGGGATTCACTGCCGTGGGATTAAGAGGGATCGGTCGTGGGGAATGAGTGGAGTTGCTGGTAATCATTCGTGGCTCACTGGGTAATTTCAAAGGGCATCAGGGCTACATAATCCCTTCTCCTGATGTAGGTCTTTATACCCAAAGCTGTATTTCGGTTCCCTCCGTCGCAGTACTCTTAGTATCTGGATATATCAATGCAATGTTTACTCAAGGCCATAAAAGAGTCTGGTCACGCGCAACGCGTCGATCCTGATCCAGTCGGTTGTACTTCGTAATATTTGCAACACTGTCCTTCTTATAAAAAAGGAACTTACGGACAGTCCATAACCATTAATGACCTCGCCTAATGATTCGGGACACCTCTTAAGGGCGATATGATTTCGCCCAATTGGAGGACCCATGAACAAAAGAAAGGTCTATACCCGCGAGTTCAAGCAACGTGCCGCCTGCATGGTCATTGATCATCAGTGCCCCGTGCCTGATGTATATGAAACACTGTCGACCGTCACCGCCGACACAGCAGCAGTCGCTAAAACCACAGCGAGCTAATAGGCTGACCCGCTGACTCAATCCCTGGGCTGCAGTTGAATCATCTCCCGTACCTTCGCCGTCAATAGATCAAAGGTAAACGGCTTGGTGATCAGCTGCATGCCTGGGTCGAGAAACCCCCCGCGCACCGCCGCATGCTCGGCGTACCCGGTAATAAACAAGACCTTCAGTTCCGGTCGAATCTGACGGCCGATTTCGGCCAATTGCCGGCCATTCATGCCCGGTAAGCCCACGTCGCTGATCAGTAGATCGATGCGTTGGTCAGACTCGATGATCGGCACCGCCGTATCGGCATCACCCGCTTCAACAAAGGCGTAGCCCAATTCCGTCAGCACCGCGCTGACCAATACCCGCACGGCTGGGTCATCTTCGACGATGAGTACGGTTTCCCCAGCATTGGCGGACGGCAGCAGCGCTGTATCAGCCGCTTCATCCTGAGTGACTTCGCCGCTGAAACGCGGCAGAAACAGGCTGACGGTGGTGCCGACGCCCACCTCACTGTGAATGGTCACATGGCCATGGGACTGTCGGGCAAACCCGTAGATCATCGATAACCCCAACCCGGTGCCTTGACCAATCGGCTTGGTGGTGAAAAACGGATCGAACACCCGGCCCATCACACTCTGTGGAATGCCACACCCGGTGTCGTTGACGCTCAGCTCCACGTAGTCCCCGGGCGTCAAAGCGCCAAAGGCGGCGGTGAACACGCTGTCGAGGTGGCGATTGGTGGTTTCAACGATCAGCTTGCCACCATTGGGCATCGCATCACGGGCATTGAGAACCAGGTTGAGCAGGGCGCTTTCCAGTTGGTTGGGGTCAGCCTCGGCGGTCCACAGTTGGTCGGTCAGGCGCATGTCCAGCTTGATGCTTTCATTGATGCTGCGCTGCAGTAACTCGCCCATGGACGTGACCAACGTGTTGATCTCCACGGGTTTGGAGTCCAGGGATTGGCGTCGAGAGAATGCCAGCAACCGATGGGTCAGCCCGGCTGCGCGGTTGGCCGAGGTGACACCCAGGTCGATCAGGCTGTCGAGGTCGTCCAATTTGCCACGGGACACACGCCTTCGCAGCAGCTCCAGGCTGCCGATGATCCCGGTGAGCATATTGTTGAAGTCATGGGCGATGCCGCCGGTCAATTGGCCGACGGCTTCCATTTTCTGTGATTGGCGCAGGGCCTCTTCGTTGTGACGCAGTTGGGCCGTGCGCTCCTCGACTTGCTGTTCGAGGGTTTCCAGGGTGCGTTGCAGGCGCAGTTCGCTTTCGCTCAAGTCGATCAGGCGGTCACGGGCCTCATACTGCCGGCGACGGCCGCGCAGGGCGGTGCTGACCAGGCTGATCAGCGTCACGGGGTGGAAGGGCCGCTCCAGAAAGGTGACGTTGCCGAGCAAGCCGCTGAACTGGGAGGAGCCATTCTGCTCGCTGCCGCCATGGTGGGTCATCAGCACGATGGGCATATCCGACCAGGCCGGCTGCTGGTGCAAGTACTCCAGCAGGGGCTCCAGGTCGACACCGCGCAATGCTTCGGCGGCGATGATCAGCAGGCCCGCGCCGTGTTGCAGCGCGTCGCACAGCATTGGCAGGTGGGTCGCGACGATACCGGTGTAGCCGGCCTCGTTGAGCATCATCAGCGCCAGCGAGCTGTCGCGCCCTACGGGAGCCAGGATGATCGCCCGCTCGGAGATGCCAGGTAGAGTGGGCACTATCCCTCATCCTTGAGCAAAGGGGAGCCGGCACCCATGTAGGTCGGGATGCCGCGCAGTACGCCCTGGAAGTTGTCCAGCGGCTCGCCAACGGTCAAGCCACGGCTGCCGATGCGGTACTCACGAATGGTCGACTCGTGGGCACCGGTGCGTTTCTTGATGATCGAAATCGCACGGCGGACTTTGCCCAGGGCTTCGAAGTAACGCAGCAGAATCACGGTGTCGGCCAGATAGGTGATGTCGACCGGCGCTTGCATATCGCCGACCAGCCCATGCTGGGCGACAGTCATGAAGGTGGCCGCGCCACGACGGTTGAGGTACAGCAGCAGTTCGTGCATGTGCAGGATCAGCGCATTTTCTTCCGGCATTGCTGCCTGGTAACCGTTGATGCTGTCGATCACCACGGTTTTGATGCCCGCGTCGTCGACGGCGCGGCGCACCCGGTGGGAGAACTCGCCAGGGGACAGCTCGGCAGCGTCCACTTGTTCGATCATCAGGTTGCCGGTGGCCTGCAGCGCTTCGAGGTCGATGCCCATGTTTTTCATGCGCTCGAACAGCAGCCCCAGCTCTTCGTCGAAAATAAACAGTGCAGCCTTTTCACCCCGTGACACCGCGGCGGCGGCGAAGATCATCGAGATCAGCGATTTACCGGTACCGGCCGGGCCGAGGATCAGGCTGCTGGAGCCGGTTTCGATGCCACCGCCCAGCAGAGCGTCCATCTCGCTGATGCCACTGGAGAGCGTCTGGCGGTTGTAGCCACCGCGATGCTCAGCCGCTACCAAGCGCGGGAACACGTGCACGCCGTCCTGCATGATGGTGAAGTCGTGGAAACCGCCGCGATACTTCTGGCCACGGTATTTCACTACCCGCACGCGGCGGCGTTCGGCGCCGTAGGTTGGCGTCAATTCTTCCAGGCGGATCACGCCGTGGGCCACACTGTGCACGGTTTTATCCAGGGACTCGGTGGTCAGGTCGTCCAGCAGCAGGACAGTGGCGTCATAGCGCACGAAGTAGTGCTTGATTGCGAGGATCTGCCGGCGATAACGCAACGAACTCTGCGCCAGCAGGCGGATCTCGGAGAGGCTGTCGATGACCACGCGGGTCGGCTTGACCCGTTCCACCACCTCAAAGATCTGCCGCGTGGCTTCACCCAGTTCAAGGTCTGAGGAATACAGCAGGCTTTGCTGGTGCTCTGCATTGAGCAGGCTTTCCGGTGGGGTCAGCTCAAAAATATGGATGTTGTCATCCAGGTCCCAGCCATGGGACTTGGCACCCTGGCGCAGCTCGCGCTCAGTTTCCGACAAGGTGATGTACAAGGATCGCTCGCCGTTTTTCGCCCCAGCCTGGAGGAAATGCAGCGCCACGGTGGTTTTACCGGTGCCGGGTTCGCCTTCCAGCAGGAACAGATGGCTGCGGGATAGCCCGCCGGACAGAATGTCATCAAGACCGTCGATGCCGATGGCCGCCTTTTCACTGAACAGCTCTTTGGATGTAGACAAGAAGTGCCCTCGGGTCACGTACAAGTAGAAGGCATGCCCGTTGCGACACGCCATGTTTACTTGACCGTGGCACTTTGCAACCGTTCCACATTTGCTTCAAATTGTAAGCGCAGGACGACTCTACAGACCTTGCTGCAACGCCGGATCGTCCGGGTTTTGTTGCTCAAGCTGAGCCAGTAGCACCTGGACATTCTGCAACTGCCCACTCTCTTTCCAGTAGTTGACCAGCAACACTCGCGCCTTGCGATTGGCCGGGTGACGCTGGACGATTTCTTCCAATTGGCGCTGCGCGGCCTCCAGTTCCTGCTGGTCGTGCAGGGTGGTGGCCAGGTCGTAGCGGTAATCCTGGTTGTCCGGCTCCAGCTCCACCGCTTTGGACAGGCCGAGCAGCGCATAAGGCCGCTCGCCATGGTGCAGCAACCACATGCCGAGGGCGTGTTGCAGGTAGGCGGATTCGGGGTGCGCCGCCAACTGTCGGGCCAGTAGTTGGCGGGATTCGTCAGTCTTGCCTTGCTTATCCAGCAGCTCGATCTGCGCAACCACGGCCTGCAGGTTGTCCGGCTGCAAACGCATCGCCTGCTCCAAGGCGTGTTGCGCCTCAGGCAGCAGGGCGCTGTGGATGTACAGGCGTGCCAGTTGAATCCAACCCTCGGCGGTTTCGGGCTGGGTCTTGAGGTGTTTTACGAATTCATCCAGCACCTGTTGCAACGGCCCGAAGTACAGGCCAAGGGTGTCCGGGGACAGGCCGAGCAAGGCATTGGCGGCGGCAAAGCGCACGCTCTGTTCGGGGTCATCCAGCGCCGGGCCGAGCAACAGGGTGCGCTGGCCCGTGGGAACCAGGCCGACAATGCTGTGGATCGCCGCTTCGCGGACCACGGGCGAGTCATTGCCCAGGTCTTTATCCGCCAGTTTCAGGGCCTGGGGGCTCGGGTAATTGTGCAGTTCGGCATGCAGCGCGGCGCGGCGCTCATCAGTCAGGTCCGGGCGGCCCAATTGCTGATACAGCACACGTGCGGCGCCCGGTTCGCCGTTGCGCGCCTGCTTCAGGGCCTTGGAATAACCATGGGCAATTGCAGGCGCCACCGCCACCGGGGCGGAGCGGGAGAAGTACCAAGTGATCAGCACAATGAACAACAGGGCGCACAGGCCGACGATGGCGTAACGGCGTGACTTTGACATGCAGGCGTCCGAAAGCTAGAGCAGCTATTACAAAGGCCGTCAGCTTCGGTCAGACCAGGGCAGGTGTCAAACCGGCATCAGGTCAGCACGTACTCCACTGGCTCCAGTGGTGGTGGCAGTTCGGTTTCGCCCAGCGCCGCAAGAATTTCACGTTCCAGGGTGCGCAGGAGCGCATTGCAGGGCAGGTCATTTTCATCGAAGCCGAACGGGTCTTCCAGGTCATCGCCGATTTCATCCAGGCCAAAAAACGTGTAGCTGACGATGGCAGTGAACACGGGGGTCAACCAGCCCAGCGGCTCAGCCATGGCAAAGGGCAGCAGAATGCAAAACAGGTAGATGGTGCGGTGCAGCAACAAGGTGTAAGGGAAGGGCAGCGGCGTAGTCTTGATCCGCTCACAGGAGGCCTGTACCTGGCTCAGGCTGACCAGGCGGGTTTCCAGCTGGGTGTAGCGCCACTCACTGATGACGCCTTGATCAGCCAGCAGCGAAAACCGCGCGCCCAGTTGCTGCAGCACACGGTCGGGGAGGTTGGGGTGGCCCGCCTCCACGCTGGCCCACGGCTGTATCGCCTGGGCTTCATTTTCATGGCGCAGACGTGCGATCAACCCGTGGGCAAAACCACCTAAGCCGCTTAGCAGGCGCGCACGCTCAGCCGTATCGGTGAGCACCTGGGTTTCACGAATCAGCGAGCGTACCTCAATGATCATCTGCCCCAATTGCTTGCGGCCTTCCCACCAGCGGTCATAGCAGGCGTTGTTGCGAAAACTCATGAAGATCGACAGCGACAGCCCGAGCAACGTGAAAGGCGTTGCGTTGACCTTGGAGAAATACGCAGGGTGCAGGGTCTCCACAAGCACAATCACCGACGCCAGCAACGTGACCAGCAGGCTGCGCAGGGCAATGCGCTTGGCAATCGAGCCCTTGAGGGAAAACAGGATACCCAGGAGATTGGGTTTGGGACGCACGATCATGGAAGGCTTTCTTTGGTGGCGCAGGCCATCAGGTTAGAAGCTGGCGGGGAGGGCGTCCAATCGCTTGGGCCAACGGGCTGATTGGTGGGGTCTATCATCAAGGCACTCTTGGCCAAACCAGTCAGCCATGTTGAAGGCTTTGACCATTGCCGCTATGCAGCGCGCAAGGGAATATCTGGCCCATATGCAGGTTACCCGGTCCATCGTTCAAGGAAACAATGATGCAGATTGAAAACAAGGTTTTTCTGGTCAGCGGCGGCGCTTCTGGCCTCGGCGCGGCCACCGCTGAGATGCTGGTTGCGGCGGGCGCCAAGGTGATGCTGGTGGACCTGAACGCCGAGGCCGTGGCGGCCAAGGCCGTGCAGTTGGGCGATAACGCGCGCAGCAGCGTGGCCGATATCAGCCAGGAAGCGGCTGCCGAAGCTGCCGTGCAGGCCACCGTCGCGGCCTTTGGCGGTTTGCACGGGCTGGTCAACTGCGCCGGTGTGGTGCGGGGCGAAAAAATCCTCGGCAAGAACGGCCCTCACGCTCTGGCGAGCTTCGCCCAGGTGATCAACGTCAACCTGATCGGCAGCTTCAACCTGTTGCGCCTGGCCGCCGCCGCCATTGCTGAGACCGAAGCGAATGCAGACGGTGAACGCGGCGTGATCATCAACACCGCGTCCGTCGCTGCGTTCGACGGGCAAATCGGTCAAGCCGCGTATGCTGCGTCCAAAGGCGCAATCGCCAGCCTCACACTGCCCGCCGCACGTGAGTTGGCGCGTTTCGGTATTCGCGTCATGACCATCGCCCCCGGCATCTTCGAAACCCCGATGATGGCCGGCATGACCCCCGAAGTACGCGACTCCCTCGCTGCCGGCGTGCCATTCCCGCCGCGCCTGGGCAAGCCTGCCGAATACGCCGCACTGGTGCGGCACATCATTGAAAACAGCATGCTCAATGGCGAGGTGATCCGTCTCGACGGTGCCTTGCGCATGGCTGCCAAGTAAGGAGTGCTTCATGACTGATCCCATCGTAATTGTCAGCGCCGTGCGCACGCCCATGGGCGGGTTCCAGGGCGACCTCAAGGGCTTGACCGCACCTCAACTCGGCGCGGCCGCGATTCGTGCGGCGGTCGAGCGTGCCGGTATCGCCACCGACGCCGTGGATGAAGTGCTGTTCGGCTGCGTACTCCCCGCCGGCCTGGGCCAGGCACCGGCACGCCAAGCGGCGTTGGGCGCCGGGTTGGACAAGTCCACCCGCTGCACCACCCTTAACAAGATGTGTGGCTCGGGCATGGAAGCGACGATCCTGGCCCATGATTCACTGCTGGCCGGCAGCGTTGATGTGGTGATTGCCGGCGGCATGGAGAGCATGTCCAACGCGCCGTATCTGCTCGACCGTGCCCGCAGCGGCTACCGTATGGGCCATGGCCGCGTCCTTGATCATATGTTTCTCGATGGTCTGGAAGACGCCTACGACAAGGGCCGCCTGATGGGCACCTTCGCCGAAGACTGCGCCCTGCATAACGGCTTCACCCGTGAAGCCCAGGACGCCTTCGCCATTGCCTCCCTGACCCGCGCCCAGGAGGCGATCACCCACGGCAACTTCGCTGCCGAGATCGTCCCGGTGCAGGTCACTGTCGGCAAAGAACAAAAGACCATCCTGCACGACGAACAACCGCCCAAGGCCAAGCTGGACAAGATCGCCAGCCTCAAACCCGCCTTCCGCGAAGGCGGCACGGTGACAGCGGCGAACTCCAGCTCGATTTCCGACGGCGCCGCGGCGCTGTTACTGATGCGCGAGTCCGAAGCGCACAAGCGTGGGCTCAAGCCGTTGGCGGTCATCCACGGGCACGCCGCCTTTGCCGACGAGCCGGGGCTGTTTCCGGTAGCGCCGGTTGGTGCGATTCGCAAGCTGATGAGCAAGACCGGCTGGAGCCTGGATCAGGTGGATCTGTTCGAGATCAACGAGGCCTTCGCGGTGGTCAGCCTGGTGACCATGAGCAAGCTGGAAATTCCCCACGCCAAGGTCAATATCCACGGCGGGGCGTGCGCGCTGGGCCATCCGATCGGTGCCTCCGGCGCGCGTATCCTGGTGACCTTGCTCTCGGCCCTGCGCCAAAAAGGCCTCAAGCGAGGCGTTGCCGCAATCTGCATCGGCGGTGGTGAAGCCACGGCCATGGCCGTTGAATGCCTGTATTAAGGACTGCCCACCATGCTGCCCAATGACGAACAACTGCAAATCAGCGACGCGGCCCGGCAATTTGCCCAGGAACGCCTCAAACCTTTCGCCGCCGAATGGGACCGCGAGCACCGTTTTCCCAAGGAGGCCATCGGCGAGATGGCCGAACTGGGTTTTTTCGGCATGCTGGTGCCGGAACAGTGGGGCGGTTGCGACACCGGCTACCTGGCCTACGCCATGGCGCTGGAAGAAATCGCAGCCGGTGACGGGGCCTGTTCCACCATCATGAGCGTGCATAACTCGGTGGGTTGCGTGCCGATCCTCAAGTTCGGCAACGACCAGCAAAAAGCGCAGTTCCTCACGCCCCTGGCCAGCGGCGCCATGCTGGGGGCCTTTGCCCTGACCGAACCCCAGGCCGGCTCCGACGCCAGCAGCCTGAAAACCCGTGCACGCCTGGACGGCGACCACTACGTGTTGAATGGCTGTAAACAGTTCATCACCTCCGGGCAAAACGCCGGGGTGGTGATTGTGTTTGCCGTCACTGACCCCGCAGCAGGCAAGCGCGGGATCAGCGCGTTTATCGTGCCCACCGACTCGCCGGGCTACAGCGTGGCGCGGGTCGAGGACAAGCTGGGGCAGCATGCGTCCGACACCTGCCAGATCCTGTTTGAAGACCTGAAGGTTCCGGTGGCCAACCGTTTGGGCGAGGAGGGCGAAGGCTACAAGATCGCCCTGGCCAACCTCGAAGGCGGCCGCGTGGGCATCGCCTCGCAATCGGTGGGCATGGCCCGTGCCGCATTTGAAGCGGCCCGCGACTACGCCCGCGAGCGCGAAAGTTTCGGCAAGCCACTGATCGAACACCAGGCCGTTGCCTTCCGCCTGGCCGACATGGCCACGCAGATCGCCGTGGCCCGGCAAATGGTGCATTACGCCGCCGCCCTGCGCGACAGCGGCAAACCAGCGCTGGTGGAAGCGTCCATGGCCAAGCTGTTTGCCTCGGAAATGGCCGAGAAAGTCTGTTCGGCTGCCTTGCAAACCTTGGGCGGTTACGGTTACCTGAGCGACTTTCCCCTGGAGCGGATCTACCGCGATGTGCGGGTCTGCCAGATTTACGAAGGCACCAGCGATATCCAGCGCATGGTCATCTCACGCAATCTCTAAGGAGCCGATACATGAGTTACGAAACCATTTTGCTCGACGTCCAGGGCCGCGTCGGACTGATTACCCTGAACCGTCCGCAAGCCCTCAACGCGCTGAATGCGCAACTGGTCAGCGAGTTGAACCAGGCGCTGGATGGCCTGGAAGCCGATCCGCAAATCGGCTGCATCGTGCTGACCGGTTCCAGGAAAGCCTTTGCGGCCGGCGCCGACATCAAGGAAATGGCCGAGCTGACTTACCCGCAGATCTACCTCGATGACCTGTTCAGCGACAGCGACCGCGTAGCCAACCGCCGCAAACCGATCATTGCCGCCGTCAACGGCTTTGCCTTGGGCGGCGGTTGCGAACTGGCGCTGATGTGCGACTTCATCCTGGCGGGTGATGGCGCCAAGTTCGGTCAGCCGGAAATCAACCTCGGCGTCCTGCCGGGCATGGGCGGCACCCAGCGCCTGACCCGCGCAGTGGGCAAGGCCAAGGCCATGGAAATGTGCCTGACCGGGCGCTTTATCGATGCGGTGGAAGCAGAACGTTGCGGCATTGTTGCGCGCATCGTGCCGGCCGATGAGCTGCTGGAAGAGGCCCTGAAAGTCGCTACCCTGATCGCCAGCAAGTCAGTGCCGATCAGCATGATGATCAAGGAAAGCGTCAACCGTGCGTTTGAAGTGAGCCTGTCCGAAGGCGTGCGCTTTGAGCGCCGGGTGTTCCATGCGGCCTTCGCGACGCTGGATCAGAAGGAAGGCATGGCGGCGTTTGTGGCCAAGCGTGCGCCGGAGTTCAAAGACAAGTAATCCGGTCTCCCACACATGAAGATCCACCTGTGGGAGCGAGCAAGCCCGCTCCCACTTTGGTTTGGCGGCGCGCCTATTAAAACGGGTAGTTCTTGAGCTCCCTGGCAATCACCATCCGCTGAATCTCGCTGGTCCCTTCGTAAATCTGCGTGATCCGCGCATCCCGGTAGTAACGCTCCACCGGGTAATCTTCCAGGTAGCCGTACCCGCCATGTATCTGCATGGCGGATGAGCAGACCTTTTCGGCCATTTCCGAGGCAAACAGCTTGGCTTGTGACGCTTCCGACAGGCACGGCTTGCCGGCGCTGCGCAGGCGGGCGGCGTGCAGGATCAGCAGGCGGGCGGCGTTGAGCCGGGTTTGCATATCCGCCAGCAGGTTGGCCACGCTCTGATGCTCAATGATCGGCTTGTCGAACTGCACCCGGTCACGGGCGTAGGCGAGCGCTGCTTCAAACGCAGCGCGGGCGATACCCAGGGCCTGGGCGGCGATGCCGATGCGTCCACCTTCCAGGTTCGACAATGCAATCGCCAGGCCTTTGCCGCGTTCGCCCAGCAGGTTGGCTTCCGGGACCGTGCATTGGTTGAGGGTCACCGCGCAGGTGTCGGACGCACGAATGCCCATCTTGTGTTCGGTGCGGTCCACCACAAAGCCCTGGGTGTCGGTGGGCACGAGGAAGGCGGAGATGCCTTTCTTGCCCAGGCTTGGGTCGGTCACGGCAAAGACGATGGCCAGCTTGGCGCGCTTGCCGTTGCTGACGAATTGCTTGGCGCCGTTGATCACCCACTGGCCGTCACGCAGTTCGGCGCGGGTGCGCAGGTTATGGGCTTCGGAACCGGCCTGGGGTTCGGTCAGGCAGAAACAACCAATCGCCTGGCCACTGGCAAGCCGGGCCAGCCAGGTTTCCTTCTGCGCGGTTGTGCCGTAGTTGAGAATCGGCCCGCAACCCACTGAATTGTGGATACTCATCAGTGCGCCGGTGGCGCCATCGCCGGCGGAAATCTCTTCGACTGCCAGGGCATAGGCCACGTAGTCGACGTAGGTGCCGCCCCATTCTTCCGGCACCACCATGCCCAGCAGGCCCAGTTCGCCCATCTTGGCGACCAGGTTGTCGTCGATCCAACCGGCTTTCTCCCAGGCTTGGGCATACGGGGCGATTTCACCCCGCGCAAAGTCGCGGGCCATGTCGCGAATCATCACTTGTTCTTCTGTATATTCAATATCTTGCATAACTTATCTCACAACCTGCTTGAACTGTTGGAAGAAGCTTTCGACATGGGCCGCCGCCAACCCGTGCAGGGTCGGCGGGTTCCAGCGTGGGGTCTTGTCCTTGTCGATGATCAGGGCACGCACGCCTTCGATCAGGTCTCCGCGCTCGAACCATTGGCGGTCCAGGTGCAGCTCAAGGGCAAAACATTGTTCCAGCGTCAGACGGCGGCCCTTGCGCAGCATTTGCAAGGTTACGGCCATGGCCAGGGGGGAGCGGGTCTGCATCAGGTGGGCGGTGTTGAGTGCCCACTCATGGCTGTCGGCAACGGTGACGGCTTGTAATTGCTCGACCATGCTGGGGACGTCCGGCAAGCCGAAGAAATGATCTATCGCCGGGCGCAAGGCTGCCAGCGGCGCATCGGGCAATTGCTGCACCGCAAGCTTTGCCAGCAGGCCTTGCAAGTCTTTGAGGGGGGAGTCATGCCAGCGCAGGTGGTCGAGCTTCTGGTCCAGTTCGTCCAGCTTCGCGCTGTCGAGGTACCAGTCCGCCAACCCGCAATACAGTGCATCGGCAGCACGGATCTGCACGCCGGTGACGCCGAGGTAGATCCCCAGTTCGCCCGGAATGCGCGGCAGAAAATAGCTGCCGCCCACGTCGGGGAAATAACCGATGGCCACTTCCGGCATGCCCAGGCGGCTGCGCTCGGTGACCACGCGCAAATCCGCACCTTGCACCAGGCCCATGCCGCCGCCCAGGACAAAGCCATCCATCAGGGCGAGTACGGGCTTGCGGTAATGGTGGATCGCGAGGTCGAGGGCGTATTCCTCGACGAAGAAATCTTCGTGCAGGGTGTCGCCGTTCTTGAAGCTGTCGTACAGCGAGCGGATATCGCCGCCGGCACAGAAAGCCTTGTCGCCGGCGCCGCGCAGGACCACGGCGTAGACCGACGGGTCATCTGACCAGGCCTGCAGTTGCCGGGTCAGGCTGCGAACCATGTCCAGGGTTATGGTGTTTAAACCGGCGGGGCGGTTGAGGGTGAGGTGGCCGATATGGTTGCGGACGTCGGCGAGGACCTCTTCCTGAGGCGTATCGGCACGGCTTGCTTCGGATGAAACCTGAGCAGTCATCTCTAACTCCCTGCTTTTATTGTTCTTTATCAAGATGTTCGCGGACGAACCCTCTCGCGATCCTACCAGCGCAAATTTGCGCAGTACAACCCGGAATCATGCAGGTGGTTGTTGCATTTATGCAGGGGGCCTGTGGCCTTGGTCAGGGCGTGCGATTGGCCAGTACTTCGCCGATGCTGCGACGGCGCGCGTGGGTTTCGGCCGCGTGAATCAGTTGCTCAAGCTCAGCAGGTGCCACATCGTAGAACTGTTCCATTTCGGCGAGGGCCAGCTTCAAGTCGACGGCGGTCACGGCAGGGTCCCGAGCCGCATTGGCGGTATTCAAAACCATTGACGGTGACTCGACAGCACCCTTGGGATAGCGCGTGCGCGTGGCATTGTTATAGGCCAGGGCACAGGCCAACAGCGCGCCGGCACCGAGCAGCACGGCGCCCAGCTCATGCCAGCCCAGCGCGGCCGAGGCCGGGTCGGCCAGCACCAGGGTCATGGCCAGGCCACCGGCGGGTGGGTGCAGGCAACGCAGCCAGCACATCAACACCACCGACATGCCTGCCGCCAGGCAAGCGCCGCCCAACGTGCGCCCGAGAACTCGCGCAACCAGCAATGCCACAACGGCAGCGCACAGGTAACTGCCGATGATCGACCAGGGCTGCGCCAGCGCACCGGACGAGACCGCAAACAACAGAACTGCCGAGGCCCCCAGCGGGCCAAGCAGGTGCAGCGCGACCTCCATACCAAACACCTGGGCACAGAGCCAGACACTGAACAGTGTGCCCAGGGCCATGCCAATGGCAGCACGGCTCCATTCGGTGGGACGGGTGTTGATTGCAGCGGGAAACCAGCGAGCGAGCATTGAAAGGGAATCCATAAACGGCGGGCAAAAAAAAGGCTTGTCTGGTTGCCCGGAAAAGCCCTTTGAAAGTTCCTGCATTTGGGGGAGGAACCTGCGCAGTGTGCCGTGCCCTATAGCGCAGCGCCAATGCATATTAGTGAGGTTTTAATACAAAAATAATGAATTAAATGCGAATGAACTGGGTATTGAGCTTGCCCAGCACACGGTTATCCGCTTCTTCATTGAACAGCTGCTTCTGCAGGTTTTCCTGCATGCCAGGTTCACCGGCCAGGGGGCCCTTGAGGGCGACGAGGGCATTGCGCAGCGCCATCAGTCGATCCAGCGGCGGAATCGGCAGGTACCCGATATGCACTTCATCGCGGGCCAATGAAGCAGGGGTATCCAGTAAATGATGATTTGGCACGGCATTGTCCTCTCACGAAGTGAGCCGCAGCAGGCGCTGCGCCTTCTAGCGTCCTTGTAGTTATTCATGGCCAGTGGCAGTAGATACTTAACGCACCTGGCGATCGAGTTTAACGTTGGGGTTCCGACGCAGGAAAGTGAAATGACACCAGCCATTACGTATAGGTTCGTAGGAGTTTTCCGCGTGGTAACTCACGGCTGCGTAGGTTTGACCAGGTGCAGCAGCACATAAGGGTTGCGGTCGAACTCACCGGTCAAGGTCGGCGTGATAGTGGCAAGGCGCGGGTCTTTGAGGCCTTCAAAATCCACCTGGCTCATCACCAGCCAGGCCGGGCCTTGCAGTGGTGTCAGGTCGGCCGCCTGTTGGGTGAACAACGGCACCTGGTCGCAGTCAAGGTTGACCATGTATTTAATGGCCTTGGCGTCTTTGCCCAAGCCGTGCAATACCACGGGGGCGCGCTGTTGCATCACCTGTTCGTGAACCCGCAAGGTAAAGGTGCGGGTGTCATAGATACTGCGCTCCAGCGGTTCGACCACCAGGATGTACGTGGACCACACTGCCAACACCGCCGCAAAGGCCGGACCCAACGGCCGCAGGCGAGGCGCGCACCACGCCGCCAGTGCCAGTGCCTGCAGGACGCCCAGCACACTCAACACCAACCCCAGATGGCTCAACTGTTCCGGATAGCGTGGGCGGGCGAACAGCAGGCCGGCGATCAACAGCGCGGGCAATAGCGTCCATATACCCAGCATCAGCCCGCGCAACCAGGCAAACAGCCGCCCGTGCGCGATACAGAAGGGATACGCCGCAATAATCGCCGCCATGGGCAGCATCGGCAGGACATAACGCGCCTTCTTCGCCTGGGGAATCGACAGGCCAAGCATCACCAGCAAGCCCGCCGCGGCGCAGTACAGCACCAGGCGCAAGGTCGGGTCAGGCGTGCGCCGCCCACCGATTGCTACAGCCAGCAGCACCAATAATGCCAACGGGTAGGCCAACGCGTAATTGCCCACAGAACTGGTGAAGTAATACAGCACGCCGCTGGAGCCTTCGCTGCCATCCATGCGCCCGAGGAACTGCATGCGGATCACATCCTGCATGAAGTCCTCACCGCCACTGAGCTTGGCCATCAGCAACAGCAGGCCGACACACGCCACCAACAGCGCCAGGGCCACCAGGCCGAAGCTCATCAGTTGGCGCCATTGCCGGTTGATCAGGTAATAGCTGCACAGCACGCCGGTAGGCACCACCAGGCCAATCGGGCCGCGTATCGCAAACCCCACGATCAAGAGCAGGAACAGCCAGTGCAGGCGCTTGCCGGCAGCGAAGTGGTCGTGGGCGTAACCGAGGTAGAACACCGTCAGGGTGATGGCGGCGAGCATCTGGTCCAGGGAGACGGCGCGGGTTTCGCTGATAAACGTGGTGCTCAACAGCAGCACCGCAATGCTCAACAGGCCCCAGCGCCGGGAGTAGGGCGCCGTGAGGCGATAGACCAGGATGACGATGACTGCCGAGGCCAGCGAAGTGGGCAGCCACGCCGTGAGGCTGGTGACCTGGCCCAAGGGCAGCGACAACAACCAGGTCATGAGCGTCGAGGTGGCCAGGTAATCGGCATACGGCTGCCCGTAAGTGGTGGGGAAAAACCCCGGCCCATGGCGCAGCATTTCCTGGGCGAACAGCACGAAGCGTGAATCGAACCCGATAATCGCCTGGTGCCAACTGCCGGCAATAAACAGCAATAACGCCAGCAATCCCAAACCGAGGGATTGGCGGCGGGTCGTGGTACTCAGCAAAGGCGGTCGGGCTGTGTTCACGTATCAGGCTTCCACGACCTGTGGCACCCACTGCTGCTGCGGAATCGGCAACTGGCACGAGTCGCCCCGGCCAATCGGGAAATACTGGAAGCCCTTGCGCGACAGGCGTTCGCCGTCGTACAGGTTGCGGCCATCGAAGATCACCGGGGTTTTCAGGCGCTGGTGGATCAGGTCGAAATCAGGGGCCTTGAACTGCTGCCATTCGGTGCACACGATCAGCGCATCGGCGCCCACCAGGGTGGACTCCGGCGTCCCCATCAGCATCAGCCGCTCTTCGTCGCCGTAGAGGCGCTGGGTTTCCTGCATTGCTTCCGGGTCGAAGGCTCGTACGTTGGCCCCCGCAGCCCACAGCGCTTCCATCAGCACGCGGCTGGGTGCATCGCGCATGTCGTCGGTGTTGGGCTTGAAGGCCAGGCCCCACAGGGCGAAGGTCTTGCCGCGCAAGTTGCCTTGGAAGAACGCATTGATGCGCTCGAACAGCTTGCTCTTCTGGCGCTGGTTGATGGCCTCCACGGCTTCCAGCAGGTCGCTGGAGCAGTTGGCCTGTTTGGCGCTGTGGATCAAGGCACGCATGTCCTTGGGAAAGCACGAGCCGCCGTAGCCGCAACCGGGGTAGATAAAGTGATAGCCGATGCGCGAGTCGGCACCGATGCCCAGGCGCACGGCTTCGATGTCCGCCCCCAGATGCTCGGCCAGCTCGGCAATCTGGTTGATAAAGCTGATTTTGGTGGCCAGCATGCAATTGGCGGCGTACTTGGTGAGTTCGGCGCTGCGCAGGTCCATGAAGATGATGCGGTCATGGTTGCGGTTGAACGGCGCGTACAGATCGCGCATGACCTCGCGTACTTCTTCGCGCTCGCAGCCGATGATGATGCGGTCCGGGCGGCGGCAGTCAGCAACCGCCGAGCCTTCCTTGAGGAATTCCGGGTTGGAGACGATATCGAACTCCAGGTGGCGACCAGCGACGTGCAGGGCCTTTTCAATATGGGCGCGCAAGGTGTCGCCGGTGCCCACGGGGACGGTGGACTTTTCCACCAGAATGACCGGGGCAACCCGATGACGGGCCACGGCGTCACCCACCGACAGCACGTATTTCAAGTCGGCCGAGCCGTCTTCATCCGACGGTGTGCCGACGGCGATAAACAGCACTTCACCGTGTTCGACGGCGAGCTTTTCATCAAAGGTGAAATGCAGGCGCCCGCTTTCCAGGTTCTCCTTGACCATCGCGGCCAGCCCCGGCTCGAAGATGCTCACATGGCCTTGCTGCAGCAGCTTGACCTTGTTTTGATCGACGTCCATGCAGATCACATCATGACCGACTTCGGCTAATACGGTGGCCTGTACCAGGCCGACGTAACCACTACCAAATACACTGATTTTCATGGGGCATTCCTGGGACTTGTAGCACTGGCACGACGAGAGTTGATGATCAGCACACCGAGGATGACAAGCGCCACCCCCAGGGTTTTTGAAACGGAAAAATGTTCGTTGAACACCGGCAGGCTGGCCGCCAGCAGGTACACCAGCGCGTAGCTGATGCTCAGCAGCGAATAGGCGCGGCCCAGGGGCAGGTGCTTGAGTGCGCCGAGCCAGCAGAGCATCGACAACGCATAGGCGCAGATCGCCAGGCTCACCACGCCAAGGGCGCCCGGATCAATCCGGGCCGTGAGCCATTCGTTGGGCAGCGGCAAGCGCGTCATGCTCCAGCGCATGCCCAACTGGGCGGCACTGACCAGGCCGACACTGCCCAGGGCCAGGGCGAAGCCTTGAGCGCGGCTCATACCTGGCGCCCCAGCAGCACGACGCCGCCAATCACCAGCAGCACACCCAGCCAGTGACGACGGTCGATGGCTTCATGGAACACAAACCGCGCCACCAGGGTGACCAGCACGAAATTCAGGCTGAGCATGGGGTAGGCGATACCGACTTCAAGGCGCTGCAATACCAGCAGCCACACCAGCAGCCCCAGGCCCAGGCACACCAGCGCCGCCCACAGCCACGGTGAGCGCAGTTTCAGCGCCCAGCCGTCGGGCTGGTCGCGCCAGCCTTCTACAGCAAATTTCTGTGAAACCTGACCCATACAGGTGAGCAGACAGGCCACCAGTAACAACAGCAGGGTGATCACGGCGTCACCTGCGGGAAGATCAGAATCACGAGATTGCCTTGCTCATAGCGCTGACCGTCAGTGGGCAGCAATGCAACTTCGGCAATTTCATCGTCACCTTTAACGCGCATCACCACACCCACCGCCCCCTTTTTGCGGGCGTCGCTCATCCACTGCTGGACTTGCCGGGTATCCACCTTGTGATGGCCTGCATCCGGATAAGCGAGGCCGTACTTCACTTCGCCGATTGTGTTGTAGAGCGTCACGTCCGGCCGCTGCAAGCGCCACGACAGCGCCGAGGCCGCACCCAGGTCATTGCTCAGCAACGCGGTGGCCGGTTGCAGTTCCTGCAGGTGATCGATGATGAATTGATCCGGCGTCTTGTTGTAGACCACCGAATGCGGCAGTGCGGCCGGCAGCAGGGCAACCATCAGCCAGCTGCCGAGCGCCGGTGCCGCCCACAGGTGCAGCGGCCGTACGGCCTGCAACAGGTTGACGATGATCCAACTGAACAGAAAGGCAAACACCAGCACCAGGCCGAGGGTTTCCTCGCCGTGTTCGTACACCGGCTTTTTCAGTTGAAACCACGTCAGCGCCAGTAATACCGCGACGCCAATCACCAGGTTCAGCCAGCCGTTGATCCGCAGCACACGGCCACGGCCGGCAGCGAGTTTGTCCGCCAGGGTCGAGCCCATCAGCAGGGCCAGGGGCAGCAGGCACGGCATGATGTAGGACGGCAGTTTGCCTTTGGCCAGGCTGAAGAACGCCAACGGCATCAGCAGCCACAGCAGCACGAAGCCGATTTTTGCACTGCGCTTGTCCTGCCACGCCTGCTTGAGCGTTGACGGCAGCAGGGCCACCCAAGGCAGGCAGAACGCGACCAGCAGCGGCAGGTAATACCAGAACGGCTCGGCGTGCTGGGCATCGTCGCCGGCAAAGCGCTGGATATGCTCGTGCCAGAAGAAGAAATTCCAGTAGTCCGGCTCTTGCAGGTGCACGGCCAGCGCCCAGGGCAGGCTGACCACAATCGCCACCACCACGGCAACCAGGCCGAACTTGAGTAACTCGCCAAAGCGTTTCTGCCAGATCGCGTAGGGCAGGGCGATCAACACCGGCAACAGCCACGCCAGAAAGCCCTTGGTCATAAAGCCCATGCCACAGGCAAAGCCCAGCAACGCCCAGGAGCCCAGGCGGCCATTACGGGTGGTGCTGTCGAAGCAGAACCACAGGGCCACGCCGGTCAGGTTGACCCAGAAGGTGAACTGCGGGTCGAGGTTGGCATACCCGCCCAATGCCGCGATGCTGACAAAGCTCATGTACAGCACGCTGCTGACCAGGCTTTTGTGCGGGTCATTCCACAGCCGACGCGACACCAGGTACACCAGCAGGATGCTCAGGCCGGTGCTCAGGGCCGAGGCGAAGCGAACGCCAAACAGGTTCTGCCCGAAGATCGCCTGGCCCAGCGCGATCATCCAATACCCGGCGGCCGGTTTTTCAAAGTAACGAATGCCCATGAAGTGCGGCGACGCCCACTTGCCGGTCAGCAGCATTTCCTGGCTGATCTGCGCGTAGCGGGTTTCATCCGGAATCCACAGGCCATGGGTAGCCAGCGGCAGCAGGTAAAACACGCCGAATGCCAGCAGGAGCAGGGGCAGGGCCCAGCGGCGGATCATGCCTGCTGTACTCCCAGCCAACCCTCGCGGCCGCTCAAGGCGCCGCGTACCAACTGTTGCTGGGGCAGGGTGGTCACGTCCGCAGGCAACAAATCGCCCAGGGGTGTGAAGTGGATGCCGCGCTGCCCAGCCTGGGCAAGCAACTGGCGAAAGTCATTGGCCATCAGAATCCCTTCTACTTCTGCGTGGATTGTGTAGACGTTGAGCTTCGACTCGGCAAACCGGTCGAGGATAAACCCATTGAAATCGTTGGCAGCCACCACCGGCCCGACGACTTCGTCGAAGGTCGGCAGGTCCACCGGAATTTGTGGGGTGCCCGCGCTGCCATCGGCCAAGGTCGGTCGAAACAGGCTGGTACCCCGGCAATCGCTGTTATAGCGAAAGTTGAAACCTTGCTTGGCTTGCACCACGCGCTCATCGGCACGCCAACCGGCGGCCGCCGAGCAATCGACGCGTTCACCCAAGATGTCGCTCAGGGTGTCAACGCCACGCCGGATCTGCTCGACCAACTGTGCCTCGCTCCAACGCCCGGTATTGGCCTGCCAGCCGTGGTGATCCCAGGCGTGCAGGCCGACTTCATGCCCCGCAGCCTTGGCCTGGCGCATCAGGTGCCCCAGGTCACGGCCAATCGGCTTGCCTGGCCAGGCGGTGCCGGCCAGCAGAATATCCAGGCCATACAGGCCAACGGCGTTGGAACGCAGCATCTTCCACAGGAATTGCGGGCGGATCAGGCGCCACAAATGGCGCCCCATGTTGTCCGGCCCGACACTGAAGAAGAACGTCGCCTTGACCCCGGCTTCATCCAGGGTTTCGAGCAGCTGCGGCACACCGTCACGGGTGCCACGGTAGGTGTCGACGTCGATGCGCAAGCCAGCCTTCATTACTTTTTGTCCGCGATTTCGAGCATGGCTTCACGCAGGAAGAAATCCAGGGTGTTGCCGATGGTTTCGCTCATTTCCACGGTCGGCTCCCAGTTCAGCAGGCGCTTGGCGTTTTCGATGCTTGGCTTGCGGTGTGC